>Ga0007882_10000291_pt1 | contig 29252 bp, 32 predicted proteins | sample CryBogCBH12Aug01_FD_71195 | JGI IMG/M metagenome (GOLD analysis project Ga0007882, IMG submission 71195) | Freshwater microbial communities from Crystal Bog, Wisconsin, USA - CBH12Aug09.1 | ecosystem: Environmental > Aquatic > Freshwater > Lake | place: Crystal Bog, Wisconsin, USA | collected... | reverse complement strand
TTTCATCCCAAGCCCCCCCTTCGTCGATCGCCGCCGGCCGACGCTTTTATGGATTACGGGACGCCTCCGAAAAACCACTGCCATGAAACAAGACCGCCGTGTCAGCCGTCCACGGATCCCTTTCTCCTGTCGGTGCTTCCCGCCTTGGCCTGGGCGCCGCCGGCGGGACACTCATTGCCGGATAGTATCGGCCGACATAACCGTTGGCGAAGCCTCTCACCAGGCTTCCCGTGTTGTAGGAACTCAGCGCTCCGGCGAGGGCCGGTTGACCTTCAGGCAATACTCGCGCCGCTGCCTCATATTTCTCGCGCAGGAGCCCCGCACCGACGCGGATGTTGGTGCAGGGCTCAAGTAATTGGGCCCAGTTATAGCCGAGACCGCCGACCGAACTGGTGTTCAGTTGCATCAGCCCGATATCAACGGAGTTCCCGCGCTGAAGCGACTGCGTTATTGCCCGCACCGCCGCCGCGACATCCCCAGGATGGATGACCTGTCCGCCGGTGCCGGAGATGTTCACGTGCAACACCAACGGATCGCCGCCGCTCTCGACACGCACAATCTCCGATACGGTTTCCACGGCGATCCCCGCCGGCGTACAGGCCGCTAATAGGGCAAGGTCGATCATGGTGCCGCCTCCGTCCAGAGCGGGTGGACGAAGGCCCTGACCTGCCCCATCGGGATCGCGCCAAAATACCGGCTGTCGAATGATTTTGGGTTCCAGACCGAAACCAGCCAGACCTCGCCCGGCGCAACCTCACCAACCCGTTCCGGCATTCCCATTGATCGACCAGCTTCGTCGGCACGGACCGCCTTCGTCGCCGGCACCCGTCGCCCGTTGACGGCGATCCCATCAGTCTCGACGGAAACTACGTCGCCCGGGAGCGCCAGCACCGGCTTCATCATCTCCTGCAGGCCCCCTGGACATAACCCGGACCCGATATACCCTCTGTCTCTGGCGGCACGAAATATGTCGGTGTCCGGCGGGCAGAAGGTCACAATATCCCCTGCCTTGAGCGGGCGATCAATCGGCTCCGCCAGCCATAGGCCACGAGGCAAAGAGGCCGTCAGATTGCACCGCAGGCCGGAACTGAACAGCACGAACACAATCAGCAGGATACCAGCTGCTACTGTCAGCGCCGTCCTGCCTCGCCACCTCAGAACTGATGAACACACGGGGGTGCCTGGCGGGACTTGCAAGCTGGTCATTCCATGAGACTCTGAAGGTGAAGAGTTCTCATTGTGGGGAGGTTGCCGTGAAGCATGTTTTCTGGGGTCTGGTCCGCGCCATCTACGAATACGTCTATTGTGTCTGGCGGATCTTCTTGTTCTTCGCCCTGGTGCCGATCAATCTCGCCCATGGCGTTGTGCTGCTCGCTGCTGGTGTTGGCATGTGCATTTTTGCCCCCATCGGCCTGCTGATGGTTGTCTTCGGCAATCATGAAGGATGGCAGGGTGTTCGTGTCGGACTGGAACTGCTGGCTGCCGCGTTCATCGTGACCATGATCCGGCAGTTTCTCCAGGGTCTGGCTGCGGAATTTAGGCAGGGTATCAAAAACGGTCTGGATCAAATCGAGCCGAGGTAATGCCGGCAACGCCTCAGCCCTCCCATACCCTTCATCACCTGACAATCCGGCGAAGCGGCGCCCATCACCGGGTGCCGCTTCCTTTTCACTGCCCGGCATTGGTCCCGGACCCCAGTCCGACAACCCACCCACGGTTCGTCTGGACCACCCAAATGCCGTCTTCCGTCGCCTGAAACACCTTTTGCACCCGGCCGAGTTGAGGGTTCTCGTCACCAACACGAATCTCTTCGGGTTCGAGATCATCCCGACGCAACACCCAGGCCGCGTCCGGCATTGCCGAAACCACCGTCCATCCGTCGATCCGCGGTCCGCGCACCGGCGGCTTACCGGCGGGCACCGGGCCTAACGACACTTCTTCCTGTCGCGGGGCTTGCTCCGTCTCCCGTTCCATCGAAGGGCGTTCATACGGCCTGTCCAGCACAACGTCTTTGTTGACCATCACGTTGAACCGATACCCGACGCGAATGGTTAACGTGGGCGCCAGACCCAGATTCTTTTGCATGACGGCGCTCCCCGCCACATTCATCTGCTGCCCAACACTGCCGGCGACGACCTGGCTGGGGGAAATCAGTTGGCCATTGACCGCCTGCGGCTGGGAAAGTTGGGTTGCCGCCGAAAACATCGACATCAGAAACGAGGATCCGAAAATCCGCCAGTAGTGGTTGTTTACTTCATCGTTGAGCCCGCCGTATCCGGCCTGGTCGGCACCCGCCATCCCTTCCAGGGACAAGGACGAGGCGTCAGGAAAAATGATTCGGTTCCAGGCCACCAGCACTCGCTCCTGGCCATAGGTGACGGAACTGTCATAGCGGCCAACCAACTTCGAGCCCTGCGGCAGCAGCAGGAATTGCCCGGTCGCCGAGTCACAGACATCCGATGATACCTGGGCAATGATCTGTCCGGGTAAATCGGAATTGATTCCCGAAATCATCACCGCCGGAATGATCGTGCCGGCACTGACGACATAGGGGGTCTGCGGCATGTGGCGGGTCTGCGCGAGGGTTTCGGCATTGCTCGGCGGACGTTCGAAGAACGATCTTTTCTGGTCCTGACGGTTCTGATCTTCTTCCACCGCCGACATTCCCGACCCTCTGTAGCCGGCTTGTGAATATCCGCTGTTGTTGAAGGTCCCGCCAAAGCTGGCCGCCGAGGTGCCCCCGATGCGACCGCCCGACGGGTTCTGACTTGCGGATCCCTCTGACGTACCGGCGTAGGTGTTTCCAGCGCTCCCAAAGGACCCCGCCGGCGCAGACGGTGCCTGAACCGGTTGAGACGCTGTCCTGGTGCCGCCGAGCGAATTGATCTTTACCGGGCTGTCAGCCTGTAGCGCCGAATCCAATGATTTCGAACGGTTCGCTTCCACCTGGCTCTGTTCCTGCCGATAGCGTTCCCATTCCTGTTCGAGCATCACCTCCTCCGGCGTTTTGATCCGAGGTGGCGGCGTGAGTTGTGTCGTGTTGAGGGTAGGCGCCGGCGGAGGTGCTTGCGAAAAAGGCAAGGGCTCCGCCGGCGCCACCGGCGGCCGTAGATTGGGAGGTATCAGGCCGCCGACTGGGGCTCCCTCGAGGACTTCCGGTTTGCCGAGTTTGCCGACTGCCTCGGTCGGCGCATTTGATCCACCACCCGCCTTTTCCTGACGGTCATAGAGCGTGTAGGTGAATGCCGAGATGAGGACCAGGGTTGCGCCGCCGACAAACACCAGCGGATACCGGTTGAGGCGGCGAACATTTCGCCCTTTCAACGGATCAGGTCGCAGAAGTTCGTCGGCGCGCAAGGTCAATTCGTCAACTCACGGCGGGCCACACCCGACACCGGCACGATCTTGCCGTTGCGGTCTCTGGCGAACAGTTGCGTCAGAAGGGCCTTGCCGACGTCGACCCGCAATAGCGTCCGCTGATCGAGCATAGACACATCGTAATGCACAACCACCCCACCCTCGACTTGTTGCGCCTGCGGCGCCGTCTCGGATGCTTTGGCGTGCCTTGCCCTCATGCGGGCGTTGGTTCCCCATTGGCGATCGTATTCGTTGGATGCGACCCAGGTCTCAGTCTGCGGGGTGTCGCGGGATGGCGTAGCCCGCCTGGTAACCCCGAAGCCAGCCCAGCGCAAACGTTCCTCAATTGCGTTGGCTACGGCAGTATTGGCGGTCCCCCCGGTCGGCGCATCGAGAACTATCGTCGTCTGTGCCGCCGGCAGCTGGGTGGATACCATCCGGGCGATGGCCAGCGCATAAGTCTCCGCACCATCAGCTGATACCCGTTCGTCAATCCATGACCCGCGGGTGGTGGTTTGCGCCGCACATCCAGCCAACAGGATCGTGGCGGCGAAAAGGCACACGGATGTTCTCATTGTCTGTCCTCCATATTGGTGTGTTGAATAGCCACCCTTTGCTCGGATGAGCCAACGCCAAGGATCAACGCGGCGTGCTCAAGCACCTTGTCGACCACATATTTGTTGCCCTGGGTTCGATAGTTGACGAGTTGCGGATTGTCGTCAGGATCCGTGGCCACCAGTGCCGGCAGGTCTCCGGCCTGCACTGACTGCGGAAATTCGATGTAGGTCTTCAGTCCATCGGCATAAACCCGCGTCGGTTTCCAAGACGGGTTGTCCCCTTCCATTCGATAATGGAAATCCAGGGTCGCCATGTTTTGCCCACCAGGCAGCACCGCAGCGGTCTTGGTGGTTGCCACCTCCTTCTGGAAGCTATGCCACTGGTTGGCCACATCATCTGGATAGGAGAACCGCACCGCCGGCATCCACTGTTCCTGGGTGCTGACCAGCTTGATCGAATAGCTCCGGCGATCCGTGGCAACGGCGATATTGGTGTCGAGACCCGCGTCCGTCGGTTTGATGATCAGGTGAATAATCTTATTTTTTCCCGACCCGCTGACCGACTTATCGATTTTCCAACGAACGCCGTCTCCGGCATGCAGGTCGGTCACCTCTTCACCCGGCTCGAGCCATACATCGCAAACATGCAAGGGGGCGCAGACCACAGCCGGCAGCGTCGCCCCGTACGTCAGAACGATCGTGCCGTCCTCTCCCGGCGCTGGCATGGACGGGGCATCAATCCATTTCTTCGCGACAGCGACACCCGTTTCCTCTTTGGGCGTCAGTTTCACCGGCGCATCCGAAATGTGCTTCACTGGCGGCGGGTGCAGCGCCGGCTTCGGTGCCGCCGGCGCCACGGGGGCGGCGGCACGATCGATAGCGGGCACGGCTTTCGCTGGCTTCTGCGGGGCCGTCGGCACCTGTTGCTCTGCCGACGGAGGCGGCACAACGGGTTTTGTTTCCGTCGGGGGTGTGGCGGCGGGAGGCAGTCCGGTAGCGGTGACCGGTGCCGGGGGAGGCAGGAGCGGCGTCGGCAGGCCGGCGGGCGCCGGTTGGCTGACAGGCGGCGCGGCCTGATAGGGCAATGCCGCAGGAGAAGCTGCAGGCGCCCCGCCAAGGTCGATCGGCGTCGCCGGTTCTCCATACCCTGGAGAGGCCGCTTCCGCCGTGAGGGGAAGAAGGCCGGCCATAACTGCGAAGAGTGAGTGGCGTATAGCTTTCATCACAACCGTTCTGACCATGAGTAACTGAGGACATAGATACCCATAGGGTTAATCATCAATGTTGCAACGTCCGCCGGCGGATTTTGCGCGATGGTGACGTCAGCCTGCCAATGTGCCGCAGTCGGGCGGTCCCCGGTGCGCGGCGCGGTCATTTCCTGCCACTCGATTCGCCACACCTTGTCGGAGATCGGCAACACGCTGTTGATCACCACATTGACACTTAGGTCTGACGCCCTCTTGAACGGGTCATTTTTTTTGAAATATTCATTCATTTGCATGTAGGCGGCCGACGCGTTGGGCAGCATGGCGTAACAGTCGCTGATCATTTGGCGGACTGCTGAAACATCGCCGTAAAGGGTACGGCATCCTTTTACCCAATGGCCCAATTGTGAACGGATTACCCGGGCATCAGCCGATCGCGCTTCGGATGCCGGCCCAACCACCAGTGGATCCCCCAATTTGTCGACCTCGACCACGTAAGGTTGGATCTGACTCCGTGAGCCCATATAAACGACGCCGCAAACCGCCAGCCCGGCCAGTCCGATGCAGGCAAACGCGACCTTCTTCCAGGTTCTCTCGTTGGCGATGTATTCGCCGTACCGCTCATTCCATTCGCGCCGGGCAATCAGATAAGGATTTTCCTCATGGACCGGCAACGCCAAAGGCGCTTCGTCCCTGGTGCCCGGGGATGACAACGACCGCGATCTGGTTCTGGCCGAAGATAAAATCGACATTCCGTTGCGCCTATTGTTACTTCAAATGGCTTTGCCGCTGTTTCAGGACTCGTCGTCGACCGGACGAGAAGAACCGTTTTTCCCGCCCGACCGCGGCGGATGTGCTTCTCCCGTCGCCACGTTATGTGCCATACGCGCGCCCGACGTTCCGTGGGCATGGCCCGGCGCTCCCGTGGCCTTGCCGACGACCTCCTGGGCCACCGCCCTTCCCAATCCCCCGACCGCCGCGCCCGCACCCCGCCCGACGCCGCCGGCGATCCGACCGATCGCGGTGCCGGCCGCCGCATCGCGGAGGGCTGCCCCGGCTCGGCCCACCGGCGATGCGCCGATGGCCGCGCTAGCCCTGCCAAGCATTGATGATGCTCCTTCGCCCGCGCCGGACGCCGCTGCGGCTCTTCCCGCCATCGCCGCCCCTACCGCCGCTCCACCAACCGCTGCCGTCGCCGCGGCGGCTGTCGCCCCCATGATTGCTCTTCCATTCGAGAACGACTTTCCATTGATCAGAGACTGGCAGATCTGCGGTAAGGACTTGGTCAGCATAGTAAGCACTACAATGGTGATCACCATTTCTATACCCGTTTGCAGTGAATTCGGGTTATCACCGGCTGCGTTCGCATACCCGTTGAGGATGGTGACTCCGACTCCTACGACCAACTGCATGACAAGCAGTTTCATGCCGACGGACAGCGCGTAGGTCACCACGCCCAACGCATGATCTTTGGTCCACCGGCTGCCGCCTAACCCCAGCACCAATATTCCCGCGCTGAGGACAATATAGGATTCGACCAGCGCTTCCGTCATGTACGCGGCCACCAGGGCCATCGTGACCATGATGATCAGACCCATGAAAATTTCCAAATAGGTCTCGAAGTCCAGCAGCGAGGTCCACCCAATGCCGGACCACATTTTCGTTAGGATTTTCCCGGTATCCACCAGGATCGCACCCGGCGTGATGCCACCGACCCCCAGGCCGGCTGAGGAAACGGCGTCCCCGCCGGCTTGGGCCATGCTGGTAATGATCGTGTTTAGCCACCCCGCAGCCCCAGTTTCGTTGATCAACAGTGCATAGAAGAATCCAATAAAAAGAATGTCACTCATCAAATCCGCGAGAACCTCTCCCATTTCCGCCTGTTTCAGTACCAGCCGAATGCCTGTGGCGGCGAATTCTATCGTGGCCAATAACCAGAACAGTCTTTTGGCGTATCCTCCAATGATGCCCTGCCACTTCTGCGTGGCCGTCTGAAATTGCTTCACCACGTTATCCAACGCGGCGCCAATCTGTATGTCCTTCGTGTTTTTCTGGGCCTGTGTTGTAGTCACGGCACCCGTCCCATTCTGCGGCCCTACCGCGGCGGTGATCGCGTCCACGTCAGACGCCGTCAGTTCCTGGGCTTGCACCGACTGCAGCATCGAACCCGGGCCGATGACGCCCGCGAGCAAAACTCCACCGAGGACAAAGATCCGTGATGCCCGCAAGGTTTTTTCGACCATGGTAAAAATCGCCATTGCGCAGTCTCCGTCTAATATCCGCCGGTGAAACTTTGCGGTGTCGAATAGGTCACCGAATTGTCTATGAAAGCGTTGTTGGCCCTGCCTCTCGCCTGCTTGGCGAGAATGTCTTGCTGTTGGCTTCGCTGCATCATGATCAGCAGTGATTGGAGGTCGGACAGTTGCTGCGACATATTGGCCAGAATCTGATTGGTGGCTTGTCCAACGGCGGTGGGCCCCTGCGCGTTATTTGAGGCATTCACCAGAGAATTAACGGCCTGGGCGATCTGCTGTTGGTTCTGCAGAACCTGCGCGGAGAAATTCATTGCTACCTGTATGGTCTGCGCCTGGGCTGACTGCATCTGCGTGTATTGGCCAAGAACGGCCGCCCTGGTGCTGTCGGTGTAACTGTCCGGGTAGGTACCGGCGAGATTTGTTTGCAAATTGTTCCCCATCGCCAGCAGTCCCTGGATCTGTACGAGGACCTGCTGACCTTGCTGAAACAGCCCATACATCGATGAGGTTGATCCGCCGGCCGAGGCCAGTGGCGCTAGCATCCTTTCCTGATTGTTGATCTGAGTTTGCAGAGATTGGAGTTGGCTCATGCCGTTCTGCACGGTCAGGACCATCTGCTGCAGCGATGCGGCGTCGAGCACAGGAATCTGTGCATGAGCCGCTCCGGGTTCGGCAAGCAACATGCCGCTCACAACTGCCACAGCAGCCAGACGGGCAATCGTCCGAGACCTAGGTATTGATGTCATGGTCTATTCCTTTCTCGTCGAGCCACACCGACGGCCATTCCTGTCCGTGGATATCTCTCAATTTGCGGATCTGGCTGATTTGCTCCTTTGACGACGAAGCAAGAAAGGCCACTGCCACTGGACCCAGGCCCAGTTCAAAGGGGCGGCGGCCTTCTGGTGAGGTGTAGTAATACTGCCGCTTGGGAATCATGCGGCTGATGATGTCGATCTCGCGATCGTTGAGACCAAAAAGACGGTAGAAATCGGCCGGTCCAAGCACTTGGGCCGACCCCTCTTTCGTCGCCTCGGTATTGGGGAGCAAAATGCGGGTCGGACAGGATTCGAGAATTATGTCAAGAATTCCGGACCGCACGGCGTCGGATAGACTCTGCGTCGCCATCACTACTGCGCAGTTTGCCTTGCGCAAGGTCTTCAGCCATTCGATGATCTTGTTGCGGAAGACAGAATGGTTAAGCATCATCCACGCCTCATCCAGCAACAGCAAGGCCGGCTGACCCTTCAACTGCTTCTCGAACCGACGGAATAGATGGAGCAGCACCGGAATCACGATCTTTTCCCCGAGCCTCATGAATTCATCGAGTTCGAATACAGCGAAATCCGTGTCTTGCAACTCGTCCCGATCGCTGTCGACAAGATGTCCCATCGCCCCTGAAATTGTGTAGGGGGTCAGTCCTTCACGCAAATTGACATCCTGGAGATTGCCCAGAAATTCGGTGAGAGATCGTTTGTCGGCCGGTTGCTCTTTGGCAAACAGGGAAGTCGCCCGGTGGATTTCCGCTTTCTGGTTCGGGGTCGGCGCACCGCCGGTTTGCAACTCGTAACAGGTGGCAATCCACTCTTCGGCCCAAAGTCTGTCGGCACTGCTTTCGAGCACCATCAGAGGGGCAAAGCCCGGTGAACGGTCTCCACCTGCTATTTCGTAGTGATGGCCGCCAGCAGCTTCACAAAGGGGCCACAACGACATCCCTTTGTCGAAAGCAAAAACTGTTGCTCGTGGATAGCGACGAAACTGCGCTGCGATGGCCGCCAGCAGCACCGACTTGCCGGCACCGGTCGGGCCCATCACCAGGGTATGGCCAACATCACCGACATGAAGATTGAGCCGAAATGGCGTGGCGCCGGCGGTTTTTCCGTAAAGGAGAGGCAGCGAGCCGGGCGGATATTTATCGCACGGATTGAACTCCCGACCGGGCCAGACAGAGGACAGCGGCAGCAGGTCGGAGAGGTTAAGGGTATGGATTAGAGGACGGCGAACATTCGGTATTGGGTGACCGGGTAATGACCCCAACCACGCTTCCATCGTGTTGATCGTCTCAATGCGGCAGGCGAAGCCGAAGTTTTGCACGTCGCGCAGCACCTGGCGGGCGTTGTCCGACAGGACCTGCCGGTCTGGATCCATCAGAACAATCACCGCGGTATAGTAGCCGAATTTGACCAGCCCTGAATTGGCGTCGGTCATGGCGTCTTCCGCCTGCCCCGCCATCAGCAGAGCATCTTCGTTTATCGGCCCGCCTTGAGTGCGAAATACCTGGGATACGAACCCGCGCATCCGCTGGCGCCATTTCTTTCGGTACCGGTCGAGATGCCTCACCGCTTCGTGGTCATCGAGATAAATCATCCTCGACGACCACCGGTATGTGAGCGGCAGTTCGTTCAGCGTGTCCAGAAGGCCGGGATATCCTTCCGCCGGAAACCCTTCAATCGCGACACAGGAGATATAATTTTCACCATAGCGAGGAGTGTCACCGCCCCACAGTTCCTGTCCTCCCAACACAGCATCGAGATACATGCCGTGCGACGGCACGTTTAATTCGATCATCTGGCCGGTAAGCGTGAAGTTGAGGCAATTGAGCATCCTGTCTCTAAGGTGCTGCCGTCCAGACACGTCCTCAAAGAGGTATCCGCCGAGCCGGTCAAGATCCAAGACATCCGCAAGGGAGTCCTCAATATCCGACAGGCTCTTCTTAAATCCGGCCAGGATACGGTCACCCAGTCTGTTCGCCGGCATCTTTTGTTCATCGTCATAGACTATTTCAACCACTCGGCTCTTGACGCGAACCGGAGGGGTGTACATGACGATCAGCATATATTCGGTCTCGAAGTGACCACCTTCGGATTCAAAATCCACCCGGCGTTCATCGTCGATCGCCCGCGTTACCGGGTCAGGAAAGGCGCTTTCTTCCGGGCCCGGATAAGCCGTTGACGGGATCCGTGCCGCTTCATGCCAACTCACCCATCCGGACCCGAGGCGGGCCAAAGCGGAATTGACCCGCTCTGTGAAATAGTTCCGTTGAAGGTCTGGAAGAGTCGTCCCGTCCGGTGCCCGATAGGCCCATCCGGCCAACAGACTGCCGTCCTTGCATTGCACGATACCGTCGTCGACCAGGGCCGCCCAGTTGAGGAGATCAGCGACTCCCGGTGCTCTGTCTCGGAAGGTCTTAAGTGCCAGCATCGCGGATCATTTCTTGTCAATCCGCCACGGCCTGGACCGTGGCGGATAGTACGAGTTGTATTGGATATGGCGGCGGTACACTTTGCTCATCTGCGGGTCCGCCTTTGCCATCATGCGCAGGCCGACGAGACAGAGCACCCAGACAACGGAGGCCCCGATAACGCCCGGAAGATTGACCGAGGAAATCGCGACATCGGCGCATAAAAATCCCGTCATAAGCACCAGTTCACGCTCTCCTCCTGCCACCAGGTTCGGGCGGTAAAGAGCCCTGAGGATCCGGGTGTAGCGGAGTTCACTCACCACAAGACCGCCGCCGCCGGAAACAGGATGCTGAGGCCGTTGTTGGCGAGAACCAGCGTGCCCGTCGCCAGTGCCAGGTGAAGCCCGCGTTTGGCAAACTCATTCATCTCCGCATTGCCGAAAATCAATGCTCCGCCAGCACCGGCACAACCGAGCGCGGCCACGCCGGCCGCCACCGGTCCGGTAATCGACTGACGGATGGTGCTGATCGTGGATTCCCATGGGAGGCCGCCACCGCCACCGCCCACTGCAGCTTCCGCCTGGCCATGAAAAGCCAACACTCCTGCTGTCAGAACCGAAAGGCCCAAAGAGATCCGTTCGATCCAGAGTTGCTGCTTCGTGGTCATCGTTCACTCCTTGAAATATGTGAGGATGTAGTCGTGTCCGTCATGTCCATCGACGGACACGACCTCGGTGACGCACCGACTTCCGTCGGGCATGCGTTGGATGAAAATGAGGACGTTGATTGCCTCGGCAATAACCGCCGGCTGTGGCGCCTGGGACGACTCTCCCACCAACTGCTCGACGCGGGTCAACCCGGCCTTCGCACTGTTGGCGTGTACGGTACCGGCGCCGCCGCTGTGGCCGGTGTTCCAGGCTTTGAGCAAAGCCAGTGCCTCTGGGCCGCGGACTTCACCGACGATAATCCGATCGGGGCGCAAGCGCAGATTAGCGCGCAGCAGCGCCGTCATATCGATGGCGCCTTCGGTGCGCTGCTGGACGACGTTTTTTGCCCGACACTGGATTTCTCTTGTATCTTCGAGGATGACAAGCCGGTCGTCCGGCGCCTCATCAACCATCTCGCCGATGATCGCATTGACCAGTGTCGTTTTGCCGCTGCCGGTCCCCCCAACCACCAGGATATTTCTGCGGTCGCCGACCGCCTTTCTTATAAGTTCACGCTGTACCTGAGTAAGGATCCCCTTCTCCACATACTGGTCCAGGGTGAAAATCGCGATTGCATGGCGACGAATTGCAAAAGCCGGCGCGGAAACGATGGGGGGCAACAACCCTTCAAACCTCGACCCGTCAAAGGGAAGTTCGCATTCGAGGATCGGTTGTTCGTAATTGACCACCACCCCATGGACCGCGGCGATCGTTCCCATCATGGCTTCGGCTTTCGATGCCGTCATGATGCCTTCCTGGAGCATTCCTCGACCGGCTCGATCCACCCACAATGTTCCGTCGGGATTAAGCATTATTTCGATCACGTCCGGCTCGCTGAGCCAGGTGGCCATCTGATCGCCCATTTCCCGCCGCAGCTTCTCCTGCATCCGGCGAGAAACAACTGCGTCTGCCCCACCTGAGTCCATGCTGCCTTCCAACAAAGCGATTGCAAAGAAACTATCTATCAGAGAAATGCGGGGTTAGACAAGCCCGGTTAATGATATCTTAGTTGCAATCATGCTTTTTTGGGACGGGCGATCCTCCTGGCGTTCTGGTGGTACGCTACGCCGGTGCTGGCGCCGATGCGGGATGGGGAGGAGGAGGTCCGAACGAGGATCGGCGGGACGGGGAGCCAAAATATTAAAGTTTTTATGGGATAATAAATCTTTTCCCGCATAGCGCGTATATGCTATTTTCTTTTCTCCATATTGGCGTTTTTTATAGGATCTTAGCGATTTTTTCCGCCACCTCGTTGTGGTGGAACGAAGTGGATGTCGTTTTTCTCCTTGTCAAAATGGCCCGCAATGTTGTTGAATGTTCTTACTGAAGGTTGTTACACATTGTTGTATCACTCTACATACATTGTTTCACGGAGAGGTAAACAAAGTGCCAAAGTCTGTAATGGACACCAAACAAAACGAGTATGCCGATCAGGTGTTGCGTATCTTTGGCGAGCGGTTTCGTGACGCGCGCATCGCCTCAGGGTTGTCGCAACGCGACGTTGGTCGTATCACTCACTTTTCCCAGTCATCCATTTCCCAATGGGAAAGAGGGAGCGGGCGGGGAATTTCCATGAAGCAGGCTGCCATTCTTGCCCAGGCTGTCGACATGACCTGGGACATGCGGCCCGAACCGGAGTTCCAGACCCCATCTTCCGACACGTCCGAACATCTGCTCGGCGGAGCGAAAAGACGCAAGATCGCGGCTGTCGCCTAGGTCTTTGGGAGATGATGTAGGCCTCGGTGTATGGCAAATACCGCTACAACGAGGAACACGACCGGCAGAGCAGGCGGAAGAGGGAACGGCACCCCGCAGATCGTCGCACTGGCGGCGATCATGGAGGGAATGGTCCTCTTCGCCCATCCGAGAATCACCGGGTTTGAATATTCAAAGGAATATTGACGGCACCTGCGTTGCTTTCCTGCGTCCAGAATCGCCGCCACCGTCATGACGCCTAGCGCCGGCAACCAAACCAGCATTCCGAAGACGCGGCGAAAAAACCCCTGAAGACCGTAAAACAAAGCAGTGGTGCGCCCGACCATCCACGAGAAGAATATTTTGCGGGCGTTGCCCAACCCCCCTTCCCTGGCGGCCTCTATATCGGCGTCCGTGTAGAAGTCCTGGACTCCCGACTGCAGGTTGGTGTCGAGGATCAGCTTTTGATAAAGCCCGTCTGCCTGACTTACCATCCAGTTCGCTGAACGGGTTCCATACAACGACGCTGCCCATTGGGTCTCGGTTATCGCCGTTTGACGGATATCCTCCGCGCCTATAAAGGTGATGGCGAAGATCGTCTCAAGCAGAAAGACTGTCAGCACCCATCCGGTGAGGCTGCCCTTATTCGACGATTGACTCTTACTCTTTGACTGTTCAGCCATCAGCTGCTCTCATTTTGCCGGAACACCTCGGCCGCCATGCACCCAACACAGAATAAAGGCTCCTTGTAAGTTATCCTGTATGGGTGTCCACCTTCACCTTCGACCTTTTCGCTTTAATACCGTTCAGATGGGCCGACATTTGGTCGGCGGCCATCTTGCGTGCAACAAAAGAAAATGTCCTTCGGTGCATCATGTAATTGCATACTGCGTCGATGATAGGCTCTTTGCAATAGCCTCTCTCGATGCGCTTGTCGTACGGAGGGTTGTGGGCCAAAACGGGGGTCAGCCGAGATAAGTATAAAAATAGGGATCTACCGTCAGGCCCAAACGACATTATCTCCGCTCTGATCACCAGTTCACAGGGTCACGCATGACCGTTGTCTTTCAGTTTTTGATTATTAGAGAGAACGGTTGTTGTAGTGGCCTTATCATCGCATTCAAGGCGCATGGTCCTCACAAAAAGGAATCCCCCCTCGGTATTTCTGCCGAAGGGGTCAAGCATGTCAATTCATGATCCTACGATTGGAAACCAACTTACCGTGGCTTCCCTACCGACTCCCTCATGAACTTTTTCATCCGAGGTCGATTGAGTCAAGCCGTCTTTATCGGTGGTGGTCCCTACCGACTCCCCCATGGTAGGCTGGCGCCAGCGTAATTGGCAGGAGCGATCGAGCCGTGGTTTCCCTACCGGCTCCCCCATGGTAGGCTTCTTCCCGCATCTCAATGCGGAACTGTCGCGCCGTGGTTTCACTGCCCGGCTCCCCCATGGTAGGCTGTTAGATCGCTCAACAGCTGTTCGGCAATGGCCGTGGTTTCCCTACCGGCTACCCCATGGTAGGCTGGCTGGATCGAGGGCGATGCAAAGCGCCTTGCCGTGGTTTCCCTACCGGCTCCCCCATGGTAGGCTGCTTGCTGCGTTTGAGACAGTGGCCTGGCCGCCGTGGTTTCCCTACCGGCTCCCCCATGGTAGGCTGAGGGTCTTGACGCCGTGCCCGTCGAATCGGCCGTGGTTTCCCTACCGGCTCCCCCATGGTAGGCTCAAGCATCGCGCGGACCTCCGGCTGCCGGGGCCGTGGTTTCCCTACCGGCTCCCCCATGGTAGGCTTATCGCCGCAGCGGCCAACTCTGTTGCCAAGCCGTGGTTTCCCTACCGGCTCCCCCATGGTAGGCTCATTTTGGCGGCGGCTGGGTCGGTCGACGCGCCGTGGTTTCCCTACCGGCTCCCCCATGGTAGGCTGTTGAGGACGGCCAAAACCTCCTTGGTCACGCCGTGGTTTCCCTACCGGCTCCCCCATGGTAGGCTGATCGAGGAATTGCCTGCCGCGCAGCGTGGGCCGTGGTTTCCCTACCGGCTCCCCCATGGTAGGCTCCCTCCACGGGAATTCGTTGAGATTCCTCTGATTTCGGCCCGTATTGGCAGGCCGAAATCAGAGGAGCACGAGTTGTGTGGCGCCAACCTTTTCATTTTTTTCCGCCATTCCCAGCAACAAACGCATCCGGGCATATTGCTTGTCCGTCACCTGCAGGGCGCGAATGCTGCCGCTGGTGGGAAGATTCTTACAAGCTCTGGCGACATGCTTTTCTGTGGCGTCATCTCCACGGCAAACCCGAGCATAGACAGAAAATTGCAGCATCATATAGCCGTCATCCTTCAGGAAATTGCGAAACCGGGTGGCGGCCCGACGCTCCACCTTTGTTCCGACCGGCAGATCGAAAAGGACGAACAGCCACAAGATGCGGACCTCCTCCGATTTCATGGCAGCAACGACGGCAACACCATCGCAGTGGCATCGTTGGCAAGGATGGCGCGGACCAGGGATGACGATGCCAGTTCGGTTGCTGCCAGCAACGTCATGGTCTCGTTTCCCATTCGGACCTCGACCAGCAAACTACCAGCCATTCCGCGACGGTCGGTCAGCGTTAGCTCGCTCTGTTTTTTGTCCTCTGAGTGGGTACAGGCCAGCATGTCGACGAATGGGCGGAACGGTTCGAGCAAATCGTCTGCCAAATTAAAGGCATTGGTGACACTTGCATGGTGCAAACCGAAGGCGGGGAGCAATCCATTGGCCACCAGGGCGCGGCCGATCGCCGAACGTGCGATTGCGTAACCATAATTTAAAAGTTTATTGCGGCGATCCGCTTCGTCATCGCGACGGAACTGGCAAAATAGACAGTGCCAATAGTGGCGTGCGGCGCGAGCTTCCGTATTTTCAGGGTCTCCTGATCCGACGTACCGCGCCATTTCCGCCAAAGTGTCCGCTCCGTCAAGCCCTCGGGAAGATAATACTGCCGCCTGATTGGCTATCTTACGGCGAATGATGGTCTGCCATAAGCGCTTCTTCAGCGGTTCGCCCATTGCCACCTGTCGTCGCGCAACATCAGCTTGCCGGTGATGCCCGTGGAACGGCAGCATGACCCCGTTGGGCAAATGGGTCGCGTCGGTAGAGATGACTACCACGCCGCCATCCATGCAGGCCGACAGCAACGCGCTGGTGATTGTAGCCTGAGGCGTATCGAACACGAGCCATGCCACATCTTCGATAGGAAGGCGAACGGCTCCATCCGCCTGCTCGATTACCAACTGCGCATCGGCGAGGGACAGACGAGAGGGCTGGCTCAGGTGCAGGCCACGCCATGCCATGTCCGGGTTTCCCTCACTATTTCATAGCGGTTGCCGAGACGATCCATGGCGTATTTTCGGAACGTCGCAAGTGTCTTTGCACCGATACCTTGCACCACCAATGATTTATTGTGGTGCGGTGAAATCATTATTGCTCCAGTAGATCGGTTCATGCCCCTGAAATACCCATCAATGAAAGTACCGTCGGACTTTTCTATTTCTATCCAGGAGTAGGGATGAACGCTCCAAAGAAATTCAAAGCTGGCATTCATCTCCGGCCATTCATCCTCGGCCTTATAGGCCACCACTGCCTGGGCCGGTGGCTGCGGCCACACTTTCTGATTGGCAACCTGATGTGGGTAAATCGGCACCAGGAAATATTCCCATTTGCCTTTCTTATTCTGCTTACGGAATACGTCCACCCGGGTCATTTCGCCTCGCTCGGCGGCACCACCACGCACTTCGAAATCAACTTTCTTCGCAGTCTCCAGGCGGACTTTCCGAATGGGGTCGCCCTTGGGTGACAAGGGCGGAGCTGTCTTTGGTTTCCCGGTGGCGATCCAATTGCGTAGCGAGGCCACAAGCGCTGCGTTCCGTTCAGCGTCCTTGACGCGCTCGACATCCCTCTCGGTCAAGCTATCGATGGCCTTGCGTTCGTAGACCTGTTTCACGCCATCGCGTTCCCGGACTTGCCGGACTGTCGCCGCATGGGCCTCACCTCTGGCACGACAGCGTTCAGCCCGTGATACGGTGACCATTTCCAGAGCTCCGGCAAGTTCGGCACGGAAACCGGGCCAGGGCTGTTCCAACGCGGCGAAATCAGCCGGTAATCCGCCCGTCTCACGGAACAACTGCGCGAGGTGGCCGATGCCGTGCCAATTGGTCGGCAACCCGCGGGTCTCGGCCTCTTGAAACAGTTTAGTCAAGCGCTGCAGGACGGATTGGCTGGTCAGCGCCACAATGACGGCGTCGAGGGCATGGTGGCGGTCATCGTAAATGCGGTTCCCGTCGGGCGCCTTTTTCAAACTCTGAACTCCCCAGGCGCGGCGCAGTCGGTCGGTCAGCGGCCCTGGTCGAGCGGCGACGGTGACCTGGGGGTAGTCCCGCTGCAGGATATTGAGCAGGAGACGGGTGGCGTAGCGGGTGTCGTTGAGATTACGGCTGCGGAATTTCTCTTCAAGGATACCGGCATCCTTCAAAAGAAAGTTGCGTTTCTTGCGGCCCTTCATGGCATGACAACCTTCTACGGCGGCCGAAAACGCCTGCCATCGGTCGGAGTCATGGCCAAACCACTGGAACGGCGTTCGCCCTTTCTTGTCCTGATTGGCCTTGGCCCAGCACAACGTTTTGTTGGTGAAGGAATCGTCACCGGATAGGCTCCAGGGAAGGATATGGTCGACCTGCGCCCGGTTGTCTGTGGACAGGATTGCATCGGGATGGATTTCACGGTCCGTATACAAACAGCGGCCGTTCTGTTCCTTCCACAACTCATAGCGCAACAGGTCCTCGGGGCCGTGCGCCTCGCAGCCCACAGTTTCAACGAACTGGAGGCGCAAGCGGTCCTTTTCCTTATTGCGCTTCTCGATTCCAGCTTCGATCTCTTGGCGTTCCTCCAGGCTTTTTCCAACATCTCGGGCCAGTTCCACATGGATGTGGGTAGGCATTCCATGGGCATTGATGACGGCGCGGATTTGTTTCAACGATTCCGTTAGGGATTTGCGGGCGATCGGATTGGCGATTGCCTCAAGATCGGTGTCGGCCCTCCGGGCATGGTCATAGCCGGCTGCTTTACAGGCATCGGAATAGACCATCCCTTGCGCCAAATGGGGAATTAAGCCACGACATGCCTTGTTTGATATATGCCCAGCCCCCTTGAAGCTTCCAAACGCTCCGTCTTCTGCGCCCTGGATCAGTGCAGCCAAGATTGGTCCGGCAAGGTCTAATTCCTGTAGACCGGCACGGATATTTCCTGCGTCATCACGGAAAGCCAGAATCGCGGCAATCTGATCCAGACGTGCTGGGGTCCTGCGCAGAGACTGCCAACCAGCCTCGCCCAGAACCATGCGCAACGACGCACTGCCGGGCGCCATCTTGCCCGAGCGAGCAACGATGTCGCGTTTGCCTTCCTCTTCAACCGGTATCCCTTGGAATCTTTGCGTATCCGGCAGGTCAAGAATTTTACGCAAACGTTTAAACGTCATGCCTTGCTGGTTGCCGAAGTCAGCAGTGACTGCGGAAATTTCTTCTGGAATCAGGGCTCTCTCGCCAATTCGGAGGCTGGTCAGGCGGGAAAGCAGACGGAACATCTCAAATGATGGACTGTGCTTTGGCGCCCGCCGTTCTTCTATCTCGAACGGACAAAACCCGACTTTGTTTTCGGAGTCGGCAAGAGGGCGTTGGAAGAACGCAGCATCGATAAATTCTCGTTCAAGATCAAAAGAGGCCAGCCGGTTGCCTATTTCTCGCTGCCGTCGAAATAACAAGCGGACCTCGGCTTCCAAATCGGAGCGAAGTATGGAGCGGGTGTAATCATTGTCTCGGTTACGCTTCCGGTCCTGAAAGTCAGGAGACTTCCAGAAAAGTTCTCCGACACTGCGCCATTGCGATAATGCCTCCTGGGTCCTGGCGACCGCCGCCAGCATTTTGCTCGATTCCGCTGGCGCATTTTCGCCTTTATCGCGCTTGGAATTGGATTTGAAGCCGCGATGTTTAGCTATATGCGCTAATGCGACGGCAATTTCCCGACGCTCCAATAAGCGATCCAATCCCTCCGCTCGTACCCGCCAGGGGTCGAGACCGCTTTCCGCCAGCGCATTCTTATTGTCGCAGTCGAGAATATCATGGCGGAGCAGCAACCCGCGCACCAGGTTCATCCGCTGGCGCCGACGATTTGCCACCCGCCGCAATCCCCGTGCGGTGCGCCGCATTTGGTTCGTCGGCGTTCGCGTCTTGTCAGTCTCAGGGACATCAAACGTCCGCGCACCCAGTGCGACGACTGATTTATCAGTGGCCAGTGCCCAGCCACAAGAACCGATGCCGAGGTCTATGCCCAGGAACATATCGCATTTTGTCATCAAATGCCCCAGTCGCTAATACAATCGAAAGAAGGGTGGCCCCCGGCAAGTGGTGGTCAGAGATCTGATAGGGGAACATTGTCGGTCGTCTGAACACGCACCGGGTTGGGGATCTGTCATGTTGTTTTATGTGATCCTTTCTTTGCAATCTTTTTTTGCGTGGTTGGCTTCTGCAGTACCAACACAGTCAAGGGTTTACCGTCAGGCCTGGCGGTCGCACCTCCGCCAAACGCTCGAGAATACGATATCGTCGCCCCCTTACCACCACTTGGCGGGGGGGCGCCCGTCCTGTTCATCAAAAAGATTGCCTTGCGTCAGTATGTTTTGCTTTGGTAGATAGTCACTTTGCAATCATCTTTTTCCGTGGCATGGTTTGTTTCGGTAAGAAGCAATGGCTATGGGAGCGATTGTATCGCGGCAACGCAGGCCGATGCCACTTGTGGAAAGGGAACGGTTTGACGATCAAGAACGCCCCACCAACGAAGATAGATCGAACTTCGCCCTCAGCGATGGTCAGGTTTCTGTTCGTCGGGGTGTCTGTCTTATTTCTCGCATCGTCGCCTGCCGAGGCCGCCAACATGCGTGACGGGCCTGTTCAGGGATTCGCGCTGCAGTTACCGGTGCAGGCGGTCATACGTCAGATAGTACCGGCCGGGGTACCTGTCTCGTTTGAAGATGGCATCGATATCCGGCGTCCCGTGGGATGGCACGGTGGTCCGTCCTGGCAAAAAGCCCTTAATGACGCTCTACATCAGGCCGGACTGACGGCGCGCTTCTCAGATGCCGGTGTCTGGATCAGTCGCCCTGCAATGATTGATCTGGCTGAGATCAATAGGGCCGACAGCGGCGTCGGCACCGGTCCGGAACTGATCGCATGGCACCTCCGCAGCGCCACCCCTGGCCGCGGTTGGGTTGTGTCGCCACACGGGACAAAACTCGGCCCTATGGAAATTCACGAGGGCGAGAATCACCCGGATCTCGGCCTGATAGAAAGTATCCGCCACCACGGAGATCGTTGGATCGTTCAGGCCCGCCAGGGTTGGTTCTGGGGTGGGCCTAATTGATGACCCGCCCTCTCTTCCTCTCTTGCCTCCTGTCGGTGTTGAATTGTGTGGTCAGCGGCGCGGCGCTTGGCGCGCCCGACTGCCGCGGGCACGTGGCGGTCGCCGAGGCCGCACATGGGGTGCCGACTGGCCTGCTCACAGCGATTGGCTACGTTGAGAGTGGTATGGACCCTTATGCGATTAATGCCGATGGCGCCAGTTACCATCCACGCACGGCGGACGAGGCGGTGTCCCTGGTGCGCCAACTGCAGCGCGGTGGCGCCCGGTTTATTGATGTCGGCTGCATGCAAATCGACCTTTTCTATCATCCGAATGCATTCTCTAACCTTTATGAGGCATTCGAACCGTCTGCCAACGCCACCTACGGTGCCTCGTTGCTTGCCAGCCAACGTAACGAGTTTGGCGATTGGGCCTCTGCGGTCGGCTATTACCATTCAAGCGACCCCGCCAAGCAGGCGGAATACCTGCGGCGCGTCAGCGCACTGTACTCTGGCAATTCGACCTCCGTCCTGGGCGCTGGCCGCACATCGTCGGCAACGCCCCCCAAGGTCTCCGTCGCGCGCCCTCCCCGCATGATTACCGTGCGGTTGTCGTTCATGACCGTCACCAGGCCAGTCGACGATTCCTTTAGGGGAGGTCGTTGAATGCCTGTGGCTGTAACCGCCGGCGTCACTGCCTTCCCTATAGTCGCCTGTCTTGTGGGATGCCGGGTTTGCGATCGTCTTCCAGACATCTTGCAACACGGTTTCCATGGTTTATGGGGCGCCGGGGGTGTCCGGCTTTCCTTTAGGCGGTCACTGCCGTTCTTCCTTCCGGCCGCGGCCGTCCTGGCGCAGTCCGGTGCCAATGCCGGCTCATTGTTCGGCTTCAGTCTACTTCTCTCGGGGCTTGCTGTCGCCGCTATGGTCGACATCGAGTATGGGCTGCTTCCGCGCCTGATTCAGATCCCGCTCCTGTCTGCTGGACTCCTGGCGCCATTGGTTGGCGTCGGCCTGGTTTCCCTGTCCGCAGCGCTGACCGGCGCGGTTGCTCTGTGGCTCTGTGTCAGGGGCTTGCAATGCGGTCTTTCTTTGATAGTCGGTGGTTGTCACGACGATGTGATCGGTGACGGTGACCTGCTTCTTGCCACCGTCATCGGCGCCTGGTTCGGACTGGGGGTGGGGGTGATGGTGCTCGTTCTTGCCGTCTTGTTTTTGCTCTTGTCGCTTCTGGCGCTGGTTGTCCGGGGAACTCCAGCCCGGAGTGCCTTCCTGCCTTTCGCGCCTTTCGTGCTTGCCTCCACCTCGCTGACGGTCTCGCTATGGCCCATCAACTGAAGACCACGGCGCTCCGCCGCTCCACCTTCCGTTCCCGCCTCCCATGGTCTGGGTTCCTGGTCGTTCTTCTTCCTTTGGTCTGTCAGGCGGCTGATGGCCCTGTCGAGGGTTTTGGGAATGACATGCCGCTGGTGATCGTCGCCGGCCAGATCGTTCCCAATGGTGTGGCTGTCGATTTTGGGCCGCGGGTGCGCCCGGACACGTCCGTCAGCTGGCGTGGTGGCCCTTCCTGGCAGACCGCTCTGCGCGAGGCATTGGCGCCTGTCGGCCTGACCCCTGTGTTCGAGGACCGTCACGTCCTGGTTGAGGCGCCGGCTTTGCCGCCGCCGCCGCCCTGGCGCCGTCCTGACCGGTGGGAAGCGCGGGCCGGGGATAACCTTTCTGACGTCGCTCGTGCCTGGGGGGCGCGGATCGGCGTCCCGGTGGTTATCCACGGCACTCATCAATACCCGATCGAAGCCCCGGTCACCTTTGACGGCGATTTTCAGGACGCGCTGTCGCACCTGGTGGAGGCGTTCTCCACCGCCAAACCTCGTCCGCTCCTCGACATTTGGAACGAGGGCGAAAACTACACCGTCGAACTTACGGAAGGCAGCGCTCAATGAAACCGCTAACCAGGACTTGCGTATCCGCAGCGTTCAGTCTGCTGTTCAATCTGTCCAGTCTGCCGGCGATGGCATTGGTTGACGCCCCCGTAGACGGGTTTGGCGACCGAATGCCCCTGAGCGATGTGGTCCAGGCATTGGTTCCGCCAGGCATCAAAGTTGTGTTCAAAACCGGTGTTGATCAAAGGCAACTGGCGAGTTGGCGCGGAAGCCCGTCTTGGCGTCACTCCCTGGACGAGTCTCTTGCACCAATGGGGCTTTTTGCTTTGATCACCGACGACCGGGTGGTGATCGGACAACCGTCTCCCTGGCAGCAGATTCTAATCTGGCGGGCCGATAGAGGCATGTACCTCCAGGATGTTCTCGAAGACTGGGGGCGGCGTGTTGGGGTGAAGCCGGTCTTCCACGGTGTCTATCGGTATCCCATCGAGTCCCCCATCGCCGTGGAAGGGGACTTTATTAAAGCTGCGTCAATGCTTGTCGACTCATTCTCGACATCCGATCCGCGGCCAATTCTGGACATCTGGCTCGACGACAACAATTTCGCGGTGGAACTGACGCAAGGGGCAAATCAATGAAAAACCGGTTCTTGATTACAAGTGCCAGCATCGCTCTGGCCGTCAGTCTTCTTTCCGCCTGCACTACTCATGAGGGGGGAAAGAAGGAGGTTCGTGATAAAATGGACCTCGCCAAGACGCAGACCGTCATCGATCCCTCGACCACTGTGGAAGCCGGGCAGGTAAGGGTCCACAACCGCGCCTTTGGCGGCGGCAAGGCCGAACGCAATATTCATGGCGACCCGCTTCCTCCGGCTGTCGGCCAATTTGAGCTGAACAGCAAGGGTATCGGACTTGAACTGCGTGACATTGCCACGGAAATCAACTCGCAGGCCAACCTGCCCGTCGATGTGCTGGACGATATGCCCGGGGCGGCCGGTGCCCGTTCCTCCGGCAGCAATGCCGGGTGCCGGATGGCGCCTGCTTACAAGGGGCCGCTGCCGCGCTTCCTGGATGCCCTGGCCACCTGGTGCGACCTGACGTGGTCGTACACTGACGGTCGCCTGCGACTGCAGAATTTCGAAACCGCCACCTACACTTTTGACGCCTTGCCGACCAGCAATGTCATCGAGACCGCGATGAAGTCGAGCGGACTGATGCCGAGTTCCAGTGGTGGCAGCGGCAGCGGTGGTTCCAGCGGTGGCGGCTCGGGCAGTTCCGGTCAATCCCTGGATCAGTCGACCAGCGTGCACTCAGACATCAAGGTGTGGGACGAGATAAAGTCGGCCCTGGGCACGGTCGTTAAGCCCGGTACCGTCGATGTGTCCCCGTCGACCCGCACAATTGTGGTGGTCGCCAAGCATTCGGCTCAAACCAACGCGGCGAAGCTTATCCAGGAGATCAACCGGCGCCAGACCCGTCTCGTGGTATTCGACGTCGTCATCACGGATCTGCAGATGAGCGACACCATCGATCTGGGGCTCAGTCTGAACGCGCTCTATAACAATCTGAAGGGTCAATACGCGATCGCCGCGACAACCCCCGCCTCGCTGGTCAGCGCCGGCGCAGCCTCGCTGACATTGTCGGCGCAGAACAATACCGCTTCCAATAAGCCCAGCGTCCTGAATGGCTCCGACGCGGTGATCACCGCTCTGCAGAATGTCGGGCATGTATCCAACACACAAAGTCAGCAGTTGAGGACTTTGGACGGTAAACCGGTCCCGGTGACGGTGGCCCGGCAGATCTCCTACCTGGCCAGTGCGTCGACCACCGCCAATGCGGCAACGACCTCCACCGGGATCCAGCAGCAGGTGCTTACCGTCGGGCTGACCATGCAGTTGATTCCCGCCATCCTCGACGATGGACAGGTGCTGCTGCAGTACGCCTTCGGCTTGTCCAGCCTCAATGCCCTGACGTCCATCACGTCTGGTGGAATCACCCTGCAGAGCCCGGATATCAACGTCCGCTCGTCGGTGCAGCAGACCATCGTCGGATCCGGCGACACCATCGTGCTGATGGGCTATTCGCAAGACAATCTCAACGTACAGGAACAGGGGTTGCCCGGGCTGGCTGACTCGATCTTCGGGTTCATCGGCGGCAGCAACACCCATTCCCGCACCCGTTCGGCACTGGTCATCGCGATCACCCCCCATGTTCTCCGCAACGGCGTGACGGGAATCTGATGTCGACTTTCACCGCAGCCGGCCAGACCTGGGCCGCCGAAATCTTCTGGCAGACTGGCAGCCATGGGATGGCGCGTGCCGAGGTCGTTCGCAAGGCGTCCCAGATCGCCAAGACGGATAAGTCCGGCGGAACATCACTTGTTCTGATCCGTCGGACAAATCCCCTTGAGTTCGGTTTGGGCGGGTCGCGGGACGGTCATGCGGCGGGTATGGCCTCGGCCGCCGCCGTATTGGCCGACTGCCTTCCAGGTAACTGGGTCGGCGCCTTCGAGGTGCCGGAGGGCTGGTTCTATACCGAAGTCCGCAACGGCGTTGTGTCTCCAAAAGGTGGCGACAGAATATTCCCCGAAAATGCTTTGGCGCAGGTCAAGGACGCCATTGCCAAAGCGGTGGCTGATGGGCGCCTCGAGACTGTCTATGCCCCGGCCTCCTTCAATTTGGACGGCACCACGGAATTGCGGTTTGAGGAAATTGTCGGCAAAGCCAAGGCGGCCGTCCTCAGCCGCAATCGCCTGACCGATATTGACCGAGGGCGGCGTGCCCGCCTGCCCTGGAAAGGACTGGCGGCGGTGGCCGCCGCCACCGCGGCGACCATCGTCGTCCTGTTCAATACCGTGTTCGCCCCTCCGCCGCCACCACCGCCGGCGCCGGTAACCCCACCATGGGAAAGGGAGATCAACGGGATTGGCCTGATGACCGCCTGTGACTCAGCGACAATGGGCTTCCCTCATCTGGCCGGCTTTGGCCTGCGGACCGCCATTTGCTCTGCTGGATCCATCCGGTACACCTATGCCCAACATCAACGCTCTGCGATTGCCTGGCTCGCGCAAACGCCGCTGCCGCAAGGATGTACCGGTGACTCCAACGATCGCGGCGAGTTCGTGCTGACATGCTCTTTGTCGCCGGTGCCACCGCTAGGTCACCAAGTGCCCGGTGCCGGCGCTACCGTCAAACGGCTTCTTGCGGAACGGATGTCTGGCATGGGTGTGGAGGTCAAGATCTCCGCTCAACCGAACGGCGCCCTGAACGTCACGTTCACCGGTGCATACCCGCCTGCGGACCTCGTTTCCGAGGTAAAGGACATTCCCGCATTCACGGTCACCACCGTGCAAATGGACATGCCCCCGAAATGGACCATCAGTGGGAGGATTTATGTGCACTAGAAAAACCCGTATCGGCTTTCAGGCCGCCTGCCTGCTCGCGTCGGTCCTGGCCCCGGGTTCGTTTGGCCCAGTGGCCGCCGCTGAGGCGATAACCGCACCCAGTATCGCCAATGGACCACCGCCTGAGTTGCTCGGCAACCATACAGGTCTTTCGCCGGTTGCTCCCGCTCCGGCCCAGAAGTCGCATACGGCGACAATCGTTGCTCCAGCGACGCCGGCGCCTCCCCCCGCACCAACCGCTGCAACGGTGCCGCCACCGGCACCTGCACCTGCACCCCAGGAATCCCGGCCGGCGGTCGCTCCCAGCGCTCCCCTGTCCTCCGGCAATTCACTGGCCGAACGGGCCCGGCAACTCCAGGAACAGATCGATTTCGCCGAAATGGAATCGGTCCTGGCCGGCCGTTTAAAAGCGAAGCGTGACGCCGAGGGAGTGTCGGGCGGTGCGGGCGGTTCTGCCGCCGAAAGCGCTGCTCCGGTTAGCCGGGCGGTGGTGCTCTCCCCCTCCTCGACCGGGTCGGTGGCTCCGTCCTATGGTCCCCTGCCTGAGGTCCAACGGATCCATTTACGCAATGGCGAACGGGTGGCGGAGGTCACGGTCCCCGGGCAAGGCCGCCGCACCCTTAGGGTCGGCTCCAGCCTGCCGGATGGCGGGAGGATTGTCAGGATAACCGAAGATGATGTGGTGGTCGGCTACGAACGTAAGGAGGTGGCTTTGCCCGCCACGTCTGTCGCGCAGGTGCTGCAGGGCAGTTCCGCGGCAAAGACCATCGAACCGGCGGCCCCCTCAGACCTTCCACCCGCTCCCCCGCCCGGCGGAGCGGTAAAAGCGGCGCCGATGCTGCCGCCCATGAACCAGACGACCACTCAACCGCGGTGAGGACTTTCGGATGGCTGACCAACTCCTGACCGGCGGTGAAGGTGAACTGGCCGAGCATTGTCATCCGGCCCTCCGGAGAAATGTGGCGATCTTCGCCTCCGGCAAGGTCTTTGTCGCCCAAGGTCGAGAGAACGATGATGGCGTTTCGTCCGTCATCGCCCTGGCCGAGCGGATGGGATACCGACTTGACAGCGAGATTAAGCTGGTCGATCGCGGCGTCATCGAGCGCTTCTATTCGACCAGTCGCACCGTCCGGGGATCCGATGGCAATTCCAGCGATGATCCGGAATCGATGCGGCACGCTGTTTATGAGGTGCTGGATCGGGCGTCGACAATGGACGGCGCCGGCGACGTCATCATCAAACGCAATGGTGACGTATCTCGGGCCTATGTGATGCTGGACGGCGTCCAGCGACCGTTGCTGGAAGATGAATGGTCCGCGGATTACGGGGGAAAGTTCATCCGTGCCGCCTATGCCTGGGCGGGCAAGCTTGGCGAAGGGTCGGCCGAGCGCGGTTATACGGAAGGCGCCCACCAGGTCGGGCAGATTTCCAAAGGACTGCCAAAAAAGCTGCAATCCGTTCGTCTGCAGAAACTGTCGACGGCGTTCGGCGGCGAAGAACTGATCATGCGGTTGATGCCGACGCCGGCAAAGAGCGGCGTGCGGTTGGAAGACCTTGGTTTTGATCAGGCTGACCTCGGTCGGTTCACCGAAATGATGTACATGGCCGACGGCCTGGTGATCGTGACCGGTCCCACCGGATCGGGCAAGACCCATACCCTGCATGGTCTGATGAACCTGTCCCTGTCGCTGTTCCCGGGCGATCGGTGGATCACCGTCGAGGATCCGGTCGAAATCCCTGTCTACCGCGACGAGGTCACCTTGATGGACGTCGTCGGATCCGGCAGCGGTGACGATGTCGACACGGGCTATGAAGACGCTCTCGAGGCGTCTTTGCGGTCGATCCCCCGGCGCCTGATGTTCGGCGAGATCCGCTCGCGGGGTTCAGCCTCGCTGGCGGTGACCGCCGCATTGACCGGACACGCGGTGCTGACCACGCTTCACACGGACAGCGCCCTTGGGGCGGTCCCTAGACTCCTCGATCTCGGCGTTTCCAAGGAAATGCTGCGCGACCAGGACGTCTTGCGTGGCCTGACGGCACAACGGCTGTTTCGCCGCCTTTGCGATTGCGCACGAACCGTGACCCGCAAGGAATGGGCCGGTTACTGTCCGCAGTGGTTGGAGGAGATCTTTACGGAAGCCGGTCACGTGAAGGTGGCGAACCGTGAAGGCTGCCCGAACTGCTTCGAGGGACACATAAGGGGACGCACGCCGTTGACCGAAATCGTTCGGCCGACACCGGCTATTCTCGACGCCCTGATCAATGGAAACCGCCACATGGCCAGGGAAGTGTGGGTCAAGGAAGGCGGGCGGCCTCTGGCCGACCAGGCGGTGGCGTTGGTGTCGAGCGGCAACCTTGATCCCAATGAGGTCATGCGCTGCATAAACGTCTCCGGGGTCCGTCATGTCATTTCTTGAGCGGCTTAACCCCAACAGCGCTCACCGCGCCCCGGAAAATGACGTCGATGCCGAGTCTTCCTTGGCGCGCCGCGTCAAGCGGGCCCACAAATGGCGCCAGAAAATCTATCGGGTCCTGGCCGCCCGGTACCGCATCAACCAGTCGTTCCAGCAGACTATCCGCCGCCTTGCCGACCGTTCCGCCAAGAGGAAGTCCGGGAGCGTCGAGACCCAGATCCTTGGCCGTTGGGCAATCCGCCTGGAGGATTATGGCGAACTGTTCCACGAAGCGGTGCAGGGATGGGTTCCCGATGACGAAAGGATGATTCTCGCCTCGACAAAAGACGATCGGGGCGCCGATCAGGCCGCGTGGCTCGTTGAGCAGAAATTGGGCATCGCTACCGTAACCAAAGGCGCTCTGGCCTATCCGGCCTTCCTTATTGTCCTGGTGTTCGTCGTCCTCTACATCGTCGCCCATTTCGTGGTGCCGCAGATTGTTTTGTTCCAGCAGGCGCAGGGTAAGGAACTGTCGTTCCTGTTCACCGTGGTCGCCCCCTATGCCTGGATGGGGCCTTTGCCGTTGATCGGTTCGGCTATGATCATCAAGGCGTCCCTCCCCTACTGGACCGGGACGCTGCGCAACTGGGCGGACCTTCACCTTTGGCCCTGGACCGATTGGCGGCGGCAGCAAGGCGCGATGTTTCTGCTGTCTTTCAGCGCCATGTGCAGCGGCCCGATCACCCAACAGACCGCGCTGTCGGTAATGAAGTCCGGGACCAAGCCATGGCTCCGGGAACGGCTCTCGGCGATCAGTTATTGGGTCGAAGATGGTCGGCCGTTCGGCGAGTCTCTGGAACTGGCCGGATACGGCTTTCCCGATCCGAATTTGATCGAGGACATCCAGGATCTCGAGGTTGAGCCTCGTGAGTTCTCAAAGAACCTTCAGACGCTTGCCGAAGGGGAGGTCGCCGAGGTGAGGCAGCGCATCCAGGTGATGGCGCGGATCGCCGGCATTGTCGCAATGGGCATGGTCGGCGCGACCATCCTCTGGGTTTTTGTGACCCTGATGAGCGCTTTCGATCTTGGTGGCAGTACACGTGGTTTTCATTGAAGAAAGGGAGCAAGGCTATGTTGCAGGCGGTGTGTGAAGTGAAAAAGGCAGACCTCCGGAACCGGTATCGCAAGCAGCGCGGCCAGA
>Ga0007882_10000290_pt1 | contig 29335 bp, 22 predicted proteins | sample CryBogCBH12Aug01_FD_71195 | JGI IMG/M metagenome (GOLD analysis project Ga0007882, IMG submission 71195) | Freshwater microbial communities from Crystal Bog, Wisconsin, USA - CBH12Aug09.1 | ecosystem: Environmental > Aquatic > Freshwater > Lake | place: Crystal Bog, Wisconsin, USA | collected... | reverse complement strand
GACTGCTTGTAGCCTTCGCTGCGGTAGTCGGTGATGTAGAAGCCGCCGCCCTTGAAGAGCAGGCCGGCCCCGCCGCCGACTTTCCGCTTCACCGGGCCGTGCCCCCATTTTTTGCGGGCGCACTGGGCCTCGGGACAGGTTGTTAACGCCGGGGAAGAAATGGAATGAACCGTCTCAAACTCGTGTCCGCACTTGGTGCAAACGTATTCGTAGGTCGGCATGGCAATGACAAAACCGGGGCAGGGCGCGCCGGTCAGTGGCTGGCGGCGGCCGGCGGCGGGGAAATCACATGCACGGAGCCGTCCGAACCGACTTCCACGTTCAGGTTGTAGTGCGGGGGCAGCTTCGCGCCGGAGCCGGCGGAAGCGGAGGTGCGCTGAATCATCAGTTCCGCCGGTTTTTTGCCGTCGGTGGGCTGGGTATCGCGGTCCAGCTTGATGCGGTTGGTGATGAATTTTTCAGTGGCCAGCTTTTTCAACTGGGCGCGCACGGTGGCCAGATCGCTGAACTTGTGTTCCAGTTCCGCCTTCTGGACGAGCAACTGTTCGAGCTGCCGTTCCAGAAAAGCCTTGTCGGTGCGAGCGGAGGACAACTGCTGGCGGACGTCACCGATTTGCGCGGTGAGGGCCACGATGGTGTTGGTCAGTTCGGCGGCCTGACGATCCAGTGCGGTGTTTTGGGCTTCCAGTTCGGAAACCCGGCTGTTCAGGCCGGTGATTTTGGTCTCGGCGGTGGCCAAGGAGGCTTTGCCGGTCTCAATCTGCGCGGTCAGATCGGCGGTGGTGGCGACGAGTTTGTTGGAGAAATCCACGCTCTGCTGGCGGCTCTGCACCAGGTCATTGGTGAGCACCAGGTTCACCTGTTTGGCGGAATCCAAATCCGCGCTGGTGCTCACGAGTTGATTCGACAGGCTCGAAATGCTGGTGGTGTCCGCCAGATGCTGCTGGTCGTCCTGATTCTTGACGACGTAAAAGGCAATCCCCAGGCCGGCAACCGCGACGGCCAGAATGGCAATGACAATTTTCATGTTCATAACATTATTAAGATGGCCCTATCCGGCGGTTTTGGCAAGCCTTCCGTCAGTGGGCCGGTTCGGCCACCGGGGAGTTGGTCTGGGAGGAGATCAACGCGGCCAGCGCCTTCAAGTTGGTATCCACGATTTCCACATGGCTTTCGCTCTTGAGTTTTTCCACCAAGGGCTGCGCCTGCTGCGACATTTTCTGGCGGGTCAGGAAGTCCTTGATGTCGCCGGCCACGGTGGCGTAATCCACGAGTTTGGCCGGGAATTTTTCGAGCAGCTTGATGATGTGGAAGCCGTAGGCAGTAGTGACCACATCGCTGATCTGGTTGGTATTCAGCGAGAAGGCGGCAGCCTCGAACTCGGGCACCATGCGGCCCTTGGCGAACTTGGGCAAATCGCCGCCGCTTTCGCGGGTGCTCAAATCCTCGGAACTCTCCCGGGCCACGGTGCCGAAATCCTCGCCGGCGCGGACGCGCTTGAGCAGGCCTTCAATCTTCACGCGCTTGGCGGCGATGGTGTTGGTGTCCAACGGCGTGGGCGGGGTGTTGTTGGTGTTGATGGTTAGCAGCAGGATGTGCTGAACGTGCGCGGATTCCGGTTCCTCAAAATCGGCCGTGTGATTGGTGAAATACTGGCGGACTTCCGCATCGGTCACAAATACCCCGAGCATGCGGCGCAGGGTGGCCTTGGCGGTGGCTTCCTGGGTGGCCTTTTGCTTCAGCAGTTCCACCGTCATGCCGACGGAACTCAACTGCCGGTCCAGCGCTTCCTGCGAACCAATCCGCTTCAGGATGGTGGCATACTGCTCCTCGGCCGTTTTCTGGCCTTCCGTGCGGTCGGCATCGGTGGATTTTTGCAGCAGAATCTGGATGGTAATCAATTGATCGAGCACCTGCACTTCGGTGCCGGGGGGCAACTGCTGGCCTTGGGCGGCGGCGTTGGCCCGGGCACCGGTGAGGACTTCGTCCAGTTCGCTGCGCTTGACGGTGAAGCCGTCACCCTTGGCCACCACGGGGTCGCCAAACAGGGCCGTCATGGCCTCAGTGGGGTTCGCGTTGGTCGCGGCGGTGATGAAGGAATTGGTCGCGTCCGGGTTGGTCACGGCTGACGCTGTCAACGTGGACAGAACCAAGGTGGCGGCGAGCAGTTTGAGGGATTTCATTATATTTTTTTGTTGGAAACGAAAAGTTTAGAGTTGGATGACTTTGACGTTGCTGATGGCGGGGTCCTGCTGCAGTTCGGCCAGCACGGCCGGGGTCGGCGTGCTGTCCAGGCTCAGGACGGTGAGGGCCTGACCGCCGACGGTGTCGCGGCTGAGGCTCATGCTGGCAATGTTGATGTTATGCCGGCCGAGCAGCGAACCCAGGAAGCCGATGATGCCGGGCTTGTCCGAGTTATTGAGGAAGAGCAGGGTGCCGGCAATCGGCAATTCCACCGACTGGCTGAACAGCCGCACAATGCGCGGGTTGGTGGGCGAGCCAAAGAAGGTGCCGCCGGCCGAAACCAGTTTATTGGCGCCGCTGAAGGCCTGCACGTGCAGCCATTCGTTGAACGTGACCGGCTCGTCCGATTTCTTTTCCTCGACGGTGATGCCGACGCTCTGGGCGACGGTGCGGACGTTGACGTTGTTCACGTCCTTGACGCTGCTGGTGGAAAGGTAGCCGCGTAACACGGCGCGGGTCACGGGGTCAATGTTCGGCAGCAGCCGGGCGTTGCCGCCGTAGGTGATGTGCAGGCGGTCGGCGCCCGTGGTGGAAAGTTGCGCGAGCAGTTTGCCAAGCGCCTCGCCCAGCGGCAGATAGGGCTTGACCTGTTCGTAGGTCTTGGCGTCCAAGTAGGGGAGATTCACCGCGTTGCGGACTTCGCCCGTGAGCAGGTAGCCGGCGATGACTTCGGCGACTTCCAGGCCGCACTTTTCCTGGGCTTCCTCGGTGCTGGCACCCAGGTGGGGGGTCAAAATCAGGTTGGCCGCCTTGCGGTAGGGATGGTCAGCCGGGAGCGGTTCCACGGCGAAGACGTCCAGCGCCGCGCCCGCGACCTTGTTCGATTCGAGGGCGGCCAGGAGGTCGGCTTCGGCGATGATTTCGCCGCGGGCGCAGTTGACGATTTTCACGCCGGGCTTCATTTTGGCGAAGGCGGCGGTGTTGAGCATTTCCTTCGTTTCCTTCGTCACGGGCATGTGGACGGTGATGAAATCCGCCTCGCGATAGACATGATCCACTTCGGCGGCGAATTCGCAGCCGACGGCCTTGGCGCGGTCTTCCGTCAGGTAGGGGTCGTAGGCCACCACGCGCATGCCGAAGGCTTTGGCGCGCTTGGCGACTTCGGTGCCGATACGGCCGAAGCCGAGGACGCCGAGGGTCTTGCCCTGCAATTCCACGCCCTGGAACAACTTGCGATCCCATTTGCCAGCCACCATGGTGGCGTGGGCCTGGGGCACTTTGCGGGCGAGACAGAGCAGCATGGTGAAACTCAGTTCGGCGGTGGTGATGGTGTTGCCGCCGGGGGTGTTCATGACCACCACGCCGTGCTGGGTGGCGGCGTCAATGTCCACGTTGTCCACGCCCACGCCGGCGCGGCCGACCACGCGCAACTGCTTGGCGGCCTCAATCACCTTGCGGGTCACCTTGGTCTCGGAACGCACCACCAGGGCGGTGGCATCGGCCACAATCGGGAGCAATTCAGCTTCGGAGAGACGCTTGGGCAGGACGACGACTTCAAATTCAGGGCGTTGCTGGAGCAGCGCGATGCCCTTGGGCGACACGGGATCACAGATGATGATTTTCATGTTTTTATCCAAATTGGACGGACAGTCTAGGCCACCGGGCCGGACGGGTCAAACAGCGAAATGGGTTTTGCACCATTAAACGCCGTCCTGTTGCAGACAATCACGGGGGGTTATCGTTCAAGAAAAGGGTTAGAGCCGGGAGCAAACCGGGTGGTTTCGCCGCAGGCGCGGGCATCGCTTCAATTCACACCTTATTTCGCGAACCTGCCTGGGCGAAGACGGTTTGACAGGATTTACAGGAGGAACAGGATGGTTGCCACCAAGGCACGAAGACACCAAGATGGCGGTCTGGCCACCGATGGACACGGATGAAACACGGATAGGCAAGTTGTCTGCGACCGCCGCTACAGGCTTTGGCAAAGATTTCCGACTGGGTTTCCCGGTCGGGGACTCGCAGAGCAATGCTCTGCGCTCCGGTGCTGGCGGCGGGAAGCGCTGGCGACGAGGCGTCACCAACCACCTTCTTCGGCGAGGGCGGCGCAGCCACGACCCAGGAACCCACCACCCGCCAAAATTCAGTCAAAAATGCTGGCAGTCGCCCGCGCCATCTGCGCCGTAAGCCTGCCTGCCGGGCGTCAGCGCCCCAGCAGCCAGTTCCAGCCGCGCCAGCGGTTTGGCTGGGTGGGGGTGATGTTTTTGCTGTGCAATTTGCCCAAATCCACCTGGATGAGCACGCCCACACTGCTGGCCCCGCGACCGGTGTCCCGGACGGCGTCAATCCCGTAGGCGTAGTTCAAGATGACCTTGATCCGATCCGATGGGGAACGATACAGCAGACCCGCGCCCACGCCGCTGACCCAGTTGCCGGTCTCGTTCGCGCTCTTCTGTTCCGTGCCGGCGAGATAATGGATGCCCGCCGTGGCGCCGTTCAATTCCAGGCTCCAGCGGTCGTCCGGGGCGATGGGAATGGTGTAGCTGGCGTTGACCAGCACGAAGTCCCGCGCGGTGAATTCCTGGTAATAATACCCCGGCAGCGAGAGGGGATATTCGGCGATGAGCGGCAGAAACCCGCCCAACCGGTAGGCGCTCAGGCGGTCGGCGGAGACACTGGTGCCGCCAATCATCCGGAGGAAAATATTTTGCCGGTTCGGCAGCGTGTAGCAGAGGGCGGCGGAGGTCCAGAACAGGTGCGAGGCCGGTTCCAATTCCCGGTCGCCGTTGAAGCCATACGCGCCGCCGGTCGTGCGAAATTCGCCCTCATACCAGACCGCCAGTTCCATGGCTAGATCCGGGAACAGGGTCGGTTCCATGCCGCCGTAGCGGAGACCGGTGCGGACGTTCAGCGCGGCCAAGTCATCGGGCGGCTGAAAATCCGGAGCCGTTTTTTCGCCGGCCTCAAAGAAAGAGCCGCGCGCGCCCGTGTGGAGCACAAAGTTGAGCGGAATCTGGTCCGCCGGGTTGAAGAGGTGGTAAACGCTGGCGGAGGCTTCCACGCCGTGGCCGTCAAAGGATTCCGCCTCCACCCATTTGCCGCCGCGGATTTCGTTGTAGCTGTCCGCAAAACCGCCCCCGGCCAGGCCCAGGGCAAAGTCGGTGTTCGGCCCCAGCCCGTGGTTGAAGCCAAATTCCGAGTCCACGTAGGTCGGCGCCACCGCGAGCCGCAGGGTGACGTTGGTGCGGAGAAAATCCGGTTGGTTGTGGTAATAGTAGGCGTAGCCCGCCACCGGGGCGCGCCCCTCGACCGGCTGGTTGTAGCCGAACTGGATCAGGTCGCGCTTCACCGGGTCAATCTGGGCCGACACCACGCCCGGGACGAGCACCGCCAGCCCGCCTAAAATGCGGCAAACCCGAATCATAGAAGCATTCTTGAACATTTCCCCAGCCACCGCAAGTGCCTTCGGGCCGCCACAGTAGGGCTGGGCGCATCCTGCCCGAATGCGCAGCATCCGCTCCGCCGGCGACCAACCTGGCCGCCGAACCACCTTTCGTCCCCAAATTGCCTGCGGTCGTTCTGGACAGACGCCCAAAAATTCGGCTTACTGTGGCAACTTTATTTTGCCATGTCGTCATTAACCGCAGAAAAACTCGCCCGCGCCAAGTCGCTCGGCTTTTCCGACCGCCAAATCGCCCATTTGACCGGCACCACCGAGGACGCCATCCGCGCCCGCCGCAAGGAGTTGAACCTCGTGCCCAGCTACCGCCTGGTGGACACCTGCGCCGCCGAGTTTGCCGCGTTCACGCCCTACTACTATTCCACCTACGACCGGGGCGATGACGAGGTGAAGCACAACACCGCCAAAAAGGTCATGATTCTCGGCGGCGGCCCCAACCGCATCGGCCAGGGCATCGAGTTCGATTACTGCTGCGTCCACGCCGCCTTCGCCCTCAAAGAGGACGGCTTCGAGACCATCATGGTCAATTCCAATCCCGAGACCGTCTCCACCGATTACGACACCAGCGACAAGCTCTTCTTCGAACCGCTCACGCTCGAAGACGTTCTCCACATTTACGAACGCGAACAATGCTGGGGTGCCATCGCCCAGTTCGGCGGCCAGACCCCGCTCAACCTCGCGCTCGGCCTGCAGAAAAACGGTGTCAACATCATCGGCACCTCGCCCCAGAGCATTGAAACGGCCGAGGATCGCAAGCTGTTCGCGGCGATGCTGAACAAGCTGAACATTCCGCAGCCCCCGAACGGCCTTGCCACCAATGAGGCCGAGGCACTGGTCGCCTCCAAGCGCTTGGGCTATCCCGTGCTGGTGCGCCCCTCCTTCGTGCTCGGCGGCCGCGCCATGCAGATTGTCTATTCCGATGCCGAGCTGTCCCACTACATGCGCTTTGCTGTGGAAGCTTCGCCGGAGCGTCCGGTGCTCGTGGACAAATTTCTCGAAGACGCCACCGAAGTGGATGTGGACTGCATCACCGACATCGGCCTGCCCAATGGCGGCACCATCGTCATTGGCGGCATGTTGGAACACATCGAATACGCCGGCGTGCATTCCGGTGACGCCGCCATGGTGCTGCCCCCGCACACGCTCTCGCCGGAAGTCATCAACACCATCCGCGAATACACGCACGCCATGGCCCGGGAACTGAAGGTGATCGGCCTCATGAACGTGCAATATGCCGTCAAAGGCTCGACCGTCTATGTCTTGGAAGTGAATCCGCGCGCCTCCCGCACCGTGCCCTTCGTGAGCAAGGCCATCGGCTTTCCGCTCGCCAAACTGGCCGCCAAGGTCATGGCCGGCAAAACCCTCAAGGAACTGAATTTCACCGAGGAAGTCTGGCCGAAATATTGGGCGGTGAAGGAATCCGTCTTTCCCTTCAACCGTTTTCACGGGCAGGACATCCTGCTCTCGCCGGAAATGCGCTCCACCGGCGAAGTCATGGGGCTGGATGCCGACCTCGGCACCGCCTACGCCAAATCGCAGATGGCCGCGAACTCCCCGCTGCCCCTCGGTGGCCGCGTGTTCATCAGCGTCAGCGACCTGCACAAGGGTGAGGTTGCCGGCATTGCGAAATCCTATGCGGAACTGGGCTTTGAAATCGTCGCCACCGCCGGCACCGCCGCCGTGCTGGAACAGGCCGGCTTGAAAGTGCAGCGCATCATGAAGCTCACCGAAGGCCGCCCGAACGTCATTGACCTGCTCAAGAACAAGGAAATCCAGCTCGTCATCAACACTCCCAGCGGGGCCACGCCGCGCGCGGACGAAGTGCGCATCCGCACCACCGCCGTCTATACCGGCACGCCCATCATGACCACCCTTTCCAGCGCCAAGGCCGCCGCGCTCGGCATCGCCGCCCTGAAAAAATCCGGCTACACCGTCAAGACCATCCAGGAATACCACTGAGGTGGTGGCGGCGACGCCCCGTCGCCAGACGCGCCCGCCTCGGGCGCAGATAACCGAACAAAGCACGGCGGTCACAGACCGCCGCTACAGCGAAAAGACGTCTTCTACAGAGCTAATCCCACCCTGTATTTCCAGCGCCGCCGAAACATCTTTGCGTTCTCTGCGTTCGCTTGCGGCCAAATCCAAACTCAATTCTGTGCATTCGGTAATTCTGTCAAAAAATCCTGACCATCCTGTCATCCTGTCAAAAGCCTTCGCCCCCTTGGTGTCATCGTGCCTTGGTGGTAAAAACGAAAGAACGCGCCAAGCATCTTTGCGTTCTCTGCGTTCTCTCGCGGCCAGAACCGCCCCTGCCAGCTCCTGGCTTCTGGCTTCCAACTCCTAATTTTGCCTCACCAGTTCCACCGCCCGCGAATGAACACATGCACACCGTGCCGATATTCGTAATGGGGTGCCAGCCAGACCGCGCCGCGCCGGGGCGGGTGGGCCCAGTGGCCGCGCGCCCACACCCAGTGTCCCTGCCAGACCCAGCCGCCGCCCACCCACACATAACCCGGGCCGGGGGCAATCGTGACCGTCTCCACCAGCGGCGCCGGGGGCGGGCCTTCCACGACCACTTCATCCGTGGCCACCACCGCCGCCGGGGCGGGGCGATAAACCGTCCGTTCGCGCACCACGCAACCGGTCGTGAGCAACGCCACCACCGCGACCAGCGGAAACATCTTGGTTAAGTAGCATGGTTTCATAGTTCAATTAGTCAGACGGATTGCGCGGGAAAAAGTTTCATCGGGTCCTCGACGCCCATTTCGCCATTGTCCGGCATCCCGTCTCCCCCCCGCCCCAATTGAAAACTCAAAACGGTATGAGCCTTTTAGCCTTTAGCCTTCAGCCTTCAGCCTTTTTTCCGGCCGCCGGGGGGCGGGGCGAGTTCCACGCGCGGAAATTTTTCCCGCGCCGCCCGGGCGGGTGGCGACAATGCTGGCGGTTGATGCCAAAGGCATGACGGTGCAGTTTCATGACCGCGCAGACACGACGCGCATTGCTTTCTCGGATCGCGGGTGGATGAAATTTATCGGGGCGGCAAATCAAAACGAAATATTTTAAGTTTTGACTTGCGCACATTATGTAACTTAAGTAACGTAACGTGCATGGCGCAACATGGTCAATCAGGACGCATTGTAATTGACGTTGATCCCGATTTAAAACGTCAATTGTATTCTTCTCTTTCGCTTGCCGGCAGCACACTAAAAGATTGGTTTATTAAAGCGGCGGAAGATTTTTGCGATGAAAAACGGCAACCTGTTCCTATTCAAAACGTGACCTACATTAAAAGTAAAAAAACTGCCCCGAGTGTTTTTGGGGAAGATTATCAACCAGCAAAATTCAGCACGGCGCCAGTTAACGGAAATGGAACGGCGCAAAAAACATTTTCTGTAGTTTCTCTTTTTTCCGGCTGTGGTGGAATGGATTTGGGGTTCAGAGGCGGTTTTGAAATATTTGGCCGACGCTATCGGAGCCTTCCATTTGAAATTATTTGGGCAAATGATTTCAACCCTGAAGCCTGTAAAACTTATTCGCGCAATTTAGGATCAGAAATTCATCATGGTGACATTTGGAATTTAATTGATTCCATGCCCAAAAAGGCAGACGTAATAATTGGCGGTTTTCCATGCCAAGACATTTCTGTGAACGGCAAGCGTGCTGGCGTGAATGGCGCGCGGAGTGGATTGTATAAAGCGATGGTTGAGGCAATTGACAGAATTAAGCCGAAAGTCTTCGTTGCCGAAAATGTGAAAGCCCTTTTACGACATGAGGAGTGGCTTAACCAAGTTCTTAAAGATTTTCGCAGCCTGGGATACAAAGTAAATTTTGACCTATACCGTGCTGCCGACTACGGCGTGCCGCAAACCCGCGAGCGCGTTTTTTTTGTTGGCACTGCTGATGGCATAAAACCTTTCACGCCACCAAAACCAGAACGTAACGCTGCAAATTGGATGACCTCACTAGAAGCTATTGGCGATTTGGAGCTTCTCGATGAATCTCCGCATATAAACCACATTTGGAGCAAGGCAAACATTAGCCCGGAGCAAGGCAACCGCAGGTTAGTTTCTGATAGGCCAGGCTACACTATCCGTGCTGAGTGCCACGGCAACATCCAGTTTCACTACCGCCTACCTCGGCGTATTTCCATGCGGGAAGCCGCACGCATTCAATCATTTCCCGACAAGTTTCTATTCATGTCAGGATTGAGGGAGATAGAGCGTCAGGTCGGCAATGCTGTGCCTCCGATTCTCGCTTGGCACGTTGCTAACTCAGTCTTGAAATGTTTGGAGTAGCGAACTATTGCTTGGAACGGTCTTTACGGAATAGAAAATCGGATGGTTTCCAACCGACCGCAATTTCATCCGCTCGTTTTAACCACTCTGTAATTCGTGCTTTTGGGGCAACTGATTTACCCCAGTATTCCAGAAAGAGCGCATTGTCCAAAGTTTCCGCCGCAGTGCGCATTTCTTTTTGAATATCCAACAGCGCGCGCAAAACATAATTGCCGCCTCTCGTTGAGTCGCTTCGCATAGCGACACTTCCGGCAGAAAACAAATCCCGAGCTTGTGGGCAAAGCACGCCGTGGTATGTCAGCAGGTATAGCGTCACGTCGTCGTATTTATGCTTTTGGCGCGATGGTTTCACCACTTCTGGACATAGCAAAGCGGCTTCCGCTCGCAATTTTCGCTTTTCTGCTTGATCCAACGTCATGTAGAGACGCGCTTGTATTGGTAGCGAGTGCCCGCCCTCGGATTGATCTTCTAGCCACCACAAGCGCTCACCTTTTTTTAGACGGCCGCGAGCATACTTCCTGATGTGCTCCATCCGCTCATGGATAGAAAGTTGTGAAAAATCTTTGTATGAAATTCCAATTTTGGAAAACAACGATTCTTTGGGATGAATCTGAACTTCAAACCTTGGGACATGGGATGTTCTTACATGGATGACGCAATTATCGTATTTATCCCAATCAACTCCTGGATTTCCGCCCATTTTGCCAAAAACAATGTAAATTTGTTCCACGCTTTGGCTGCGCGTGCTTTCAAAAACACTGTTGGCAACGCTGCGCCATGTATCACCGGTGGTGAATTTGACCTCCACGCCAAATTTACCGAGAACAATATCCGGGAAAACGTATGGATGCGGGTCAAAATCAACTGCCAGACCATAGCTGGTAATCAATTCCTTAAGAACTTCCCGCACACGGTTTTCAAATACGTTTGAGGTGGGAAATTTTGCGTCTCCCTGACTTTCCTTGGTCAGTCTGGCGCACAGTTCGCCGAGAATCTTCTCGAACGTATCAATCGTTAATTCTTTCACGGGCGCGATGTTGGTTTATTGCGTCCGATTATTTTGAATTGCAGGCCGGTCATCGGCAAAGCTTTATCAATTTTGACCGATGGAAGCAAGGATGGCTTGAAGCCGAGCGAGCGCGGACTCTGGTTTTTTAAGCTGGTGCTCCCATATCCTTAACACATTCCATCCCTTGCGGCGAAGAAAGCGCGTCACCAACTGATCACGCTTTTTATTTCGTAAGATTTTTGGATTCCAGAAATTTTTGCGTGTTTTTGGCGCCCGGCAATGCTTCCGGCAGCCGTGCCAGAAGCATCCATCCACAAACACCGCGACTTTCTGCTGGCGTAAAATAAAATCCGGTTTGCCAAAAACTGGCTGATGCCGCCGCCAGCCGGTGATGTGGTGTTTCCTAAACAGCGCGGCCAGTTTTAATTCCGTGGCCCGATTGCCGGTCGAGCGGATCGCTGCCATGATTTGCGTCCGTTTTGATTTGGTAAACACGTCTGCCACGGCTTGATTGGGTTTGTTGGTGCGCTAAAACAATTCCGGCTGTTTTTGGATTTTGTCGAGCGGTGCCCTGTCAGGATTTTCCAGAACCGCACGGCTTGGTTGCGCAACGCGACCAGTATATTCCAAACGCCTTCATTTTGCAGCGAATAGATGGTTTTGTTCATGCCCGCATCTTGCGAGCGTAAAGGCTAGCTTCCAAAATACGGGCAAATAATGCGGTCAAAAAACCGTCCCATCCTGTCGAAACGTTTCAACCCCTTGGTGTCTTCGTGCCTTGGTGGTAAAAACACCCCAGCCAACTATAACGATAAAACATTACCATTTTCCCCCATCGCGGAAATTTTCCCCACCCCGACCAACCCCACCCTCATTTCCCCAATGTTTACAGGGCTTTCGTAATTTCGCCCCACCCCTTCCCGCCCCATTCCAAAAATATTTCCCCAGTTTTCGCCAATAAAACCGGCCCAATTTCACGAGTACGCGCCCAGCGCGTATCTCCTTTTTCCCCGTCGCGCCATAATGGTCGTAAAACTCGAATGGGGTCGTAGCTCACACCCGCCGTGCCCCCAACTCAAAACTAAAAACTCAAACCTCAAAACTAAATAAACTATGAATCGAAGCAGCAAAATCGCCCGTCTACCGAATGCCATCCGCGAAGAGTTAAACCAGCGCCTCCGCGCTGGCGAACCCGGCAACCTAATCCTCCAATGGATCAACGCCCTCCCCGAAGTCATCCAGCTCGCCGATGAACACTTCCACGGCAACCTCATCAGCCCCCAAAACCTCTCCGACTGGAACCAGGGCGGCTACCTCATCTGGCTCGACCGTGCCGAAATCCACGAAGAAGCCCTCGATTTTGAGACCGACGCCGCCGAACTCACCCCCCGCAAAAGCCCGTCCCTCACCGGTGCTCTAACCACCGCCATCAACGCCCGTTACGCCGTCCTCCTCACCCGCATCACCCTCAACGAAGAAACCCCGAAATACCTCCAGGACAAATTAAAGGGCCTCAACTCCATCCACCAAGAAGTCGCCCGCCAGCGCCGGAACGAACTCCAGGCCCAGCGCCTCGCCCTGCTGGCCGCCGAAGCCGAGCGCCAGCGGGAGAAGACCGACGCCGAAATGACCGAACTGTTCCTCAAGTGGACCGAGCGCCCCGAAGTCCGCGCCGCCCTGTTTGCAAAATACGAGACCGACCAAAAGCGCCAAACCCGCATCACCGAAGCCATGCCCTACCTCCGCCAAGACAAACCCCTCCCCGACGACGAGGAATACGAAGACGATGACGAAGAAGAAAATGAGGACGAAGCCGAAGACGAAGACGAGGCCAAGTCCACCCCGTCCATGAAGTCCACCAAGTCCACCGCCGAGGAAGCCGAAGGTGAAGACGAAACCTTCACCCCCGAATTCTTCCCCGAGACCTACGCCGCGATGCGTGCCCAGAAAGCCGCCGCCAAAGCCCGCCGCCAAGCCGCCCCCGATGGTGCCGAGCCAGCACCCCGCAAAGCCGACACCTACACCGAAGTAGCCCCTGGCATTAAATTCAAAAACGTCCCCCCCGCCTTCGCCGCCTACCACACCCAACGCGCCGCCGATCAGAAAACCCGGCAGGAATCCGCCACCCCCTAACTCAATGCTCAAAACTCTATGAATTCAAGGCAATCAAGGTTTTCAAGGCAGCCGCGAATACTCCTCCTGAAACCTGAAACCTCAAACCTGAAACCTTAACTTAACTGAACACTAAACACTTGAAACTGAAAACTTTTTGGCCAATCAAGGCAATCAAGCCAAGCAAATGGGCGTCTTTCCTTCAGCCTTTAGCCTTCAGCCTTCAGCCTTCAGCCTTTTTTCCGTCCGCCGGGGGGCGAGGCGAGCTCCACGCGTGGAAATTTTTCGCGCGCCGCCCGGGCGGGTGGCGGCTGGGCCAGGGCCATGAATTCCGTCTGGCTCCGGCGCGGCGGCTCCCCGGCAGCGGGTTGCTCGCGGCGATACGTGCCGTCCGGCCCGAGCCGGCGCGCCTTGGTGTTGTCCGCCGCCGTGACGCCGAGCACTTCGCGGATGACCCGGTCGCAAAGGATGCCATCCTCGATGGGAAAAACCACCTCGATGCGGCGAAACAGGTTGCGCGGCATCCAGTCCGCGCTGCCCACGAACACCTCAGGCTGGCAGGCGTTCTCGAAATAATAAATCCGGCTGTGCTCCAGGAACCGGTCCACGATGCTGTGCACCGTGATGTTCTCGCTCAGGCCCTTCACGCCGGGGCGCAGGCAGCAGATGCCGCGAATGACGAGGTCGATCTTCACGCCCGCCGACGAGGCGGCGTAGAGCGCCTGGATGATGCCGGGCTCCACCAGCGAGTTGAACTTGGCGATGATGCGGGCCGGCAGGCCGCGCCGGGCGTTTTCCGTCTCGCGGGCGATGAGCTGGAGGATTCGGCCATGCAGTTCAAACGGTGCGACGACCAGCTTCTTCATGCCCTGAAACTGGCAGATACCCGTGAGCAGGTTGAACAGGTTGGTGACATCCTCGCCAAACTCCTCGCGGGCGGTGAACAGGCTGAGGTCGGTGTAGATTTTGGCGGTGGTGGGATTGTAATTGCCGGTGCCAAGATGCACGTAGCGGCGGATGCGGTAGCCCTCGCGGCGAACCACCAGCGCGCACTTGGCGTGAATCTTGTAGCCGACCAGGCCGTAAACGACATGCACCCCGTTTTCGGCGAGCTTGCGCGCCCATTCAATGTTGTTGGCCTCGTCAAACCGCGCGCGCAACTCGACCACCGCCGTGACCTGCTTGCCGTTTTTCACGGCGTTCATCAGGGCGCCGACAATGCGCGGGTCGCCGCCGGTGCGGTAGAGCGTGATCTTGATGGCGAGCGTGTCCGGGTCGCGCGCGGCGGTCTCCAGAAATTCCACCACGCTGGAAAAACTCTGATACGGGTGGTGCAGCAGGATGTCGCCCTTGGCAATGGCGGCGAAGATATCCGGCTGGTCGCGCAGCACCGGGGCGACCGGGGCCTGGAAAGGCTCGTCCCGCAGCTCGGGCGAATGGCTGCCCTGATAGAGCATCATCAGCCGCGTCGGGTTCATGGGCCCGCTCACCAGATACAGATCCTGCGCGGTGAGGTTGAGGGTTTGCAGCAGCGTCTCCCGGATTTCCTCCGGACAGTCGTGCGCGATTTCCAAGCGGACGGCCTGGCCCCGGCGGCGTTTGTGCAATTCTTCTTCCACCGCCTTGAGCAGGTTGGGCGTGTCCTCTTCATCCACGTAAAGCTCGCTGTTGCGGGTCAGGCGGAAGGCCCAAAAGCCGAGGATTTGCGTGCCGGAAAACAGGTCGGCCAGGAAATGCCCAATCAGATGGCCCAAAAACACATAGTCGCGCCGGCCGTCCTCGCGGGGCAGTTGAATGAGGCGCGGCAAAATCGCGGGACACTGCACCACGGCCAGATGCCGGGCGGGCGCACCGTTCCGGGCCATCTCCAGCGAGACGATGAGGTTGAGCGACTTGTTCAGCAGTTGCGGGAACGGATGCGCGGGGTCAATGGCCAGCGGCGTCAGCACCGGGCGGACCTGGTTGAGGTAAAAGTCCTTGAGCCAAGCGAGGTCGGTTGGATCCAGTTCGTTGAATTCGAGCAGGCGGATTTTGTGTCGGGCCAGCGCGGGCTGCAGCTCGTTGTGCCAGCAGGCATACTGGTCCGCCACCATCTGGCGCACGCGACGGGTGATGGCCGCGAAGATTTCGGCGGGCGTCAGGCCATCCACGCTGCGGGCGCTGTGGCCGCTTTCGATTTGCTGCTTGATGCCGGCCACGCGCACCTCGAAAAACTCGTCCAGATTGGAGCTGGCGATGGTGAAGAACTTGAGCCGCTCGAGCAGCGGATTGGCCGGGTCCAACGCCTCGTCCAGCACCCGCTGGTTGAAGGCCAGCCAGCTCAGTTCGCGGTTCAGAAAAAGTTTTGCCTCGGGACGTTCGGCCATACGGTCTTTGATTAAAACACCAGTATGGCGGGAGCCGGTCATTTTGGAAAGTTACAATCAGATTGCGGCCGCGCCGAGGGCGCATCCTGTCCCCAAGCTGGTAGGGCAAACCTGCCGGTTTGCCATCGTGGCCTGGCAATAATGGCACCCACCCCGGTAGGACGCGGGCTCCGAGCGCACCGGGGTAGCGGATCCCAACGCTTCCACGGGCAGCTCGACGCCAGGGACAATCCGATATGTCTGGTTGGCAGACTTGGCGGCGCGGCAGCTGCCCCCCCTACCGCGGCCAGCCGGCCATTCGCGCGATGTTACGTTTGTCGTCAGCCTTGTATTCAGGTTGACCCGAAAATGCACCCCGTTAATATACAAACAAATGAGCACATTTTTCAAAAATGTCAGCTTCGCATTGCTGATGGCTTCATTCGCCATTGCCAACAGCGGCACTGCCCAAACTGACCCCTTGGGAATTTGGACACAAGTTTACTTATCTCCAATGGGCACCAACATTGCCAATATTGTTTATGGCAATGGCCTTTTTGCCGGTTGTGGCAATGGTTGTCGATATATTTCAAATGACGGGCAGCATTGGCAGACATACATCAACCCGCCGATTTTGAATCAGGCATCTATAGTGTATGGGAACGGGACGTTTGTCACATTTGGAACCACTGGCACAAATGGTCTCACCACGCTATACCAGTCACAGAACGCCTTGAACTATACACCCATTTACACAAATGCCACGCCATTGCTGTCGGGCGTGTGTGGAAACACCACCTGGGTCTTTATCGGCACGAATCAGGTTTTGGTTGGCAATCAGACGCTTTCGGGCTGGACTTGGACATCATTTCAGAATGACTTATACAATGATTGCGTTTCATTTATTAATGGGCAATTTATCATGCAATTGTCAGTTGGGGTATTCGGCACCTATCAAGCAGGCTTATTTTTTTCCAGCACTGATGGGGTTAACTGGCAATATGATTCCTCTATTGGAAATGGAGCCAGCTCCCCCAATGACCGCTTGATATATGGTAATGGGGTTTACTTTTCGCTCGAAAACGGGAACCTGTTAAGTAGTGTGGACTTGGTAAATTGGACAAATATCAATTATAACACAAGCATTTCAAATATTGTCAAAAGTTATTTTCCATCAATTAGAACTTTTTCAGGAATATATGTCCCCAAGATATATTATGGAGGAGGGGAGTTTGTCTTGAGTGCTGGATACTTAAGTTGCCAATACATTAATACAAATGGCATTCTTTTTGGCGGATATATCTATCAACCAGTCTTAACGAGTAGCGATGGGAATAATTGGCAACTTGTGTTCACGTCTACCAACGCCAATAATACAGTCCCAGTCGCAAACTTGGCCGTGTTTGGTCAGGGCGTTTTTGTTGGGATTGGAAATCCAGGCAACATAGTTGAATCGGGGACACTTTCTCCCATTAACTTGAGTAATTCTTCAACTCTGGCCATCGCCACCTATCCCGGCGTGACCATCAATGGTACAGTCGGACAGACGTATCAGATTCAGTATAGCACCAGCCTCACCACAAATTGGACTGGGGCTACAAACATCACCCTTCCATATTCTCCCTATGTTTGGGTGGATACAAGCTCCACCGTTACTGGACAACGGTTTTACCGGTCTGCATTGGTTCAGTGATCAGCCGGCAACATTTGACATCGAACTTAGCAATTTATGGTTCCATCAGGGTTTATGCAGTTTGCCAGTGTGAAGCGAAGCAAATCCATTCCCTCTTCAGTGACAAAGCCTGCAAGTTCCGCTTGGTAGCTTTTCCGAATGAGATAGCATGGGCAACCACTAATTCCACCATAAGGATTCTCTTGTCCAGGCCGGCGGTTAAATTTTCGGTTACTATCCATCATCCGAGAAACATCTGCAACGCCCGTAGACTCGTTCACATCCCCCACAAAAGCAGCATGAGCAGTTCTGCCAAATGTAATGCCACATTCTTGCTCCGACCGATACATCCCAGGATATCCAACAAATGCAATTGGGCTTCCGACCCTGATTTTAGGAAAGTCCAAGTATTTTAGACGGTAAAAGACTCGGCCAATGCAAGCTGGCAAAAATGCTTCCATGTCGAATACAGCCAAATCTAGTCTTTCGTTCTGCGAAATTGGTTTGTTGAAATTTAGAACAACCGGGTTTTTCATATCCAAACAAGCGCATAAATTCAAATCAACATGGGCTTTCTTCAAATTATGAAACTCACGCCACACGTGGTTGCATGTGACCAACAGTTTTTTTGTCCCTGTGTCAACAAGTCCAAAGCTGCCATTTGCCTTTATGTTTCCAAGAGCAGACTCAAGTGAGGTTGAGAAAAATAAAGGCCCACAACTTCTGCGAATCTGTGGTTCAACCAAAAAATCTATGTCTTCTTTTTTGGGTATGAATTTGGGTTTTGTCACAGTGTATTTTGTTTGGGTTAAAGCCTCCGGGGCAATATTAATCTTAAACCTCCAAGCGGAAATCTCTTGAGACTCGTCCAGGACGCCCGGGGCTGAGGGCAGGCGTGCTCCCCAGCTTTCGGCTCAACCGGCCGTCAGCCCGCCCCGGCGAATTTGCCATTGTCACGCGGGGCGAAAAATTTAAACTGTTGCCTTCAATTCATGAAAACATTCAAGATTGCAGCGCTCGCGGGTGACGGTATCGGCCCGGAAGTCATGGCGGAAGCCATCCAGGTGCTCCGCGCCACGGAAAAGAAATTCGGCTTTGCCCTGGCCATCACGCCCGCGCCGGTTGGTTGGGCCGGCATTGACGCCGCGGGCAAGGCGCTGCCGGACGCTACCCTGGCGCTCTGCAAGGATTCTGACGCCATCCTGTTCGGCTCGGTCGGCCTGCCCGACCGCGACCCGACGATTCCCAAGGAGGAACGCCCCGAACGCGCCGCGCTGCTGCGCATCCGCAAGGAGTTCGGCCTCTTCGCCAACCTGCGTCCGGTGACGCTGCCCCAGGCGCTGGCCCATGCGTGTCCGCTCGCCAAGGAACGCCAGGGCAATGGCATTGATATTCTCGTGGTGCGCGAGCTGACCGGTGGCATGTATTTTGGCCAGCCGAAAAAGACCGAGGACCTCGGCAACGGCCAGCAGCGCGCGATTGACACGATGGTTTATACCACGTCCGAGATTGAACGGATTGCGCGCGTGGCCTTCAAGTCCGCGCAGTTGCGCCGGAAAAAACTGACGAGCATTGACAAGGCGAACGTGCTGGAGAACGGCATCCTGTGGCGCGAAACCGTGACGCGCATCGGCAAGGAGTTTCCGGATGTGGCGCTGGACCACATGTTCGTGGACAATGGCGCGATGCAGCTCATGCTCAAGCCGACGCAGTTCGATGTGATGCTGTGCGAAAATATGTTTGGGGATATTTTGAGCGACGAGGCGGCCGCGCTGGGCGGTTCGCTGGGGATGCTGCCGAGCGCCAGCCTAGGGGCGACCACAGGCGGGACGACCTTCGGCTTCTACGAGCCGGCCGGCGGCACGGCCCCGGATATCGCCGGCAAGAACCTGGCGAATCCCATCGCACAAATCCTGTCCTCGGCGCTGATGCTGCGGCACAGCTTTGGGCTGAACGAGGCGGCGGCGGCGATTGAGGCGGCAGTGGCGGCGGCCATCAACGCCGGAAACCGCACGGGCGACATTTTCAGCGCGACGGAAGCCGGGGCCAAACGTGTGGGCACGCGCGAAATGGGCGCGGCCATCGCGGCGGCGGTGTAGCGGCAGATTAAGGGCGGGCGACGGGGGCGTCGCCGGCACCCTTCTGCGACGGGGCGTCGCAGCCACCGGCCCGTTTTCCCGCACTTTTCCATTGCGGGCCGGGGGCTGAAAAACGATGATATTCGCAGCATTATCGTTTCCGTCATCGCATGAAAAAAACATTCTGTCTGGCCGTGTTGCTGCTCCCGCTGCTGGCGCGGAGCGCGTCTGAATCTGCCAAAACCGCTGCCACCAACACCAACACCCCAGCCGCCCCCACGAATAGTGTGCCCGCCCTGCCGGATGCCACGCATCTGCCGGTGACGGTGACGAACGCGGTGGTCATCAGCGGCGAGCGCGTGACCTACACGGCGGAGACCGGCATGTTGCCGCTGCTCAAGCCGGATGGCACGACCAAGGCCTCGGTATTCTATGTGGCCTACACGCGCACGGGGTTCACGAACAAGTCGGTTCGGCCGGTGACGTTCTGTTTCAACGGCGGGCCGGGGTCGGCCTCCCTCTGGCTACACTTGGGTGCGCTGGGGCCGCGCCGCGTGAAGATGAACGCGGATGGCACCATGCCGCCGCCGCCGTTCGCGCTGGTGGACAACGAGTATTCCTTGGTCGGGGCCAGCGACCTGGTCTTTATTGATCCCGTCGCCACCGGTTACAGCCGCCCGGCGAAGGATGAGAAAGCGGATCAGTTTTTTGGCGACCAGGCAGATTTAGACGCCATCGGCGAATTCATCCGGCTCTATACCACGCGGCATGACCGGTGGCTCTCGCCCAAGTATGTGCTGGGCGAAAGCTACGGGGTGTTCCGGGCCGCCGGCCTGGCGGATCATCTGCGCGGCCGCTACGGTCTCTACCTGAACGGGCTGATGCTCGTTTCCGGCGTGCTGAACTTCGGCACCATCAGCAGTGACCCCGGCAACGACCTGCCGTATGAACTGACCCTGCCGGCCTACACCGCTGCTGCGCATTTTCACCACAAGCTCCCGGCGGATTTGCAGGCCGATTTGCCGGCGGCGCTGGCGGAGGCCCGGAAATTTGCCCGGGGCGATTACGCCTCCGCCTTGGCGGCCGGTGGTGGCCTGACCCCAGCCGAACGGGAAAAAACCGCCGCCGAACTGGCCCGCCTGACCGGCCTCAAGCCGGCGCTGATTCTGGACAATAACCTGCGGGTGGACGACGGCCTGTTCCGCAAGCAACTGCTGCATGATGAGGGCTTGGTGCTGGGCGTGTATGATGCGCGCATCACGGGTCGCGACGGTCAGCCGGGGCTGCCGTATCCGGCCACCGAACCCTCCGGCGATGCCACGATGGGGCCGTTCTCCGCCGCCGTGAACTCGTATTTGCGCACGGAATTGAAATTTGACGACGACCTGCCCTACGAAATTTTCGGCGGCGTGCAGCCCTGGAACTACGGCGTGCATAACAACTACGCCAACGCCAGCGAGAAGCTGGCCCATGTGATGAATGAGAATCCCTACCTGCGGGTGCTGGTGCTGGGCGGCCGGTGCGACTTGGTCTGTCCGATTGACACCATGCGCTACAGCCTCGACCACATGTCGCTGGCCGACGAATACCGCCGCAACATCAGCTACGCCGAGTTCGACGCCGGCCACATGATGTATGTCAACCTGCCCGACCTGATCAAGCTGCAGCGGGAACTGGTGCGGTTTGTCAGCCACTGAAGCAAAGGCTAAAGGCTGAAGGCTAAGGGCTAAAGTAGGGGAACATCCAACATCCAACGCCCAACATCCAACGCCCAACATCCAACGCCCAACATCCGTAGCGGCGGTCTGTGACCGCCAGCGGACGCGAATTACCAATCAAAACACGGCGGTCACAGACCGCTGCTACAGCAAAGGCACAGCGGTTCCCACCGGTGTTTAGAGCGGTTCAAGAAATACTGTAGCCGAGCGGTCAGATGGTGGGGAGCGCGGTCACAGTTTTTCTTGAACCGCTCTAATCTGTGGCCATCTGTGGGTGAATTGTCCCCTTGGCAGCTTCGCGCCTGGTTGGTAATCCCCACGACCAAACTTGCCATTATCTCGATTTTATGCTTTATTACACTAGACAGGATAGTGCCGGAAGCACCCTCTCCAGATTAAGATTTTGGCGGGTGGTGCCGGTTCGGTTTGAACATGTTTTTTGATCTAAAATACTTGTTGTTTGCGCTGCCGGGAATGCTCATTGGCATCTGGGCGCATATGAAGCTGTCGGCCGCTTACGCCCAATACAGCGAGGTGGCGGCGCGCTCCGGTCTGACCGGCTGCAAGACCGCCCGGCGCATTTTGGATGATGCCGGCCTGACTGATGTCCCGGTGAAACTGGTGGAAGGGCACCTGACCGACCACTATGACCCCACCGAACGGATGCTCTTTCTGTGCCCGGATAACTACCACGGCACCTCGCTGGCCGCCGTGGGCGTGGCCGCGCACGAGGCGGGCCACGCGCTCCAGCATCAGGCGGCGTATGCCCTGTTTGACGTGCGTATGGCGATGGTGCCTATTACCCAATTTGCCAGCTATGCGTGGATGGGGATCCTGATTCTGGGATTTTTTATCCATCTCATCCCGCACCCCATTCTGATTGCCGTGGGTATTTTCTCCGTGATCACGCTGTTCCAACTGGTCACGCTGCCGGTGGAATATGACGCCAGTTCCCGGGCCAAGGAACAGCTCTTCCGCCTCGGCGTGGTGGCGGAATCCGAACGCGAAGGTGTCAGCAAAGTGCTCAACGCCGCCGCCCTGACCTACGTGGCCGAGCTGGCCAGCAGCGTCACGACCCTGCTCTACTGGATCACCCTGATCGGCGACGACCGGGACTGAACCGCTGTAGCGGCGGTCTGGGACCGCCGGGCGACCGGGACTAACTGAGCAGGAAAATCAACGCAGAGAGGCAGAGCGGCGCAGAGATACGCGGAGGCATGAATTGTTCGGCGCAGTGCTCGGCGGCGCTTGTGTCGATATGCCGAGCGTCCAACCCACGTGGCAGCCGGTGGCCGCAGTTCAAATGCTTCCGGTGGTGGGATGCAGAGAATTCTCTGCAAATCTTCGCGCTCCTCTGCTTCTCTGCGTTTATCGACCTCCCCGTTCAGTTTTTCCCAACGAACTTCACAGCGGAAATTCCTGCTCCTCCGGTTGCGCGATAGCGGAGGTTGACACGGCTGCCACCGCTGCCGGCGGGGCTTCAAGCGGGGCCGGTTCTGTCATCCGTGGTTTGGGTTCCTCAACCGGCGGCAAAACAGTCACAACTGGCGACGTTGGCGCGGGAATCGAAACGGGTTCCGGTTCGCGCACGGGTGCCGCCACGGGTTCCGGCACCGGCACCGGGGCCGGTGGCAGGGCCGACGGCACCGCCGGAGCGGGCAGCACCCCGGCCACGCGGTTGACCAGTGCCAGCAGGGAGATGCTGCCGGCCAGGTCGCGCTCCGCCTTCTCAATGCGCGCAAATTCCCCGTAGATTTCCGCCAGAGCCGGGGCCTCTGCCGCCGGCAATTCCTGGCCGTTGCCGTTGCGCAGGGCGAATAAAATGTCGTGGCAACTAATCTGTTCCAGCGGCCGGGCGGGCGCATACGCCGGTTCCTCCCCGGCAAGTTCAATCACCAGCCGGGCGTTTGTCAGGATGAGCAGAATGGACTGGGTGAGCCGACTCGGCACGCCCAGCCCGGTTGAAAGCTGCGGCACGGTGCCCGGCGGGAGACCGTTTTGAAACCGCTGGCCCAGGGCGGCCATCAGCCGCAGTGCCACAAATTCGCGGCCGCGCTGGTTCACGTTCTCCGCCAGCCGATCCTGCCGATAAGCGGCGCGGTTCTGGAAGGCATACGCCACCTGTGAGCCGAAGAGCAGAATACACCACGAGAAATACAGTCCCACCATGAGCACCGGCACCAGGCCGAGGCCGCCATAAATCTTGAAGTTCGTGGCCACCCGCGAGACGTAGAGAAACCCAAACAGGTTGTTCAACTGCCAGAGCGAGCCGCCCACCACCCCGCCGACCAGGGCGGCGGAAAATTTCACCCGCGTGTTCGGCACCAGCAGATAGATGAGGGCAAACACCAGCCACAACATCACCAGCGGCAGCAGCCGGAACACCAGGTCGCCCACCAGTGGCGTGTGTTCAATCAACTCCCGGGCCGCCTGAAAATAGGTTCCACCCGCCAGCCCCAGCGCCGTGACCAGCAGCAGCGGCCCCAGTGTGATGACGGCAAAATACAGATGAATCTGCGTCAGCCAGTGGCGTCCGCGCGTGACGCCCCAGATGTCATTGAAGGTGGCCTCGATGCGGCCGAGCATGGAGATGGCCACAAACACCAGCATGATGGAACCGGTCACCCCCAGCGCGCTGCCGCTGGTCTTCTGGACAAAGGCGCGAATTTGCTTGGCGATTTCCTTTTGCGCGTCATCCGTCGGTGGCGCGGCGACCACGACGGCGGCGTTGGTGCCGGCGGAGATTTCCGCCCCGGCGACGGCGGGCAACGTATTGGTGCCGGGCACGGCCAAATCATTGGTGCCCGCCGGGGTAACGGCGGCCACCGTGTTGGTCTGGATTGCCGCCGGGGGCGTGATGCCGGCCACGAACGAATCCACGAGATGATAGATTTGCTCCTCGTCCTGGTGTTTGAGCAGCGTGCCGGTCACGCCCAGCGCCACGGCGAGCAGGGGAATCAGCGCGAGCAGGGTGGAATAGGAGAGCGCTTCCGCGCGGACCAGGCAGCGGTTGCGGACGAACTGTCGCTTCACGAGCACCCAGAAATGCACCCAATGCTCCACCCGGCCCTCGAGGCGGAGCATTTCGCCCTCGGCGCCGGTGAGGATTTTCAGGAGACGGGAGAACCGGTTGTTGGCCATGCGTCCCCCACGCTAACAAAGCCCGCCGCCAAGTCAACGCGCGGCACGGCCGGGGAGGGTCGTGATTTGAAATTCGCGGAGCGCGGCTGTGTCGAAGACCAGCCGCAGCGATGTGGCTTGCAACGAGCGTATGAATCAATCTGGCGCGGCTGAACGTTCGGACATTGCTGCGGCTGGTGCTACCGCACACAGCCGCGCTCCGTCAGATTAGGCCGCTGCCGATGGGTGTATCCCGAGGCATCCCATTCCGCCCGCCTGCCGCAAAATAACTTTGCGCCCCGCCCGCTGCCGTTTACGCTTTCGGCCTGATGAAAAACACCCCGTTTGATCTTTCCGGCCGCGTCGCGCTGGTCACCGGTGCCGGCACGGGCATTGGGCGTTCCGTTGCGCTCGCGCTGGCGGGCGCGGGTGCCTTCGTGGGCCTGCACTACCGCCAAAGCCGCACCGAGGCCGAAGCCGTGCTCGCCGAAATCCGCGCCCGGCAGGGCGACGGCCGGCTGCTCCAAGCCGACCTCACGGACGAGGCCGGGGCCAATCGCATTGTGGATGAACTCGTGGCGCAGACGCAGCGGCTGGACATTTTGGTCAACAACGCGGGGGACCCGCTGAAGCGCACGAAAATCGAGGACTGTTCGCTGGCGGCCTGGCAGGCGGCACTGGCGGTGAATGTGACCAGTGCCTTCATGGTCACCAAGCGCGCCATTCCGCACCTGAAGGTCAGCGGCCACGGCAGCATCATCAACATGGTTTCCCTCTCCACCCAGACCGGCGGGGCGGGCGGGGCCGGCCCCTACGCCGCCGCCAAGGGCGCGCTGCTGGTGTTCACCCGCACGCTCGCGCGCGAACTCGCGCCGCAGGTGCGCACGAACACCCTCTGCCCGGGCGTCATCGAGACGCGCCACCACGAAATTTTCAGTACCCCGGAACGCATGGCGCAATACCGCAAGGAAACGCCTCTGGGCCGCAACGGCACCGCCGACGAGGTCGGCCAGGCCGCGCTTTATCTGGCCAGCGACGCCTCGGCCTTCACCAACGGCGCCATCATTGATGTGAATGGCGGCCGCTTCCTGCGCTGAGCTCCGCGCCGGGGCAAACCGCCCCCGCTCATTGCTGGCTCTTCAGGTAAGCCCCGACGCCGATGACCAGCGTGGAAAGCACCAGCGTGGCGATGCCGCCGGTGATGAGCAGGTGCGCCTTCTTGCTGGAGCCTTTCCACTCGCGGAAAATCCAGCCCCAGACCGTCGCGAAAATGATGATGCTGGCCATGTGCAGCGTCCACGAGGCGAAATCATATTTGCCCATCTGCGACCGGCCCATCGTGTAAAAGAAAAACTGGAAATACCAGGTCGTGCCCGCCAGCGCGCAAAACAGCACGTTGCCCAGCAACGGAATTTTCAGGTTCCCGCCCGCGCCGGCCGCCGCTTCCGCCGGGGAACATTCGCCGCTGCCCGTGCCGCCGTGGTGTGCATGCTCCGGGCGGATGTGGGTGGCCAGATACTGGTAGGCCGTCCCATTCCGCACATGCAGCACCAGACACCAGACCAGGTTCGTGATGAACCCGCCCAGCAGCAGCACCGGCAGCGTGGGCAGGCCCGACCAAAGCTGTTTGGTGCCGGCCTTGAGCGTGGCTTCATTGATTTCGTTGCCCGCCTGCAGCGCGAAGGTGAAAAACGCGCTGGTCACCCCGCAAAACAGCGCCACCAGCAGGCCCTTCCGGAAATCAAACTCCTTGATGGACTGTTTCTTCTGGGCGGCGGACATCTCCGCCTCCTTGGTGAAACCCGCCAGCGCCGCCAGCGCGATGCCCACCAGACAAATGCCCACTCCCGCCAGCGTGACCTGGCCCGGCACCGACCGCACGATGTCCACAATGCTCGGATTGGCCGCGAACACGAAGAAATCCGGCGCGAAATATTTGAAAATCGGCGGCGTGAGCGTCCCCAGCGCCGCACAGCAGCCCATGATGACGCCCGTGCCCAGCGACAGCCCCAGAAAGCGCATCGTCAGCCCGTAGGACAGCCCGCCCAGGCCCCAGAGCACCCCGAAGAAAAACGTCCAGCCCAGTGTGCGCACCGACTGCTCCCGCAGCACGCCGAAGAGGTCATTGGTCATGAAATACGCGAAGACCCACGGGCAAATGATCCACGAGAAAACGCCCCCGACCATCCAGTAGGTTTCCCACGACCACTTTTTCACGCCCTTGAGGGGCACGTAGAAACTGCCGGAGGCCAGACCGCCGAGCCAGTGCAGCAGGACGCCGAGAAATGGATTGGTTCCCATGATGTATGGCGGGGATTCTCGTTGGCCCGCGAACCCGGCGGCAAGTAAAATCGCGCGCCTTTTTCCGGCAATTCCCGGTTACCTGCCACCCCCGCTTGGCGTCTTACTGATAAATCAAGAATGACCCGGCCCCCGACTTTTGCCATCATACATCATGCACAAATTACTGACCGCCCTGCTGCTCGCTGCCACGCTCGCGCATGCCGACAGCCCGCTGACCTTCACCCGGCCCCCGGCCCGGAAGACGCATCAGCCGCAGATGAGCTACCTCGAGAACCGCGACATCCGTCTGGGTATTGACCTCAGCGTCGGTGGGGCCATCACCTACCTGGCCCCCGCCACCAACCACGACCTCAACGTCATCAACAGCTACGACTGGGGCCGGCAGGTGCAGCTCTCCTATTACTCCGGACCGGTGCCCTATAATCCGCCGGGCACAACCATGAACAAGGCTTGGACGCACATCGGCTGGAATCCCATCCAGACCGGCGATTGCTACGGTTACAAGTCCCAGGTGCTGGCCACCACCAACACGGGCACCCAGCTCTACGTCAAACTCATCCCCATGCACTGGCCGCTGCAAGACGTGCCCGGCGAGTGCGAATGTGAAGTGTGGCTGGAACTCGACGGCCCCGTGGTGAAAGCCCGCTGCCGGCTGACCAACATGCGCGATAACGATATGAAGCAGTATCCCGCGCGCGGGCAGGAGCTCCCCGCCGTCTATGTCAACGGCCCGTTTTATCATCTGATGACTTACCGTGGCAACCAGCCCTTCACCGGCGGCGCGCTCACGGAAATCAAGGCCCACCTTGAAAGCGGCCACTGGGGCCACTGGCTGGCCACTGAAAACTGGGCCGCCGAGGTGAATGACGCCGGCTGGGGTTTGGGCGTCTGGAATCCGGATACCTATGACATCAGCGGCGGTTTTGCCGGCCGCACCGGTGCCGGCACCACGCTCGACTCCCCCACCGGCTATATTGCGCCGAACCGGGACGAAATTCTCGACCACAACATCGTCTATGACTATCACTACGAACTCATCCTCGGCACGCTGGAACAGATTCGCGCCCATGTTTATTCCGTGGCCGCCCGCCCCGGCCCGCTGCACTGGAGCTTCGAACATGACCGCCAGGGCTGGTATTACAACACTAACGCCTCCGACACCGGCTGGCCCCTGGCCGGGCAACTGGATGTGAGCCTCAACCACCCGCAGGCCCAGCTCATCAGTCCCCGGTTTTTCCTGCCCGCCGCCGCCGGCCCCTGCCTGATGCTGGAAGCCGCCTTTTCCGGGGGCATCACCAACGCCGTCGTTTCCTGGCGGCAGATGGATGAAAAGACGTCTGGCCGGGGAGCACAGCAGGCCTTTGCAGTTATTCCCGATGGCCAGTTTCACCGCTACAGCATCAACTTGGCCGCTTCCTCCGCCTACACCAACTGCATCACCCAGTTGCGGCTGGAACCGCTGGCCGCGACTTTGCCGGCGCGCGTTCAGTTGAAATCCGCCAGCCTCGGGCCGAACCCGGCGAATTGATTGCCCCGGCGGCCCCGGGTGGGCGGGCGCGGAAAAAACGAGAAATCTGGAGTTGGGGAGCACGCCCGCCCCGGGCGTAGCTGGGTGCGCCCTCGCGCCCAGCTTCCGGTGCGTTCGACCGCCAACCGGGCTTGACCGTTTTCGGTGCGCCCGGGTTTTCCGCGAGGGCGCGTAAAACTGCGCCCGGGGCTGGCGCGCTCCCCAAGCAACTTCGACTTTCGTGGTTAAACAACCCGCTCAGTCGAGTTTGAAATTCGGCGACTGCCCCAGAAACCGCTGCGGATTCCCGAACACCACGTCGTCCACGAACGCCGCCCCGTGGCCGCGCCGGCGCATTTCCTGGGCCGCCTGCGGCACGGCCAGCGGATCGCTCACGCCCCAGTCGCAGGCACTGTTGAGCCACAGCCGCTCGCGGCCGTAGTTTTCCAAAATGTCCACCGCCCGTGCGGGAGTGGATTTTGTTTCCGGATACAGCGTCATGCCCGCCCAGAACCCTGCGTCCAGCACCCGGCCCACCGTATGTTCCTCCACGTGGTCAATCACCACGCGCTCCGGCCGGATGCGCCGGTCGTTCTTTAGCACGTCCAGAATCAGCCGCGTGCCCTTGAGCTTGTCCTCCAAGTGCGGCGTGTGCACGAGAATCAACTGCTCCAGCCGCGCCGCCAGGTCCACCTGCATTTCCAGCACCGCGAGTTCGTTGCGCGAATTTTTATTCAGCCCGATCTCGCCAATGCCCAGCACATTCGGCCGGCCAATGAATTCCGGAATCAGCGCAATCACCTCCGCCGCGAATTTCACGTCCTCGGATTCCTTGGGATTAAGGCACAGCCAGCAGAAATGTTTCAGCCCGAATTTTGCCGCCCGCTGCGGCTCGGTTTCCGTGAGCTGGCGGAAATAATCGTAAAAGCCCGCCGGCGAACTGCGGTCAAAGCCGGCCCAAAACGCCGGTTCGCACACCGCGCAGCAGCCGGCCAGCGCGAGCCGGTGGTAATCGTCCGTGGTGCGGCTGACCATGTGGGCATGGGGTTCGATGTAGCGCATGGGGATAATGGGAAAGGGAACGCCTCAGGTTTTGCCGGGCCACGCGCCGGTCGCCCCCTTGGCCGTCGCCCGGGGCAGCGGCGCAGTGGTGGGGTCGCTGAACGCCAGCAATACGGATTCGGCCCGGCGCGGACCGTGTTTCTTGGCCGGGCCGTTGAGGTGGGTGAGCGCCGCGCGAAACGCCCGCAGGCGGAAGTCATCCGCGCCTGCCGCCCGCTCCGCCCGGTCCAGAAACGCCGCGAGGTCAATGAGCTTGCTGCGCGCCTCGAGAAAATAAAGATCCAACACTTGCCGCCGGTTCATGGGCCGAATATAAACCGCCCCCGCCAACAAGCAAACCAATCACACCGTTTGCCGTCGGGAGCCATGACCGGAACTGGAGCGGGCGCATATGGATTTGCCTCCGCCGAGTCCAAGGCGAATTTGGACTGCGGCGGCAAGCGCAGCGCGACGCCGCTTTTCCACTCTCAAA
>Ga0007882_10000289_pt1 | contig 29546 bp, 32 predicted proteins | sample CryBogCBH12Aug01_FD_71195 | JGI IMG/M metagenome (GOLD analysis project Ga0007882, IMG submission 71195) | Freshwater microbial communities from Crystal Bog, Wisconsin, USA - CBH12Aug09.1 | ecosystem: Environmental > Aquatic > Freshwater > Lake | place: Crystal Bog, Wisconsin, USA | collected... | reverse complement strand
GCCGGCGGTCAGCACGTCGTCCCCGTCCGCCTGGAATAAAGCAGCCACGCGGCGCAGCTCGGCAGCCGTATCAGGCAGCGGCGCCAGGGCCGCCAGCGTCTTGCCGGGAAAGGGACCGCCGCCGCGGCACAAACCCGTGCCGTCGCCGCTGTCCGGCGTCTCGACCCCGGAGAACCGCGGATTGCCGATCCCGAGAAACGCTCTGGTGGCCTGCGAATTCGAGGCGTGGCGATGCAACTGGTCGAAGGCGCTGGCCGACGGCCAGTTGGACAAGGCGAACCGATCGATCAGCCAGACCGGACGGTCGTCGCCGGACTCCGGCGCGGCGATTTCCAGGGCCGCAAGCGGAAAGCTGGCCAGAGACCCCGACACCGCCAGATGCAGGTGGCGAACCGAAGCCAGGGCCTGCTCGAGCGAACCGAAGACCTGCCGATACAGGTGATGGGCCAGGGCGTGATCATAAGGGGCAAGCCGTCCACCGCGGATGACCATGGCGTCGCGCAGTTGCTTGACCGCGTCATCGACGGCCACGGCCGACATGTCGATCTTCTCGACGACGACGGCGGTCGGCGTTACCAGGCCGACCGCACCGAAGGCCGAGCCGAGAACGACGGTGAGGAATCCCTCGCCGTCGGTCAGCCGGGCGCGAATATTCGCCACCGTCGCCGGCGGCGGCGACAGCAACCGCGCATAGTCCGGAAAGCTGCTGCTCAAATTCTGTCGCAGGCTGCCCGCCTCGCCGACCAGCGCCCGGTATTGCTCGGCAAGCCGTCGCTGATGAGCCGGATCGCGCTGCTCCGGCAGCCTCGCCACCTCCTCGGCCAATTGCAGGCGGATTTCGCCGGCGGCCCCCTCAACCCGCTGCAGATCCTGGATGGCCCCGGCCATCCTCGGATCATCCGCGGCGAAGCGCACCACCGTGCCGGCGAGGATGCCGGCGCTGCCGCCGGTTTGCACCCTCTGCAGGGCCAGAAACTGCTCTTCGAGGAGTTGGCCGCGGTTTTCCGGTTGCCGGGCCGCCGCCGCCAGGGAATTGGACAGAAAGTCGGCGATCTCATCAAAAGGCAGTTGGTTTGCCGCCTGCTGCGGCAGGTTCATCATCGCCAGGCCCTGGCGAAAAGTTTCCTCGGCCCCGGCGACATTGCCACTTGCCAGGTAGTAACGGCCGAGGGCGAACAGCGCCAGGGCGGTCGGCTGACTATCGCCGAACAGGTCGCGGCTGCGCGCCGTCGCGTCTTTCAGCAGCGTCTCCGCCCTCTCCAGATGCCGATCGCGGGTTTCAATCTCGCCGAGGACCGTCATCATCCGCGGGCGCCACCAGGCCGGCAGGCGCGGCCAGCGTTCGAAAATGCGCCAGGCGCGCGAGCCCGCCGCTTCCGCCGCCGCCAGATCTCCCGAACGGTAGCAGGCCTGGGCTTCGATCATCAGGCTATGCGCCAACTCGCCTTCCGCCAGCATCGGGCTCAATGTTCCCGCCGGCGCCGCTTTGGCACGCGCCGCCGCCTCGGGACCGCCGGCGCTGTCGGCAAGTTTTTGCCGAAGGGCCGTGGCCCGCCGGGCGAAGGTCCGGGCGGCGGCAAATTGACCCTGGTTCATCGCGTCGATGGCGAGATAGGCGACAAACCGCGGCTCGATCAACGGATCCGGCGATTTCTGCACCACCGAGGCGGCGTGTTCGAACAAGGCTTTGGCTTCGCCAAAGCGCCCCTGATCGCTGACCTCCAGGGCCAGATTGATCAGGATGTCGGCAAATTCCGGATCATCGCTCCGGGTCAGCCGGGTATCCATCGCCAGGGCCCGCCGATAGGCCGCCTCGGCCTCGGCATGGCGGCCGAAACTATTGAGCCTGTGCGCCAGCTCGACGATCCCCTCAATGCCCGGCTTACTCCCGGCGACGGCTGCGGGGTCGGGAAGCTTCTCAACCGGCAGGCCTTGCGCCGCAACTCCGCCGCAAGGGAAGATTGCCAAACCAACAAACAGAGAGACAGCAGTAATTGCGCCTTTTATCATCCGAAGTCTTGGTATCTAAATAAAAACTCTTAGTGATCACTATATCATCCATTTGCATTATTTTCCGTATATGACTGAAGATAGTATACAAAAAGCCATAGGTATTTCTTTTGGGAAGGATGACACCCTGTCCCTACTGAAAATACCGTTGCGTCGCTGGAGAGGCAGGCGATTGTGGTGCGACACCGACCCAGTCAGGGTCGCACCACAAATTTTATCGGAATATTATCGTTCGACACACATGGCGATGCCCATACCGCCGCCGATGCACAGGGTCGCCAACCCCTTCCGGGCGTCGCGCCGGGCCATTTCATGCAGAAGCGTGACCAGCACCCGGGCCCCGGATGCGCCGATCGGATGACCGAGGGCGATGGCGCCGCCATTGACATTGACCTTGGAGACATCCCAGCCGAGATCGCGGTTGACGGCGATCGCCTGGGCGGCGAAGGCCTCATTGGCTTCGATCAGGTCGAGATCATTGACGGTCCAGCCGGCTTTCTTGAGGGCGGACTGGGAGGCCGGAATCGGACCGCTGCCCATGATCGCCGGATCAACACCGGCCTGCGCCCAGGAAACAATGCGGGCCAGCGGCTTCAACCCGCGACGCTTGGCCTCTTCGGCCGACATCAGCAACACCGCGGCGGCGCCGTCATTGATGCCCGAGGCATTGCCGCCGGTGACCGTGCCCTCCTTGTTGAAGGCCGGCTTCAGCTTGCCGAGAGCCTCCAATGTGGTGCCATGGCGCGGATGTTCGTCGGTCTTTATCACATCTTCTCCCTTGCGGGTCTTGATGGTCACCGGAACAATCTCCTCGTCGAACTTGCCGGCCTTTTGCGCCGCCTCGGCCTTTTCCTGCGACGCGAGGGCGAAGCGGTCCTGCTCGTCGCGGGTGATCTGCCATTTCTGGGCGATGTTCTCGGCGGTGACACCCATGTGGTAGCCTTGGAAGGCATCCATCAGGCCGTCGCGCAGCATGGTGTCGACCAGTTCGGTGTTGCCCATCCGGGTCCCGGACCGCAGATAGACGGCGTGCGGCGCATTGGTCATGCTTTCCTGGCCGCCGGCGACGATGATGTTGCCGTTGCCGCCGGCGGCAATCGCCTGCGCCGCCAGCGCCACCGAGCGCAGGCCCGAACCGCAGAGCTGGTTGATGGTCCAGGCCGGCGATTCCTGCGGCACACCGGCGGCGATGGACGCCTGGCGGGCGCCGTTCTGACCGATGCCGGTGGTCAGGATCTGGCCCAGGATCACTTCGGAGACGTCGGCGGGGCTGATCTTCGCCCGCTCGATGACCGCCCGGATGGCTTGCTTGCCCAGGTCGACCGACGACAGGGCGGAAAACACACCATTGAAAGTACCGACAGCGGTACGGGCAGCGGAAACGATGACGACATCGGTCATGGCATACCTTCCTTTTAGGCTAATTGCAGCGCGGCTCCTGACCAGACGATCAGGGCGAGAAAAAACGGATGCTAAGGCTGACGGAGAAATGGAACAATCTGTGATGTATCCTGTCAAGGACTGTTCAAACACCGCATGGCACCCGTTCCCAACAGGCATATCCCGCATGCAAAACTGCCGTCACCGATGGTAAGGAATACCGGAAATATCGACGGAAGTGGGATGGACCATTGGCGGGAAGCCGCCCTGTTGCTGGTCGGGCATGGGTCCAGCCGCCGGTCCTCGGCAAGGGAAGCCACCGCGCGGCTGGCCGACATCATCCGCGAGCGCCATCTGTTCGCCGAAGTCCGCGACTGTTACTGGCGGGAGCCCCCCTTCCTGTCCCTCGACCTGGTGTCCGCCAGACGGGTCTATGTGGTCCCCAATTTTGCCGGCGAGGGTGTTTTCACCCGTGTCCTGCTGCCGGAAAAACTGGGACTGTCCGGCCCCCGGACGCGTCTCGGCGATCGCACCGTCGTCTACTGCCAACCGGTCGGCAGCCATCCCCGTCTGGCCGATCTGCTGCATCGCCGGCTCCTCGACCGCTGCCACGACGAGGGCATTGATGCAGGCGGCGCCGCCGTGCTGGTGATCGCGCATGGCTCGAGGTCGGCCGAGCCCAGCCGGACGCCGTTGGAGGTGGCCGCCAGACTGCGCCGGTTCGGCAGTTTCGCCGAGGTGGCGACGGCCTTCATCGAGCAGCCGCCCTTCGTCGCCGACTGGCCGGGACTGGTGGCCTCGCCGGTGGTGTTCGCCGCGCCGCTGCTGATCTCCGAGGGCATGCATGCCCGGGAAGACCTGCCGCCGCTGTTCGGCCTGAGCGAACCCAGCGGCGGACCTGTCGGCGTGGCGGGACGGACAGCCTGGCTGTTGCCCGGCATCGGCCGCGACCCGGAGGTGGTGTCCCTGATTCTTGAACAGATTGCCGCCGCCGACGACAGGGATGATTCCGCCGCCGGCAAATGATAGAACCCAGGAAAGCTTTGGGGAGCCGGCTGGTGAAATTCGCCCTTCTGGTTAATGACGCACCGTTCAGCCGTCAGGCCGCCGCCACGGCGCTGGCCTTCGCCCGCGCCGTGCTCGAACGGGGACATGAGGTGACCCAGGTCTTCTTCTATTTCGACGGCGTGCTGAACGCCAACCGGCTGGCGGTGCCGGCCGCCGACGGCGTCGACCTGGCCGCCGAATGGTCGTCGCTGGCCGCCAACGACCATGTCGATCTGGTGGTCTGCGCGGTCGCCGGACGGCGGCGGGGACAGCGCGAGGCCAACCTGACCCCCGGCTTTCGCCTGTCCGGCCTCGGCCAACTGGCGGAAGCCATCATGCTGGCCGACCGGCTGGTGACCTTCGGCGGATGAGCGGCATGCAACGCAAAAAGATACTGTTCGTGTTCCGCCGCGCCCCGTTCGACGGCAACCGCCCGTCGGAACTGCTGGACGCGGCGATGATGGCGGCGGCCTTCGGCCAGGAGGTCGAACTGGCCTTTCTTGACGACGGCGTCTTCCTGTTCAGCGCCGACCCACAAACCATGAAGGGACAATTCGACGAGCTTGGCGACAGCGACATCGACCATATCTGGGTCGAACGGGACTCTTTGGTCGAACGCCGGCTGACGCTGCCGGCGGGCCCGCTGCCCCTGGACCTCCTGGACAGGTCCGAACTGACGCGCATCATCGCCGGCGCCGACGCCGTGGTCAGTGGTTGAAACCGCCATGCACGCCCTGCATATCGTCAATAAATCGGCCTTTTCCGCCACCACCCTGGTCAGTTGCCTCGAGCATATGGCTGAAGGGGCCGGCTTGCTGCTGATCGAAGACGCCATCTACCCGGTCTCTGCCGATCATGCCCTGGCGCCGCGTCTCAAGGCGTTGGCGGCGGAAGCGCGTCTTTTCGTTCTGGCGCCCCATATGGTTGCCCGCGGCATCGGCGTCGAGGACCTGCCGGCCGGGATACGGCTGATCGATTACGGCGGCTTCGTCGATCTCGTCGCCGACCATTCGCCCATCCAATCATGGTTCTGAATGATGAATGAACACCCCTTCGCACCGTTTATCCGTATCCTCGGCAAGGGGCCGCGACTGTCCCGTCCGCTGACCCAGGCCGAGGCCGAGGCCGCCGCCGGCATGATCCTCGACGGAGCCGTCGAACCGGTGCAGTTGGGAGCCTTTCTCTGCCTGCTGCGGGTGCGCACCGAAACAGCCGAGGAAGTCGCCGGCTTCGCCCAGGCCATACGCCGCAGACTGGCCCGCCCGGCCGACCTGCCGGCGGTCGATCTCGACTGGCCGTCCTATGCCGGCAAGAGCCGGCGGTTGCCGCTGTTCGTGCTGGCGGCTTTGCTGCTGGCGGAAAACGGCGTGTCGATCATCATGCATGGGTCGGACCCCCATACCGCCGGACGCCTCTACACCGAGGAGGCGCTGGCCGCCCTCGGCCTGATGCCGGCCGGCGCCGCCGACACCTTGGCGGCTCAACTGGGCCGCCGGAATTTTGCCTATGTCGGGCTGCGGACCCTCTCCCCGCGGCTTGAGGAGGTCATGGGGTTGAAGGGGCTGCTGGGGGTCCGCTCGCCGCTGCATACGGTGCTGCGCAATATCAATCCCTTCGACGCCAGGGTGTCGCTGATGAGCGTCTTTCATCCGAATTACCGCGCCATTCACTGCGCCGCGGCGCGGCTGATGGGTCAGGCCGAGGTCGTCTGCTTCAAGGGGGACGGCGGCGAGGTGGAACGCCGCCCGGAGAAACCCTGTCTGGTCGAGGGACTGCGCGGCGGCGAGGCCTTCCAAGAGGAATGGCCGGCCTGGGACATCGCCGCCCCCCCGGCCGAGGAGGACCTCGACCCGGCGCAACTCGGCCGGCTTTGGCGGGGCGAAATGGCTTTGGACCATGCCGAGGCCGTCGTCGTCGCCACCGTCGCGGTGGCGCTGAAGGCGCTCGGTCGGGCCGCCTCGTTTACCGCGGCCGAAGAGCAGGCCCGAAGTCTATGGCGCGAACGTCAACGCACGGCGTTGTTTGCCTGATCCGACATCCCTGCTATCAATGGCACTGAGCAGCCGCAGCAAGACAGAATTCATGATCACCATCGAGCATCTCAGCCATATCTACCCGGGAACGCGCAAGACGCCGCCCCGCAAAGCCCTCGAAGACCTCAGCCTGGACGTCCGCCAGGGTGAGTTCTGCATTCTTTCGGGTCCCAACGGCAGCGGCAAGTCGACCCTGTTCCGCATCCTGTGCGGCATGGTCCTGCCGTCCGCCGGAAAGATCACCATCGGCGGCCACGACCTGTTCGCCGCGCCGGCCGAGGCCAGGCGACTGATGTCGGTGGTCTTCCAGAGTCCCGCCGTCGACAAGCATCTGACGGTCGCCGAAAATCTGCGGTTGCATGCCGATCTCTACGGCATCGGCGGCGCCGCCTTCAATGAACGCCTGGACGAGGCGATCGGCTGGACCAAGATCAAGGACCGTCTGGACGAAAAGGTGGATACCCTGTCGGGCGGACTGGCGCGTCAGGTGGAATTGGCGAAATGCCTGCTGACCCGTCCGCAGATCCTGTTGCTCGACGAACCGACCACCGGGCTCGACCCGGCCAGCCGGCGCGACTTCGTGCACACCTTGCAGGAGCTTCAGGGCCAGCGGCGGATGACCGTGCTGATGACCAGCCATGTGTTTTCCGAGGCCGAGACCGCCGATCGGGTGGCCATCATGAAAGGCGGCCGGCTGCTGGCGCTGGATACGCCGCAGACTCTCAGGGCCGGGCTCGGCCGGGAAATGGTTGTGGTCAAGACCCGCCACCCGGAAGACCTGGAAAAACGGATACTCGCCGAAATGGGCTGGCATACCCGCCGCCATGGCGACGAGTTGCGCCTGCCGGAGACCGAAAACGGCGCCGGCCTGCCTATTCTTGAGCGGATGCTTGAACTTTATCGCGACGACATCGAAAGCATTTCCATCAAGCAGCCGGAACTCGAGGATGTGTTCATCCACCTGACCGGCAGGACGGCGCAGGAAATCGAATCGGAAACCTTGGAGGGCGTTGCCCCATGATGCGTGTCGCCTTCGCCCTGGCGCGGCGGGAATTCGTCCGTTTCATGCGCCAACCGCAGCGCGTCATCGGCACGGTGGCGCAACCGGTTCTGTTCTGGCTGTTCCTCGGTTCGGGATTCAGTTCGTCTTTCCGGGCGCCGGGAATGGAGAATGTCAGCTATCTCGAATATTTTTATCCGGGCGTCATGCTGATGATGATGCTGTTCGCCAGCATTTTCTCGTCCATCACCATCATCGAGGATCGCGACGCCGGTTTCCTGCAAAGCGTGCTGGTGGCGCCGGTGCCGCGCCTGGCCATAGTGCTGGGCAAAGTGTTCGGCGGCACCGCCATCGCCCTGGTGCAGACCATCATCTTCACCCTGGCGGCGCCGTTCCTCGGCCTGTCCCTGGGGATCGGCACCCTGGCCATGCTGATGGCGGCCTTCGTCCTGACCAGCATGGGCTTCGCCGCCATGGGGTTCTTCTTCGCCTGGAGCATGCGCTCCACCGCCGGCTTCCACGCCATCATGATGGTCTTCCTGATGCCGCTGTGGATGTTGTCGGGGGCGCTGTTCCCCATCGAGCAGGCACCGTTCTGGCTGCATGCGCTGATGACCATCAATCCGGTCGCCCATGCGCTGGTGCTGCTGCGCGATCCGTTTTACCTGACCCCGTCGCAGATGCTGGCCGACCAGCGTTATCTGGTGGCGCTGGCGGTGACCCTGGCCTGGACCGGGCTTTGCCTGGCCGGATCCATGCGGCGGGTGGAAAAACGCGAACGGGGTGTCAAATCGGCAGGTTGACGTCGATCAGCACGGCCACGAACAGGCCGACCAGATAAACCATCGACTCGAAGAAGTTGCGCCGCGCCAGCAGCTTGCCGGGAGCCCTCGCCAACCGCCAGTTGCTCCATAGGAAATGGGCTCCCAGCAGGGCGGCACCGATGCCGTAGATCCATCCCATCTTGCCGAAGAACAGCGGCAGCAGGGACGAGGCGACCAGCAGCGCGCTGTTGCCCAGGATGATGTGGGCGGTGGCCCGATCGCCCTTGACCACCGGCAACATCGGCACACCGGCCGAGGCATAGTCCTCCTTGAGCAGGATGGCCAGGCTCCAGAAATGGCTGGGGGTCCATAAAAACAGCGTGATGGACAACAGGAAAGGCAGCAGCCAGCGGCCGGGATCGACCGCGGCGCCGCCGGCCAGCACGGCGAAACTGCCGGCGGCGCCGCCGATGACGATATTGAGCCAGGTCCGCCGCTTCAGCCACACCGTATAGACGACGGCGTAAAAAAAGGCGCCGAGGAACAGATGCAGGGCCACCACCAGGTTAAAATAGGCGGCGGCCAGCCCGCAACCGGCGACCAGCAGGCCCGCGGCCAGCCACAGCACCCGGGCGGGTCGGAGCAACTGGCCGCTGGCCAGCGGGCGCTGCCGGGTCCGCAGCATCAACCGATCGATATCGCGGTCGTAAAAATGGTTGAACACCGAGGAACTGGCCGAGCCGAGCAGCATCGCCAGGGCCAGCACCGCCACCTGCAGCGGATTGATGCGGTCCGCCACGGCGACATAGCCCATGATCGCCATCAGGGCGACCATCGCGCCGATGCGAAGTTTCAATAACTGGACATAGGATCGGGCGGTCATGCCGTTTGGACAGACATCGGCGATTAGCTCCGGCATCACAGGTGGGCCCCCTCAGGCTTCAGGAGGGTACAGATGGTAAACCATAACGTAAACGGCAAGACCGGTCACCGATACATAAAGCCATATCGGCAGCGTCCAGCGGGCCAACCGCCGGTGCTCGACGATCATGCCGCGACGCCCGCGGCGAAAGGCGAAGACCACCATCGGTGCCACCGCCGCCGCCAGCACCGAATGGGATATCAACATGGCGAAATAAATCGGACGGATTACACCCTGACCGCGAAACACGAAGACCGGAGCGGTGAAATGATGCAGCAGATAGGCGATCAGGAACAACCCGGAGGCGATCACCGCCGCCGTCATCACGCGGCGATGCAGAAGTGGACGACCGAGTTTGATCAGTACAAAGCCGACCAGAGCCAGCAATCCGGCCAAAGCATTCAGGGCGGCGGTGACATGCGGCAGCAGGTCGGACATTGAGATTTCCCGGGACAACAAAAACGGCAACACGCGTCTGAGAATAAATTGCAGACTTGCCTTTCCATGTCTCGCGCAAAAAGGCAAGATGCAACGACAAATTGATTGTTCCTGCGTCGGTAAGGGAGGCAAACGGCATGATCACCAGTACCGTCATGGGCCTGAAGATACAGCATCTGCCGGTGCGTCGGCTGACCGCCGACGACCCGGGGCGCTGGCTGGCGGCCGGTTGGGCCGACTTCCTCCGCGCTCCGGCCCTGTCCCTGACCTATGGCCTGGGCCTGGTGCTCACGGGATACCTGATTGCCATGATCCTCGTCGGCATGGACCTGGAAAGCCTGCTGCCGGTCACCACCGCGGGCTTTTTCCTGATCGCGCCGATCCTGGCGGTCGGCCTTTACGACATCAGCCGGCGCTATCAGAAGGGAGAACCGGTGTCCCTGGCCACCACCCTGGCCGCCTGGCAGCGCAACCCGACCGGTTTGGGAACCATTGGATTAATCCTGATGCTCTGCGTCGCCGCCTGGATGCAGGTCGCCATCCTGATCTTCATGGCTTTCTATCATTCCGCTCCGCCGCCGATGGAGGATTTCATTCACGGCGTGCTGATGTCGCAACAACTGATCCCCTTCCTGCTGGTCGGTAGCGCCGCCGGCTATGTTCTCGCCTCAGCCGTGTTTGCCCTGTCGGTGATCTCCATTCCCATGCTGCTGGACTCCGAGGTCTCCGTCGGCACGGCCGTATTCACCAGCATCGCCGCCGTGCGGAAGAATTGGGATGTGATGTTTACCTGGGCCGCCACCATCGTTTTTCTGGTCGGAATCGGGCTGGGGACGATGTTCGTCGGACTGGTGGTCACCCTGCCGCTGGTCGCCTACGCCTCCTGGCACGCCTTCCAGGGAACCGTCGAATAGTGCCATCCGGATGCCCGGGCCGTTCAGTCACCTCATCCGCCGCAGGTCCCGCAGCAGGTGCCTTCGTCGCGGAAGGCCATGGCGGTCCTGGTGATCCTCACCCGCCACAGGTCCGGGCCCTTTTCATTATGCGCCCACTCGAATGTGCCTTGGCGCTGCGCGATGAATTGGCGGTAAAGAGGGACGGGGTCATGGTCGTTGACCAGCAGGAACGAGCCCCCCACGGCTAATTGGTCGAAAGTATCGAAAACCATCGAGTGGCGCTCCCAGGGCGCGATGGTGCGGATATCAAGAACGGCGGCGGTCATGATTGTTCTCCAGTGCGACGCGACGGTCCTGAAGATAGGCCGCGGGAGCGGACGCCGGCTTTGAGCTTGGTCAAGCCTCCGGTTTACGGATGACATAACGGAACACGCCGTCCTGCCGCGTCTCGGTCGATACCAGCAGACAGCCGGTTTGCCGGCAAAAGGCCTGAAAATCCTTTACCGAGGACGGATCGGTGGCCAAAACGGTCAAAGAGGAACCGCCTGGCAATGCCTTCAGCGCCTTTCTGGCGCGAAGCACCGGCAAGGGGCAGAGCAGTCCGCTGGCATCGACGATAGTTTCCGACATGGCAAAAACAATTTAGGACGTTTGCCCCCGCCCTCAACAAAAAAATGGACCGGCTCCTATGCTGTTCCCTCACTGACGGTCAGGTTCACCGCCGATATCCGCCCGCGATCGCCTCTGGCGAGGTCATATCCCACTTTCATCCCTTCATTCAGGGAGTGCATCCCCGCCCGTTCAACCGCCGAAACATGGACGAAAACGTCCTTTCCCCCATCATCGGGCATGATGAACCCATATCCCTTGGTGGCGTTGAACCACTTCACCGTTCCAGTAGCCATCGTAATCTCCAGTCTTCGTCGCGTCGTCAGAGGGGCGCTCTGCCGCCTCGCCGGGGCGCCGGCGGATCGGCTGAGATGTGGCCATGTCACCGCCCCCCCTCAAGACGTCCGGCTCTCCCTCCCTCGCTTGCGACGACGACAAGACAGCCTGTCCATTTTGGTCTATACGCCATCATTACTGCTGCATAAGCGAACAGCGCCTAAGGATGATTTGCCTCACCTTCCAAAGGGAGTAGCTTGACTGGACTCTTACGCGACGGCGGCGATGGCGGACGAAATCTCCCGGGGAATGAAAAGACATCCAAAGGGGCCTGACCCGAGAGGCGAAGGCGAACCGGAGATTCTTCGCGTCAATCGCGCCCTGGCGACGCTCACCCATGCCACCGAGGCGCTGATCCGCTCCACCGACGAGCAGCAACTGCTCAACGAGATCTGCCGTATCGTCGTCGAGGTGGGGGGCTATGCCTTTGCCTGGGTCGGATATCTGCAGCACGACGAGGAGCGGTCGATCTGGCCGGTGGCGCAGTTCCGCGACGACGAATACCTCATCCACGCGCGCACCAGCTGGGGCGAGGGCGAAAACGGTCAGGGGCCCGCCGGCATGGCGATCCGCACCGGCCTGCCGCAGGTTTTCCAGTTCGCCGGCCAGGCGGAGGCTGCCTCGCCCTGGCGAAAGGCGGCGGCCCGCCGCGGTTTCCAGGCGCATCTGGCTCTGCCTCTGCGGGTCGAAGGCCGCATCATCGGCGTGATCAATCTCTATTCCACCGATGCCGCGGCCTTCGATGACGAGGAGTTGCCGCTGATGGCCAATCTGGCCCACAATCTCGCCTATGGCATCGGCATGCAGCGCATCCAGTTCGAGCGCCGCCGCGCCGAGCGGGAACTCAAGGAGTCGGAAGGCCGCTATCGCTCGCTGGTCGAACTGTCGCCGGACGCCATTGTGGTGCATACCCAGGAAATCATCATCTTCTCCAATTCGGCGGCCGATCGGCTGTTCCGGGCGACCGCCGAACTGCCGCTGCTGGGCAAACGCATGCAGGACCTGGCCCACCCCGAGGACAGCCCGCATTTTAGCCGCCCGGCGGCGGCCCCGCCGGGCGGCGTCGTCGAAGAGCGGTTGGCACGCCTGGACGGCAGCTTTTTCGTCGCCGAAGTCAGCGAAGCGCCGGTGATCTTCCACGGCGTTCACGCGCGCCAGGTGGTCATCCGCGACGTCACCGAACGCAAACATGTGCAGGAACAGCTGATCCAGGCGGCCAAACTGGCGACGCTGGGCGAAATGGCGGCCGGAATGGCGCATGAGCTCAGCCAGCCGATCAACATCATCCGCATGGCGGCAGAAGGCACCTTGTTGATGATCGACCGCAAGAAGGCGCCGCCGGAGTACCAGGTCAAGCAATTCGCGCTGATCGCCGACCAGGCCGGCCGGATGTCGGAAATCATTGATCACATCCGCATCTTCAGCCGCAAAGATGCCGGCGCGGTGTCGGTTTTCGATGCCTTCCATTCGGTGCGTCTGGCCACTGAAATGATGGGACCGCAGCTGTTGTCCAACGGCATCGAGATCTGCCTAGACCTGCCGTCGCAGGCCTGCCCGGTGCGGGGCCGACCGGTTCAGATGGAACAGGTGATCCTCAATTTGCTGTCCAACGCTCAGGACGCCGTCCTGGCGGCGCGGCTGGATCCGGCGAAACCAAACATCAACAGGATCGACGTCCTGGGGGTGATCATCGACGACGCTTTTGCCAGGTTCACAGTCAGCGACAGCGGAATCGGCATTCCCGCCAATCAGCTCGACCGCGTCTTCGAGCCGTTTTTCACCACCAAGGAAATCGGCCGGGGAACCGGGTTGGGCCTGTCGGTAAGCTTCGGCATCATCTCAGCCATGGGCGGCCGTCTGGAAGCTCACAACCGCCCTGGCGGCGGTGCGCAATTCGTCCTTGTCCTGCCGCTGGTAACCGAACGCCTGAGCCGGATGCCGGCCTCGGCACTGGACCGTCCCGGCCGGACCAGTTTGCCGGCCGGGTCCAAGGGACGCCACATCCTGCTGGTCGATGACGAACCGGAAGCCCTGCGAACCATGGGCGCCTATCTCGATGAGCTGGGTTACCGGGTCAGCCGGGCCGAAAGCGGCAATGCCGCCTTCGATCTCTACCGCGCCGATCCCGCCGACCTCGTCGTTACCGACATCCGCATGCCCGACGGCGACGGCGAAGACCTGGTCAGAAGGCTGCGGAACCAGGCGCCGGCGCTGCCGATAATCGTGGTCACCGGACATATTGGCATGACCGAGAAACTGGAGGCCGACGCCGCTAAACGAATCGCAATATTGAAAAAACCGATCAGCCTGAGCTTGATGGCCGACACCTTGGAGCAACTTCTACAAAGGCACTGAATATTTTCGATTCCGGCGCGCACCCTTCTTTAGTATAAGGGGACGAGCCTGAGCATCGGGCTCACGGGGAAATTTTATGCAAATCCTGGTTGCCGACGACCACAACCTTGTCCGCGATGGTTTGAAGCCGTTCCTTTATGAGCTGGATCCGGACGCCAAAATCCTGGACGCAGCGAATTTTGACGACGCCCTCACCCAGGCAAAAACGGCCAGTCAACTCGGCCTTGTGTTGTTGGACCTCAAGATGCCGGGAATGAATGGCCTGCAGGGGGTGGAGGTCATGCGCCGGCTGCATCCGACAGTGCCGGTGGTCATTCTGTCGGGCCATGTCGAACGCAATGAGGTTTTGGCCGCGGTGCGCGCGGGCGCCGCCGGCTATATACCGAAGACCATCAGCGGGACGGCACTTACCAATGCGCTCCGTCTGGTCCTTGCCGGCGAATCCTACCTGCCCCCAAGCATCCTTCTGGATTCCGGCCCCGTCGAGCGCAAAGCGGCAATGACCCCGCTATCCTCGCTGTCGGTACGCGAACGGGAAATATTGGGATATCTGATCGAAGGCGAGACAAATAAGGAAATCGCGCGGCGTCTCGACCTGCAGGAGATCACCATCAAGATCCACCTGCGCAACGTGTACCGGAAGATCGGTGCCGTCAATCGGGCCCAGGCCGTCCGCATCGCCATGTCGGCCGGATGGCCGATCGCCCCCGCCTCAACCTGAAGGCCCGTTGGGAAATAACTGCGTCGAAGCGATTATTTCCCAACAAACACTTAGGGCAACGTCAGACCGAACGGCAGACGGGTCTTGGCGTCACCCGTCACATCCTCCAACTGAGACCGGGTCATCCCCTTGGCCGCGGCCAGATCCGCCCCGGCCAGCCGAGCCCCCAGGAGGTTGGCGCCGGTAAGATCGGCGTCGGCAAAGGTCGAGCCGGAAAGATCGGCCCCGGCCACGTCGGCGCCTTTGAGATTGGCGCCGTCGACTGAGCAACCGACCAGCCGGGCATGGCGCAGACGGCTGACCGCCAGATTGGAGCCGCTTAGCCGGGCTCCCACCATATCGGCTTCCCGCAGGTCGGCACCGTGTAATTGAGCCCCGGTAAGATCACAGGACGACAGATCGGCACCGCGCAGATCCGCCGAGGTCAGCTGCGCCTCGGTAAAATCGCGGGCCGACAGGTCGGCGCCGCGGAGCATCGCCCGTTTTCCGTCTTCGCCGCGGCTGGTGACCCATAATTCATGGGTCGCCAGGACCTCCTCCAGGGAAATGCCGGGAGGATCGTCAGCCGGCACATCCTGTTTCAGCGGCTTGCCCCGGCCGGCGGCCTCTTTGCGGCCGCGATCGTCGGGCGGTTCCGCCATGGCGGGATCTGGGGCCGGGGACTTTTTCGCCTTGCGGGGCGCCTCGACGGTCTCGAAGCCCATCTGGTCGGTGGAGGCAGTAGTCTCCACCACCTCCAACCCGCCCGAGGATGTCTTGGGCGGCGGTGCACCGGACACCTCAAGGCCCAGGCCGCCGCCGCCGGTCCGGCCGGATGCCGCCGCCACCGCCGAGCCGGTGCCGGGCCGCCTGGGGCCAACGCCCTGGCCGCCGGTTGCCTTGTCTGGCGAGGCCTGCCGCGGCGGTTCAGCCGAAATCGGCGCGGACGCCGCGGGGGGGGAGGCAGGAGCAGCGGGCGGCGCTGCAACCGCCTCCGGTTGCGGCCGGGCTTCCGCGGCCGGCTGACGGGGCGCCTCGCGCCGGCCGACGCTGATCAGCTTGGGGCCGGCGAGAATACCGGCGATGATCGCCACCATGCGCTCACCGGTCAGCGGCTTTTTCATCACCCCATGAATACCGAACTCGCAGGCCCGCTCCAGCATCGCCATCTCCGCCGACTGCACAAGCGCCACCACGGGAATGTCGGGGCATGGACTGCGTCCGGCGCGGCGCAGAGACTTGATGAACATCAGATTACCGATGTCGTCGTCGACCAGTTCGATAAGGGCGATGTCGATGGGATGCAGCGCCAGAAGGGGCATGGCCTCCTCGCAGGACGCAAGGCTGAAGGCATCCCGCACCTGTTGACGCCTTAAGACGCCGCGGGCCCAAAAGCGGAACTGGTCGTCACGATCGATGATGAGAATTCGGCGATGTGTCCAGGCTTCAGACACTTGGATAACCCGTTGCGATAAAAAGCAGGCCGGTTCGCCGGCCAATTGCCCCAGTCACTCCATCGTCACCGTCGGCGCAAATTTGTAGCCGTAGCCATGGCTGGTCAGGATGATGGTCGGCGATTTCGGATCGGTTTCCATTTTCCGGCGCAGGCGACTGACCAGGACATCGATCGTGCGGTCCACCGGTGTCCAGAACTGACTGCCGATGGCATCCAGCAGTTGGTCACGCGACAACACCCGTCCGGCGCTGTTGACCAACGCCGTCAGCAGGTCGAATTCGGCGCGTGTCAGGCTGATCTCGCGGTCCTGGGCATTGGTCAGACTGCGCTTGGCGAGATCCATCGCCCAACCGTCGAAGCGGCGGATTTCACGGCCGCTGGAAGCGTCGCGCCGGGTCCCGCGGGACGGCGCCAGCCGACGCAGCAAATTTTTGACCCGCGCCACCAGCTCCCTGGGGAAAAACGGCTTGGTGACGTAATCGTCGGCGCCCATTTCGAGGCCGATCACCCGGTCGATGTCTTCCTTGCGCGAGGTCAGGATGATGATCCCGACATCGGACTTGGCCCGCAATTCCCGGGCAATGAACAATCCGTCCTCGTCCGGCAGATTGAGATCAAGGAGGATCAGGTCAAAATTATAATGCGCTATGAGGTCAAGGGCCTGTGCGCCAAGTTCCGCCGTGGTAACGCGATAACCCTCAGCTTCTAAAAGAGAGGCTAGTAACGCGCGGGTCGCCGGCTCGTCCTCCAGTACTAGAACATGGTAATCCCGACCCATCAACAGCTCCCGAAAACGATTCCTCAACCCACGGATGTGCTTTTTTTATCGAAAAATGACTTTGGGCACTTCAACCAGCGGAGTATGCCACCGGGGTACATTCATGGCAAGCAGGCGCGACGGTGAAACCTAAATTAACACGATGTATCACCCATTGTTCAAAAATTCGAACTGCGCGAATATTTTACGATATTGTAAAATCTCATTCCTTGTTTTGCGCAGAGGCGAACGGTCAATAAAGAAAGCGCGCTCGGATGGTCCCTTCCATCGCCTGCAGTTCCGCCATCAGCTTTGATTCGTCCACCTTGCCGTCGACATCCACCACTACATATCCGACCTCGGCGTCCGTCTGCAAATACTGAGCGGAAATATTGATGTTTCGCGACGAAAAGACCTCGTTCAACCGGCGCAACATACCGGGAACATTGGCGTGAATATGCAGGAAGCGGGTTTCTCCGGCTTTGACCGGCAGCGACACTTCGACAAAATTGACCGCCCCCACCGTCGACCCGTTATCGGAATATTTGATCAGCTTTTCCGCAACTTCGAGGCCGATATTGGCCTGCGCTTCCTGCGTCGAACCGCCGATATGGGGGGTGAGGATGACATTGGGCAGGCCACGCAGCGGCGAGACGAATTCCTCGTCATTGCTGGCCGGCTCGACGGGAAAGACGTCGATGGCGGCGCCGAGAAGGTGACCGCCGGCAAGCGCCTTGGCCAAGGCGTCGATAACCACCACATTGCCGCGCGAGGCATTGATCAGATAGGAGCCTTTGCGCATGAGCGCCAACTCCTCGGCCCCGATCATGTTCCTGGTCTGTTTGGTCGCCGGCACATGCAGCGAAACCACATCCGACTGCCGCAGCAGGTCTTCCAGGCTGCCGCAGACTTGCGCATTGCCGAGCGCCAGCTTCTTTTCGATATCGAAGAAGCGCACCTGCATTCCCATGGCCTCGGCCATCACCGAAAGCTGCGTACCGATATGCCCGTAGCCGACGATGCCAAGAGTCTTGCCCCGCATCTCATAGGAATCGCGCGCGGTTTTCATCCATTTGCCGGCATGCGCCTGGACCGATCGCTCGGGGATGACACGCAGCAGCATGACCATTTCGCCGATCACCAGTTCCGCTACCGAGCGGGTATTCGAATAAGGTGCGTTGAAGACCGGGACACCGGCGCGGCGCGCCGCGTCGAGGGACACCTGATTGGTGCCGATGCAAAAACAGCCGACACAGAACAGCCGGTTGGCGGCCTTCAGGACTGCCTCGGTAACCCTGGTGCCGGAGCGGATACCAAGAATGTGAACGCCCTGGATGCGCTGGATCAGTTCGCCCTCGTCCAAGGCATGGGGCAGGGCCTCGATCGCGCTGTAGCCGCGCGCCTTCAGTTCGGCGATGGCGCTGTCATGGACGCCTTCCAGCAGAAGGATGCGGATCTTGTCCTTCGAAAGAGAATGTTTGGCCAAGGGAAATGCCTCGAGTTGCAAGATCGACGACGGAAATGAACTGCCTCGGACTTATAAGGGACGCCCGGGGTATCTGTACAGTGACAGCGGAATCAGATGAAAAAATGAGCAGACTTGACATTAGCATGAAAATTATGCAATCTGGTGTTCATGGTGAGATCGAGGCTCTGCTTGCACAAGCTGTAGGCAGAATATTTGGTGTTTGCCCTCTTTTTGTGCAAATGCATTTGCACACTCCCCGCGCTTTCGTGTTAACCCGTTGGAATTCAAGCGACCTCCCCTTCTGTGGGGCTGTGGCATATCTCTTGATTGCGTCCGCGCACGGTCTCAAAAATCTGGCCTGACTTCACGGGGGGATGATGGAAACGACAGTTGCGGGGATTGACGTCCTATTTGTACTTCTGGGCGCGGTGATGGTGCTCGCCATGCATGCCGGCTTTGCTTTCCTTGAAGTCGGCACGGTCAGACGCAAGAACCAGGTGAATGCCCTGGTGAAAATCATGAGCGATTTCGCCGCCTCGACCTGTGCCTATTTTTTCATCGGCTACAGCATTGCCTATGGCGTTGATTTCCTGGTTTCGGCCAAGGTGCTGTCCGGCTCGGTGGCCGGCGGTTTCGCACCGAAGGGCTATGACCTGGTGAAGTTCTTCTTTCTCGCCACCTTTGCCGCCGCCATCCCCGCGATTATCTCCGGCGGCATCGCCGAACGCGCCAAATTTTGGCCGCAGCTTTGCGCCACCGTCATCCTGGTGGCGGTCTGCTACCCGCTTTTTGAAGGCATGACCTGGGGCACCCGTTTCGGTTACCAGGACTGGATCCTGGCCACCTTCGGGGCGAATTTCCACGACTTCGCCGGCTCGGTGGTGGTGCATGCCTTCGGCGGCTGGGTCGCCCTGGGGGCGGTGGTCACCCTGGGGGCGCGTCGCGGCCGTTACCGCAAGAACGGCAATGTGGTGGGCATTCCGCCGTCCAACATCCCCTTCCTCGCCCTCGGCGCCTGGATCCTGTCGGTCGGCTGGTTCGGCTTCAATGTGATGAGCGCGCAGAAAATGGACGGCCTGTCCGGGCTGGTGGCGCTGAATTCCCTGATGGCGATGGTCGGCGGCATCCTCTCCTCCCTGGTCTACAGCCGCAATGACCCCGGTTTTGTGCATAACGGCGCCCTGGCCGGACTGGTCGCGGTCTGCGCCGGTTCCGACGTCATGCACCCGATCGGCGCCCTGGTCACCGGTGGAGTGGCCGGCATCCTGTTCGTCTGGGCTTTCGAGACCTGTCAGAACCGTTGGAAAATCGACGACGTGCTGGGTGTGTGGCCGTTGCACGGCTTCTGCGGCACCCTGGGTGGCATTGCCTGCGGCGTTTTCGGCCAGGAAGCCCTCGGCGGCATGGGCGGCATCAGCCTGGCGGTGCAACTTTTCGGCACCGTGACCGGCGTGGCCATCGCCGTCGTCTCGGGCTTCGTGGTTTACCGACTGCTTGACATTAGCCTCGGTCTGCGGCTCGATCCCGACCAGGAATTCCGTGGCGCCGACCTTTCCATTCATCATATCGGCGCCTATCCGGAATCCGACGTGCCGACCTATGGCGGCGACACAGTCGGAATCGGGGAAGACGAAGAAGCGCCGATATCGGCAAGGGTTGGATGACTGAATGACCAAATGTCCCTGCGGCAGCGGCCGCCTCCTTGAGGACTGTTGCGGACCGCTGCTCGCCGGTGCCCCGGCGGCGACACCACAAGCCCTGATGCGGTCGCGCTATACCGCCTATGTGGCTTGCGATGTCGATCACCTTGAACGCAGCCTGGCGCCGGAGGCCCGCACCGACCATGACCGCAAGGCCGCCGAGCAATGGTCCAGGTCGGTGGAATGGCAGGGCCTCGACATCCTCTCCTGCGACGGCGGCGGCCCCGGCGAAGACACCGGCCAGGTGGAATTCGTCGCCCGCTTCCGCCAGGGAGGCTTCGACCAGACCCATCACGAGACCAGTCGGTTTCGCCGCCACGACGACAGCTGGGTCTATGTCGACGGCAAGGTCCACATGAAACCTGTCGTGCGGGCGACGCCGAAGGTCGGACGCAATGATCCCTGCCCCTGCGGCAGCGGAAAAAAATACAAGGCCTGCTGCGGGCGCTAACCTTCTTAAACGGAATCTTGACCAATTGCGCCTAGTGATAATGACTGGCGGCATGCCGCTGCCGGTTGGATAAACCTATGACCAAGCGCCAAAGCCCTTTTCCCAGCGCCCGTGCCGACGCGGAAATCGCCGAACGCGGCGAAGAGACGGCGCAGACCAGATCTCCCGCCTTCCGTCTGGCTTTCAACGACGAAGACTTCATGCTGCGCGACGATCTGCGTCCGGTCCGGCTGCAGTTGGAGCTGCTGAAGCCGGAACTGTTGCTGAAGGAACAGAAGATCCGTTCGACCATTGCCATTTTCGGCAGCGCACGGATTTGCGACCCCGCCACCGCCGAGGCCCGGCTGGCGGCGGCCGAAACCGCCGCCCGCGCCGATCCCGGCGACGGCGACCTGGCAGAGACGGTAGCCATCGCCCGACGCCGCCTTGCCAATGCCCGATATTACGCCGAGGCGCGCCGCCTCGGCCAGATCGCCTCGGCGGCCACCACCGCCGCCGCCGAATGGGATTTTGTGGTCTTGACCGGCGGCGGCCCCGGAATCATGGAGGCGGCCAACCGGGGCGCGGCCGACGTGAATGCCAAGTCAATCGGCCTCAATATCGTGCTGCCGCATGAACAGGCCCCCAATCCCTACGTCACCCCGGAACTGTCGTTCCGCTTCCATTACTTCGCCTTGCGCAAAATGCATTTTCTCAACCGGGCGAAAGCCCTGGTCTGCTTCCCCGGCGGCTTTGGCACCCTGGACGAAATGTTCGAGGCGGCGACCCTGATGCAGACCGGCAAGATCAAACCGATCCCCTTCCTGCTGTTCGGCAAGGAATACTGGGAGCGGATCCTCAATCTCGACGCCATGGTCAACGAAGGCATGATCGACGCAAATGATAAGGCGATCTTTCAATACGTCGAAACCGCCGAGGAGGCCTGGCACCATATCGCCCGCTTCTGGGGACTCTAGGTTTGTCCCTCGCCGGGCGCAGGCTCCGCCTGCTTGGCCGCCGCCTCAATGGCGGCTGAGCGCGATCCAATCAGAATACATCGCGCTCTAACACCCCTTCCACACAGGCTGGCGCTTTTCAATGAAGGCGTCGATGCCTTCGGCGGCGTCGGCGGTCATCATGTTGGTGGTCATCACTCCGGCGGTGAAGGCATAGGCCTCGTCGAGACCCATTTCCATCTGGCGATAGAACGCCTCCTTGCCGATCGCCAGGGTGATCGGCGATTTGGCGGCGATCCCCGAGGCCAGCGCCGCCACCTCCCGATCGAGTTCCGCCGCCGGCACCACCCGGTTGACCAGGCCCATGGCCAAGGCCTCCCGGGCCTCCACCGGCCGCCCGGTGAGCAGCATATCCATCGCCTGCTTGCGTCCGACCACCCGCGACAGGGCGACCATCGGGGTCGAGCAGAACAGCCCGATATTGACCCCCGGGGTGGCGAACTTCGCCCCTTCGGCGGCGACCGCCAGATCGCAGGAGGCCACCAGCTGGCAGCCGGCGGCGGTGGCCATGGCATGGACCTTGGCGATCACCGGCTTGGGCAGGCGAACGACCGTCTTCATCAATTCGGCACAGCGGGCGAAGACCGCCTCATAGGCGTCACGCCGCGGCTGCGAGCGCATTTCCTTGAGATCATGACCGGCCGAAAACGCCGGACCGGCGGCCGCCAGCACCACCACTTTGACCGCCGGGTCCTGGCCGGCGGCGACCAGGGCTTCGGTCAAGGCCTTCATCAGCCCCATCGACAGGGCATTGCGGGCCTCCGGCCGGTTCAGCGTCAGGGTGCGGACACCGGCCTCGTCGGCGGTGAGAACCAGGGACTGGTCGGCGCTGCTATGAGTCATGGTCGTCTCTCCGGACAAATTCGGCTATAGTGTAATCGTCTTGCCGAGGGAATGAAAAGACCATGAGCGGCTGGGGCTGCCCCCATGAGGACAAAGGGATTTGCCAACGCCTGAAGGGCCGCCCCTGCGACCCGGGGATCAAGGGCTGCGTGCTGCATGGCCGCTTTCGCTTTGCCGATGACGCAAAGAATCCGCGCCGTCCGGAACCCGAGAAGCCACCGTCAATGACGGATGATCTGGCTTAGAAACTGGCGGGTGCGTTCCTCCTGAGGATTGCCGAACAGTTCGGCCGGCGAATTCTTTTCGACGATCTGGCCATCGGCCATGAACACCACGGTATCGGCGACGGTGCGGGCAAAGCCCATTTCATGGGTGACGCAGACCATGGTCATGCCGTCATTGGCCAATTCGACCATCACGTCCAACACTTCCTTGATCATTTCCGGGTCGAGCGCCGAGGTCGGTTCGTCGAACAGCATGATCGACGGACGCATGCACAGGCTGCGGGCGATGGCCACCCGCTGCTGCTGGCCGCCGGACAGCTGGGCGGGATATTTGCGGGCATGGTCGGCGATCTTGACCCGTTCAAGATAGGTCATCGCCAGCCCCGCCGCCTCGGCTTTCGGCACCTTTTTGACCCAGATCGGCGCCAGGGTCAGATTTTCCAGCACTGTCAGATGGGGAAACAGGTTGAACTGCTGGAACACCATGCCGACGTCGTGGCGCACCGCCTCGACGGTCTTGAGGTCGCTGGTCAGTTCGATGCCGTTGACGGTGATGGTGCCGGCCTGATGTTCCTCAAGCCGGTTGACGCAACGGATGACGGTCGATTTGCCCGATCCCGACGGCCCGCAGACCACCACCCGCTCGCCCTTGCGGACGTCCAGGGACAGGTCATGCAGCACATGAAAGCTGCCGTACCACTTGTTGACGTCTTTCAGCGAAATGACGATCTCGTCGTTCATGTCTAACTCCGGCGCCGGTCGCGATCGAGGCGGCGTTCAAGATACTGGCTGTAATAGGACATGGCGGCGGTAAACACGGTGTAGATCAGCGCCGCCACCACATACCCTTCGATATAGAAGGCCCGCCATTGCGGATCCGACAGCGCCATCTTGGTGCTGCTCAGCAAGTCATAGAGGCCGATGATGACCACCAGCGAGGTATCCTTGAAAGTGGTGATGAACTGACCGACCAGGGGCGGAATGACCAGGCGCAGGGCCTGCGGCAGGATGATCAGGCGGGTCTTTTGCCAATAGGACAGACCGAGGGCATCGGCCGCTTCGAATTGACCGCGGGCGATCGCCTGCAGGCCGCCGCGCACGTTCTCGGCGAGATAGGCGGCAGTGAACAGGATGATCCCAGCCTGCGCACGCAGCAGCTTGTCGACGGTAATGCCCTCCGGCAGGAACAGCGGGAACATGATCGAGGCCATGAACAGCACGCTGACCAGGGGAACGCCGCGCCACAGCTCGATATAGGCGACCGAGGCGGCGCGCACCGCCGGCAACCGCGACCGCCGGCCAAGCGCCAGCAACAGGGCCAGGGGGAAGGACAGCACGATGCCGGTAGCCGACAGGATCAGAGTCAGCGGCAAACCGCCCCAGCGGTCATTGGAGACATAGGGCAGACCAGGGACGCCGCCCCACATCAGGATCCCCACCAGCACCAGCCCGCCCGCCCACATCCAGATCAGCCAGCGACGCCAGCAACTGGGATGGGCGGAGGCCAGCATCATGACGACAAACACCACGATGGCGGTCAGCGGCCGCCACTGTTCGTCATAGGGATAGATGCCGAACAGGATAAGTCGGTATTTTTCGGTGACGAAGGCCCAGCAGGCCCCGCCGGAGGCGCGGCAGGCGGCCGGATCGCCGCTCCACACCGCTTTGACCAGGGCCCAGTTGACCGCCGACGGCAGGACCTTCCACAACAGCCAGGCCGCCAGCAGGGTCAGCACCGAACTGCCCGGCGACTGGAACAGGTGGCGCCGCGACCAACGCCAGGGAACGGTCAGCAGACCGACGGTGGGCTCGGTCGTCATGGCGCGCCTCCCTTCAGGGCGACGCGCTGGTTGTACCAGTTCATGAACAGCGACAGGGCGAGGCTGATGACCAGATAGATGGCCATGATGATGACCACCCCCTCCACCGCCTGGCCGGTCTGGTTGATCGCCGTATTGGCGACGCTCACCAGATCGGGAAAGCCGATCGCCACCGCCAGGGTCGAATTCTTGGTCAGATTGAGATACTGGCTGGTCAGGGGTGGAATGACCACCCTCAGGCTCTGCGGCAGCACCACCAGCCGCAAGGTCATGGCGCGGCTCAGGCCAAGTGATCGCGCCGCCTCTGTCTGCCCATGCGGCACGGCGAGTATGCCGCTCCTGACGATCTCGCCTATAAAACCGCCGGTGTAGAAGACCAGGCCGACCAACAGGGCGGCGAATTCCGGGGTCAGGGTATAGCCGCCACGGAAATTGAACCCGGCCAGGACCGGCACATCGAAGGCCAGGCTGCCGCCGCCGGCCAGAAAGGCCAGCAACGGCAGTCCGCACAGCATTGCCAGAGACACCCGCAAGACCGGAAAATAGCGGCCCGTGCGCTCTTGGCGCCGCGCGGCCCATCGTCCAAGGGCGACACTGACCGCCGCCGCCAGCAGAAAGGCACCGGTCACGACGAACCAATGGCCGTCCCAGACCGGTGACGGGATCTTCAGACCGCGATTGCTGACGAACACCAGGTCCAGGACATTGATCGCCTGGCGCGGCACCGGCAGACTCTCGGTAATCAGCTGATACCAAAAGAACAGCTGCAGCAGCAACGGCACATCGCGGACGATTTCGACATAGACCGCGGCGACGCGGGCGACGATCCAGTTGGCCGACAGCCGGGCGATGCCGGTGACGATCCCCAGAAGCGTCGACAGAATGATGCCGACCACCGACACTTCCAGGGTATTCAGCAACCCCACCAGCAACGCCCGGGAATAGCTGTCGGTGGGCGCATAGTCGATGACATGTTCGCTGATGCCGAAGGAGGCTTCGCGATCGAGAAAACCGAAGCCGGTGGCAATATGACGGGAATTGAGGTTGGTCAGCGTATTGCCGACCAGGAACCAGCCGACCGCCACCACCAGCAACAGCAGCAGGACCTGATAGAGATAGCCGCGCGCCCGTTCGTCATTCCACCAATGGTGGGCCGGCCGGCCGGATGCGGCGGATGGACGCGCGGCTCCCATCGTTGGTTAGCGGACCGGGATGGCGTACATCATCCCGCCTCGGGTCCATAACGCGTTAAGCCCGCGGTCCAGTTTCAGTTTCGAACCGTGACCGACATTGCGTTCGAAACTTTCGCCGTAATTGCCCACCTGCTTGATGATGTTGTAGGCCCATTTGTCGTCGACCCCCAGGCCCTTGCCCATGCCGGCGGTGACACCCAGCAGGCGCTGCACATTGGGATCGCTGCTCTTGGTCATGTCGTCGACATTGGCCGAGGTAACACCGCGTTCCTCGGCCTCGATCATCGCCTGGAAGGTCCATTTGACGATATTGAACCATTGGTCGTCGCCCTGGCGCACGGCGGTCGCCAGCGGCTCCTTGGAGATGCGCTCGGGCAGGATGACATAGTCATCGGGGTTCGGTGTCTGGTTGGCACGGATCGCCGCCAGTTGTGAACCGTCCGAGGTCATGGCGTCGCAACGACCGGAGACGAAGGCATTGGCCGCCTCCTCGAAGTTCTCGATGGTCACCGGCTTGAGCTCGATCTTGTTGGCCCGCGCGAAATCCGCCAGATTCAGTTCGGTGGTGGTACCGGTCTGCACGCAGACGGTGGCCCCGTTCAAATCTTTGGCGCCCTTCACCCCGAGTTTCTTGTTCACCAGGAATCCCTGCCCGTCATAAAAATTGACGGCGGTGAACAACAGGCCACTGGCCGTATCGCGGGACATGGTCCAGGTGGTGTTGCGGGACAGCAGGTCGATTTCCCCCGACTGCAGGGCGGTCAGGCGCTGCTGTGCCGACAGCGGCACATAGCGGACTTTCTTGGCGTCGCCGAACACCGCCGCCGCCACGGCGCGGCAGACGTCGACGTCGAGACCGGCCCATTCACCCTTGGCGTCCGGAGCGCCGAAGCCGCCCAGCCCGGTATGCACCCCACAGGTCACCGTCCCCCGGGCCTTGACCGCGTCGAAGGTCTGGCCGGCCTGGGCCGGCAGAGAGACCGCCGCCGTCAGGCAAACGGCAGCGGCGGAAAGAAAATATTTCATGAGTTGCACTCCTTCATGGCTTGGGGCACCGCGGGGCGACCTTCGGGCTATGATGAAATACTCCTCGTTGCCTTACAAGAGGGCGTCACCCGGTTATCAGGGTCCTTGGCCGGGTTTTAGCCCCGGGCCAGACTTTAGGCTGAACCCGCATATACTGCGAAGGATAGGGGGGCGGCACCCCCAGGGCTTCGGCCGCCCGCCACACCCATCGCGGGTCGTCGAGAAAGGCCCGGCCAAGGGCGACCAGGTCGGCGCGTCCATTGACCAGCACCGCCTCGGCCTGATCGGGGTCGGTGATCAGCCCCACCGCCCGGGTCAGCAGGCCGGTTTCCCGGCGGATTTTCCAGGCCAGATCGACCTGGTAGCCGGGCCGCGTGGGAATCTTGGCCTCCGCCAGGCCACCCGACGAGACGCAGACATAATCCACGCCTTCGCTCTTGCAGGCGATCAGATACTCCACCGCTTCTTCCGGTGTGAACCCGCCGTCCAGCCAGTCGCTGGCGCTGACCCTGATGCCCAGGGGCTTACCGCTGGGCAGGGCGCGGCGCACGGAACGGACGATGGCCAGCGGAAAACGCATACGGTTTTCCAGCGAACCGCCATAAACGTCATCGCGCCGGTTGGACAGCGGCGAGAGGAACTGATGCAGCAGGTAACCGTGCGCCGAATGCACCTCGACCATGTCGGCTCCGGCGCGGTCGGCCCTGCTCGCCGCGTCGGCGAAGGCCTGACGCAGGCGATCGATGTCATAGGGGCCGATCTCCGCCGGCGCCGGCCAACCGTCGGCGAACGGCACCGGCGACGGCGAGATGGTCTGCCAGCTGCCCTCGGCGGCACTCAGAGGTCCGCCGCCGTCCCACGGGCGCTGGGACGATCCCTTGCGGCCGGCATGAGCGATCTGCACGGTGATCCGGGCCTTGCCGAATTGCCGGATGGTCTTGATCAGACGGGCCATTGCCTGTTCGGCAGCATCGGAATAAAGGCCCAAATCGTAGGGGGTGATGCGCCCCGCGGCTTCAACCGCCGTCGCCTCCAGCACCACCTGCCCCGGTCCCGAGGCCACCAGGGCGCCGTAATGCTGCAGATGCCAGTCGCCGGCGACGCCGTCGACGGCACTGTACTGGCACATGGGCGCAACGACGATCCGGTTGGCCAGTTCCAGGCCCCGGATCGTCAAAGGTTGAAACAGTCGAACATCCTTCGCCATCAATACCCCTCCGTCCTTTGGCGCCGCATGATAGACATTTATGAGCCAAAGGGCGAGAGGCAGGCCGTTGATTCGAAGTCGTCGATTTACGGCAAATCAAACAGCAGAAATTCGCTGGCGGAGCTTGCGGTAATATCGACAGCGCCGACCTTTTCTATAGCGACGCCGTCACCCGCCGCAACTTGCGCGCCATTGACCGACAAGGCGCCGGAAATCAATTGCATCCAGGCACCGCGACCGTCGGCGAGAGGCAGGGACAGGGACAGTCCGGCCTCCAGGCAGGCCGCGTAGACGGCGGCGTCCTGCTGGATGACCAGTGATCCTTGGCGACCGTCGCCGGTGGCGATGGGGCATAGTCGGTTGTGCTTGTCCTCCGGCGTAAACAGCTTCTGCCGATATCCGGGCGCCAGGCCCTGCTGCCGCGGCAGGATCCAGATCTGCAGCAATTTTACCGCCTCGCCGGCCGAGGGGTTGAACTCGCTGTGGCGGATGCCATGCCCGGCCGACATGTGCTGCACCTCGCCCGGACGGATCACCCCATGCTCGCCGGTACTGTCTCTGTGCTCCAAGGCGCCCTCGACCACATAGGTGACGATCTCCATGTCGCGGTGGCCATGGGTGTCGAAACCGGTTCCGGGTTCGATCACGTCCTCGTTGATGACCCTCAGCGCCCGGAACCCCATATGCCGCGGATCATAATAGTCGGCGAAGGAAAACGAATGATGGCTCTGCAGCCAACCTAAATCGGCATATCCGCGTTCCTTGGACGGTCTGACAGTAACGGTCATGGCTGGTCTCCAAAATGCAAACTGACGCCGATGATTTAACTTGCGACAGGCGAGGAAACAATAGATCTTAATTACACATCACAATCCCTATTACAGCAACAATCCCGGAGGCAAAGTGGATCGCCTCGACTCCATGGAAGCTTTTGTCCGCGTCGCCGAAATCGGCAGTTTTTCAGGCGCGGCTCACCGCCTGGGGATTTCCAAGTCGGTGATCAGCCGGCAAATCTCGGCTCTGGAAACCAGGCTCGGCGCCCGGCTGTTCCATCGCACCACCCGCAGCCTGAGCCTGACCGAGGTCGGCCTGGCCTATCTCGAACGCTGCCAGCGCATCCTCTCCGACATCGAGGAGGCGGACGGGTCGGTCAGCGCATTACAGGCGACGCCGCGCGGGCGCCTGCGGGTCAACGCCCCGATGAGCTTCGCCATTCACCATCTGGCACCGCTGGTCCCGTCCTTCCTCGAGCGTTACCCCGAGGTCGACCTCGACATGGAAATGAACGACCGTTACGTCAATCTGATCGAGGAAGGGTTCGATCTTGCCATCCGTATCGGCCGCCTCGAGGACTCGAGCCTGATCGCCCGCCAACTGGCGCCCTCGCGCCTGGTGCTCTGCGCCAGCCCCGACTATCTGCGGCATCATGGCAGGCCGGAAACGCCGGACGACCTGGCGACACATTGCTGCCTGACCTACAGCGCCCGGACGCTGGCCAGCGAATGGCGGTTCCAGGACAGCCGGGGCAAACGCTGGACGGTGGAGATCAAAGGGCGCCTGAGGGCCAATAACGGTGACCTGCTGCGCGAAGCCGCCCTGGCCGGCATAGGTCTGGTGCGGCTGCCGACATTCCTCTGCGGGCGCGATCTGCAGGCCGGGCGACTGGTCAGCCTGCTGACCGAATACGTTCCTCAGGACATGGCCATTCATGCCGTCTATCCGCACAACCGCCACCTGTCGCCGAAGGTGCGGGCCTTCGTCGATTTCCTGGCCGGCGAATTCGGCCCCCGCCCCCACTGGGATCTGATCGAGTAACGGCCTCTGACTCTAATTGAGATACGCGTGAAGCATCGCTGCACGCGACCCGCCGTTGAGGCGGAGCCAAGGGCGCGGAGAGCCCGCCCGGCCAGGGGCAA
>Ga0007882_10000286_pt1 | contig 29760 bp, 19 predicted proteins | sample CryBogCBH12Aug01_FD_71195 | JGI IMG/M metagenome (GOLD analysis project Ga0007882, IMG submission 71195) | Freshwater microbial communities from Crystal Bog, Wisconsin, USA - CBH12Aug09.1 | ecosystem: Environmental > Aquatic > Freshwater > Lake | place: Crystal Bog, Wisconsin, USA | collected... | reverse complement strand
TGCTGGCCGATCTCGACAGCCTTGAGCGACGCATCGTCAGCGTCGGCAAAAAGGCCAAGGGCGGGGACAAGGACTCCAAGGCGGCGCTGGAGGTCATGGAGCCGGTGCTCGACGCGCTGCGCGCCGGCCGCCCGGCGCGCTCGGTTTCCCTTGAGGCCGAACAGCGCGCCATCGTCAGAACCCTCGGCCTGCTGACCATCAAGCCGGTGCTCTACGCCGCCAATGTCGATGAAGCCTCGGCCGCCGCGGGCAACGCGCTGTCGGCCAAAGTTGCGGCCCGAGCCGCAGCCGAAGGCACCGCCCATGTGGTCATCTCAGCGGCCATCGAAGCCGAGGTGGCGATGCTGACCGACGACTCCGACCGCCGTGATTTTCTTGCCGCCCTCGGCCTGGAGGAAACCGGCCTGGCCCGGGTCATCCGGGCCGGCCATGAACTGCTGCATCTGATCACCTTCTTTACCGTCGGCCCCAAGGAGGCCCGGGCCTGGACCCTGCAAAAGGGACTGAAGGCGCCGCAGGCGGCAGGAGTCATCCATAGCGACTTCGAACGCGGGTTCATCCGCGCCGAGACCATCGCCTATGACGATTTCATCACCCTGGGCGGCGAGGCGGCGGCCAAAGAGGCCGGTCGGATGCGCCTGGAGGGCAAGGATTACCTGGTCCAGGATGGCGATATTCTGCATTTTTTGTTTAACGTTTAGCGACTGTCGCGAGGGATAAAAATAGGGTAAATCAGGGATCCTTTTTCTCGGAGATAGGTTTATCAGGGGAACACTCAGATGAAGCACATTCGCTTTACCGGCCGTCTGGTCATTGTCGGGTTCGGCAGCATCGGACAAGGTGTGCTTCCCCTCATCCTCAAGCATATCGATCTCGACCCGAAAAAGATCTCCATCGTCACCGCGGAAGAACGTGGCCATGGTGAGGCCAAGGACTATGGCATCCGCTTCATCCGCCAGGCCCTGACCCGGGAAAACTACCGCGATGTCCTCGGGCCTTTGATTTCGGAAGGCGACTTCCTGCTGAATGTTTCGGTGGACGTGTCATCCATCGCCCTTATCGAATATTGCCGGGATAAGGGCGCCCTGTATCTCGACACCTGCATCGAGCCCTGGGTCGGCGGCTATACCGATACCTCGCTGTCGCCGTCCCAGCGCTCCAACTATGCCCTTCGCGAAACGGCGCTGAAGCTCAAATCCGCCTCCGCTCCGACGGCGGTGATCACCCATGGCGCCAATCCCGGCCTGGTCTCCCACCTGGTCAAACAGGCGATGCTCAATATCGCCCGCGACACCGGCGTCACCCTGGCCAAACCGACCAACCGGGCGGAATGGGGGGCCCTGGCCGAGCGCCTGTCGATCAAGGTCATCCACATTGCCGAACGCGATACCCAGGTGGCCAGCCTGCCCAAGGGCGTCAACGAATTCGTCAACACCTGGTCCATCGACGGCTTTGTCGGCGAAGGCGCCCAGCCGGCCGAACTTGGATGGGGCAGCCATGAAAAAGCGCTGCCGGGCGACGGCTTCCGCCATGATTTCGGCTGCGATGCGGCAATCTATCTGATGCGGCCGGGCGCCAGCGTCCGCGTGCGCAGCTGGACACCCTTCGAGGGCCCCTTCCATGGTTTTCTCATCACCCATGGCGAGGCCATCTCGATCTCGGATTATTACACCCAGCGCCGCGACGGCGTGGTCCGCTATCGGCCGACCACGCATTACGCCTATCATCCCTGCGACGACGCCGTATTGTCGATCCACGAGCTGGCCGGGAAGAACTGGCATCGCCAGGGCACCAAGCGGCTGCTGATGGAGGAGATCGTCTCCGGCATCGACGAGCTCGGCGTATTGTTGATGGGCCACGCCAAGGGTGCCTATTGGTTTGGCTCGCAACTGACTATCGACGAGGCCCGGCAGCTGGCGCCCTACAACAACGCCACCAGCCTGCAGGTTACCGTCGCCGTGCTGGCCGGCATGGTCTGGGCCCTTGAAAACCCCAGGGTGGGGGTTATCGAGCCGGACGAGCTGGACTTCGAGCGCATCCTCGAGATCTGCAACCCCTATCTCGGCGATGTGGTGGGACGGTATTCCGACTGGACGCCGCTGCAGGACCGCGGCGGCCTGTTCCCCGAGGACATCGACACCGCCGACCCCTGGCAGTTCAAGAATTTCCGGGTGATCTAAGGCAGATTGTCGCCGAGAAACGCCCGGATTTCCGCCGCCGGCACGAAATATTTGGCCACCCCTTCGGTGCGGACGGCGCCCGCGGCGTCGGTCACCTGACGCTCCACCTTGCGGCTCAAGATGCCGGCCAGACAGCCTCCGGCGTCGGCAAAAACCCCCGAGCCGGAATTCCCGGTGGTATAGACGTCACGAATCAGCGACGAGAATTTCCACGACACGCCGGGCGGCAGGGTCTCCGGCGACAGAATGGTGGAAAAGCTGAGTTGCCGGTAATCGACCACCGTCACCGCCTCGCCCAGCTGCGGCGGCTCGTCGCACAGCCGCAAAGCCGGCAGGGCGGCAAGCCGGCGGGGCAGGTCTTCCGCTTGCAGCGCCATCAGCGAGACATCGGTTTGGGCGAGATCGCCGGCTTTGACCATCCGGGCAGGTATAGACCGGCCATCGGCGATCACCGACAGCATTGTGCCGCTTCCGGCGACATGAGCGGCCGTCAGCACCAGAGTGCCGCCGAGATAGATGCCGGCGCGGCCGTTGCCGGCAGGGCCGACCGGGCTCTCCCCTGGGGCGTGCATGACCAGCAGGCCGTAGGACGCCAGATGGGTGGTGAAATCGCCGTCGCCGCCGAGTGCCGCCGCCATCGCCAGGAACAACCCGCCGATACGAAGCGGGGCGGCGGTCATGGCGCGCGGGCGCCCCTTTCCGGATAGAGCCCGAGCAGTCCCGCCGCCGAGGCCGGGCAGACGCCGCGTTCGGTGATCAGGCCGGTGACCAGGCGGGCCGGGGTGACGTCGAAGCCGTAATTCGCCGCCGGCGTGTCATCGGGCGTGATCCGCACGGCGATCCGCCGGCCGTCCGCCGCCCGGCCGATTACCTCGGTGACTTCCCTGGGGTCACGTTCCTCGATCGGTATCTCGGCGACGCCGTCGGCAATGGTCCAGTCGATGGTCGGGCCGGGCAGCCCGACATAGAACGGCACCCCATTGTCTTTGGCCGCCAGGGCCTTGAGATAGGTGCCGATCTTGTTGCAGACATCGCCATGGGCGGTGGTCCGGTCGGTGCCGACGATGACCATGTCGACCAGGCCATGCTGCATCAGATGGCCGCCGGTATTGTCGACCACCACCGTATGGGGAACGCCCTGCCAGCCCAGTTCGCAGGCGGTCAGGCTGGCGCCCTGGTTGCGCGGCCGCGTCTCGTCGACCCAGACATGCAGCGGAATGCCGGCCTCGGCGGCCTTGTAGACCGGCGCCAGCGCGGTTCCCCAATCGACCGTGGCCAGCCAGCCGGCATTGCAATGGGTCAGGATATTGAACCTGGTGGCGCCCGCCGCCTGCCGGTCGCTCCACAGACGGCGGATCACCGCCAGTCCATGCTCGCCGATGGCGGAATTGATCGCCACATCCTCGTCGGCGATCGCCGCCGCCCGCGCATAGGCCGCGGCACACCGGTCGGCGGCAGCCAGCGGCGCCAGATATCCCGTCATGTCGTCAAGCGCCCAGCGGAGATTGACCGCCGTCGGCCGTGTCGCCAGCAGCCGCCGGCAGGCTGCGGCGAGGGCCTGGTCCGAGCTGTCCCGATGCATCGCCAGGGCGACGCCATAGGCGGCGGTGGCACCGATCAGCGGGGCTCCCCTGACCTGCATGTCGCGGATGGCCGTCTCGGCATCTTCCAGGCCGGCCAGGAGGAGCGTCACCAGATCATGGGGCAGACGGGTCTGATCGATGATATGGACGCCATGGCCGTCGGCCGCCGGCCAGATGGTCCGGGTCGGCACCCCACGGATTTTCATCTCTTCAGCACACGTCCGGCCACCGCGTCGAGCATCGCCACCAATGCCGGATCGCGAACGGAAGGATGGGTGACGATGGCGTGTTCCAGGGCGTGATGGCAGCCTTTTCCGCAGGGCTCCGCCCGGTGGCGCAATTTCGGCGCGACGGCGCGGACCAGCGAACGGGCGTGTTCGGCGTTGCTGTGCACCACCTGGATAATGCCCTCGATGGTCACATGATCATGATCGGGATGCCAACAGTCGAAATCGGTGACCATGGCGACGGTGGCGTAGCAGATCTCGGCCTCACGGGCCAATTTGGCTTCCGGCATGTTGGTCATGCCGATGACGTCGCAGCCCCAGGACCGGTACAGCAGGGATTCGCCGCGGGTGGAGAATTGCGGCCCCTCCATCACCAGATAGGTGCCGCCGCGGTGAAGGGTCAATCCGCTTTCCGCGGCGGCAGCCAGCAATGCCTCGCCGAGGCGGCCGCAGACCGGGTGTCCCATGCCGACATGGGCCACCAGGCCGGTGCCGAAAAAGCTCTTGATGCGGGCGAAGCTGCGGTCGATGAACTGGTCGACGAGGACGAAACTGCCGGGCGGCAGGTCCTCCCGCAGCGACCCGACCGCCGAGACCGAGATGATTTCGCTGACCCCGGACCGCTTCAGCGCGTCGATATTGGCGCGGTAATTGAGCTCCGACGGCGGAATGCGATGGCCGCGGCCGTGGCGCGGCAGGAACACCAGCGGCTGTCCGTCCAACTCGCCGAACAGCAACTCATCCGACGGCTCGCCGAACGGGCTCTCCACCCGCCGCCATCGGCAGTTGGCGAGCCCGTCGATGTCATAGACGCCGCTGCCGCCTATGACCCCGAGAACCGGAGTGACCATCACCCGGCCCTCAGTGAACGTCGGCCCAGATCTTCTTCTTGACGGCATAGATCATCGCCGTCAGCACGAAAAGGAACAGCATGACCTTGATCCCCAGAGCATGGCGGGCATCAAGTTCCGGTTCCGCCGCCCAGTTGAGGAAGGCTGAAACATCCCGGGAGATCTGATCCTTGGTCGCCTTGGTGCCGTCTGCATAGGTCACCGACTCGTCGGCGACCGGCGGCGGCATGGCGATCTGATGGCCGGGGAAGGCGGGGTTGTAATACATCCCGTCGGGGACCGTCACGCCAGCCGGCGCATCGGCGAAGCCGGTCAGCAGGGCGAAGACATAATCCGCTCCGCCGGGACGCGCCTTGGTCATCAGCGACAGATCGGGAGGCAGGGCGCCGTTGTTGCCGGCCCGCGCCGCCTGGTCATTGGGGAAGGGCGGCACGATATGGTCGGACGGCCGCGCCGGACGCTGGAACATGTCGCCCTGATCGTTGGGGCCGTCCTGCGTCTGCTTTTCGGCGGCGATGTCCTTGATCTCGTCGTCACTGAACCCGAGATCGGCGAGATTGCGGTAGGCCACCAGTTTCATCGAATGGCAGTTCGAGCAAACCTCGCGGAAGACCTGGAACCCGCGTTTCAGCTGCGCCTTGTCATATTGACCGAAGACGCCGTGAAACGCCCAGTTCTGCGGGGCCGGTTCAGCACCCTCATTGGCCATGGCCGGAACGGCGGCGGCGACCAGCCCCGCCATCAGGGCTAAGAGCAGACTCTTGCGCATCACGCTTTCTCCAACGGCTTTTCGGCATGTCCGGCCTGCCCGGCTTTCAAGACCGGCAGGGCGATGCTGTTCGGCAGCGGTCTGGGTTTCTCCACCTTGCCGATCACCCAGAGCAACGGGAAAAAGGCGAAATAAACCACGGAGAAGATCCGTCCCAGCGGCACCATGATGCCCTCGGGAGGTTGCGAGCCGATATAGCCGAGGATCAGGCAGTCGATCAAAAAGATCCAGAAGACCTGCTTGAAGATGGGCCGGAAGGTGGCGGAGCGCACCTTCGAGCTGTCGATCCAGGGCAGGAAGAAGAAGACGATGATGGCGCCGAACATGGCCAGAACACCGCCCAGCTTATCGGGCACCGAACGCAGAATGGCGTAGAAGGGCAGGAAATACCATTCGGGGACGATGTGCGGCGGCGTCACCAGCGGATTGGCCGGCACGTAGTTGGTCGGCTCGGCGAAGAAGTTGGGATCAAAGAAGACGAAGCCGAGATAGAGGATCATCAGCACGCCGACGCCCAGCAGGTCCTTGATGGTGTAATAGGGATGGAAGGGAATGGTGTCCTGCGGTCCCTTGACATCGATGCCCAGCGGATTGTTCGACTTGGTGGTATGCAGCGCCACCAGATGCAGAAAGACCAGGGCGAAGATGACGAACGGCAACAGGTAATGCAGCGAGAAGAAGCGGTTCAGGGTCGGGTTGTCCACCGAGAAGCCGCCCCACAGCAGGGTGGTGATCGAATCGCCGACCACCGGAATGGCGGTGAACAGATTAGTGATCACGGTGGTTCCCCAATAGCTCAGCTGCCCCCAGGGCAGGCAATAGCCCATGAAGGCGGTACCCATCATCACCAGATAGATGACCAGCCCCAGCCACCACAGCAGTTCACGCGGCGCCTTGTAGGACCCGTAATAGAGGCCGCGGAAGATGTGGATGTAGACGCATATGAAGAACCAGGTGCCGCCGTTCATATGCAGATAGCGCAGCAGCCAGCCATAGTTGACGTCGCGCATGATCCGTTCGACCGAGGTGAACGCCAGATTGACATTCGGCGTGTAATGCATGGCCAGGATAATGCCGCTCAGCAGCATGATCACCAGCATCACCCCGGCCAGGGAACCGAAGTTCCACCAGTAATTCAGATTACGCGGCGTCGGATAGTCGACCGCGTCATGTTTGAGCATCGAGAAGATCGGCAGGCGGTCATCGACCCACTGGACGACTTTGTTGTCGAATTTTGTACTACTCATCGGTTCGCTCCTAGCCGATCCGGACCGAGGTATCACTCAGGAAAGTATAGCTGGGTACCGCCAGATTGGACGGTGCGGGACCCTGGCGGATACGGCCCGAGGTGTCGTAGACCGAACCGTGGCAGGGGCAGTACCAGCCGCCGTACTCACCACGGGGATCGGAGGCCTTCTGGCCCAGGGGGATGCAGCCGAGATGGGTGCAGATGCCCACGAGGATCAGCCATTCCGGCTTCTTCACCCGCTTGTCGTCGGCTTCCGGTTCGCGCAGTTCGTCCAGTTTGACGTCGCGCGCGGAGGCGATCTCGGCCGCCGTACGATGGCGGATGAACACCGGCTTGCCGCGCCAGGTGACGGTAATGGCCTGGCCTTCGGCGATCGGCGTCAGGTCCACTTCGGTGGTGGACATGGCGAGCGTGTCGGCCGACGGGTTAAGACTGTGGATGAAAGGCCACAGGGCGAGACCGGTGCCTGTCACACCGACGGCGGTGGTGGCATATAACAGAAAATCCCGTCGCGATTGGCCGTCGCCCGGCGAATCCTGGGGCGGTGTCGAAGTATGAGCCATGGTCTATCCCTCTTGATTCCCCGGCCAGAGCGCGGTCGACCTGCGCCGCGAACAGAAGCCAATCGAGGCATATAAAGCAATTCCACTGACTTGAAAAGCGACGGATTATGTCCGCCGCTTCCAGTTCATTGCGGAAATCACTCTATGCGCCTCGCCCTCTATCAACCGGACATTCCCCAAAACGTCGGCGCCATCATCCGTCTGGCCGCCTGTTTCGGCATTCCTCTCGAGGTCATCGGACCCTGCGGTTTCCTGTGGGATGACCGGCGCCTCAAGCGGGCCGGCATGGATTATCTCGGCCTCGCCGAGATCCGGCAGAACGCCTCCTGGGCGGATTTCCTCGCCCGCCGCGAGCCCGGCCGGCTGATCCTGCTGACCACCGCCGGCGACGGACGCCATGTCGACTTCGCCTTTCGCCCGGACGACGTCCTGCTGTTCGGCCGGGAAAGCGCCGGCGTCCCCGCCGAGGTGCATGATCTGGCCGATGCCAGGCTGCGCATCCCCTTGCGTCCCGGCGCCCGCTCGCTCAATTTAAGCATCAGCGCCGCCATGGCCCTGGCCGAGGCCTTGCGCCAGACCGGCGGTTGGCCGGAACCCGCCGTGGCGTAACGGATAGGACCTTCGGAGGAAAGACGGCCGTCGCCGTCCCGGCCATTCTGCACCAGATGGGAAAGGCCCGTCGGAGACCGCCATGCGTAAGACATCGTTGCTGATCATCGTACTGTCCGTGCTGGCCGGCGCCCTCGGCCTGGCGCTGTTCAACCGGCCGCCGCCGCCGGCCTCGCCCGACGCCGCGACGGAGCAGGCCGCCCGTGAGGAGGCGGCAGCCCTGGCCGCCTCCGGCGGCATCGCCTGGCGCGATGGCCCGACGCTCAATCTGCGGCTGAAAGGCGGCGAAGTGCTGACGCTGGCCGACCGCGGCGACTGCGGCGACCTGCCCTGCCCGGCCGGTCTGGAGCGTCGCTACCGCTATCTCGGATGGAACAGCGCCGGCGGCGGTTATCGCCTGGCCGACGCCGCCGGCGGCGAACTGCTGCTGCCCTGGAGCGACGAACCGCCGGTGCTGACCGACCCCCGCCATGCCGCATCCGCCGAGCAGCCTTTGCCGCCGCCGCCGACGCCCGCCGCCGAGGCCGATCCCGATCTGGCCGATTGGCTGCAGGAAATCGCCGATGGTCGCGACCGCAGCGAGGCCCCGCGGATCGCCGCCAGCGACGGCCGGGTGCGGCGCGACGGCGCGCAGCTGACATTGACGCTGAACGACGGCCGCAAACTCCGCCTGGCCGACGATCTGATCTGCGGCCAGGCCGCCTGTCCGCCTCAGATCGCCCGCTCCTTCGACTTTGCCGGCGCCAGCCCCGACGGCCGCTTCCTGGTGGTCGAGGAACATTGGGACGAGGCCAACGCGGCTTTGCTGGTGGATGGGCGAAGCGGCGCCGCCACCGTCCTGCTCGGCCTGCCGAAATTTTCTCCCGACGGCCGGCGGGCGGCGGCCACCGTCAGCGACCTCGAATGGTCGTCACCGCGCCGGCTGGAGATCTGGTCACTGGCCGGGGCCTCGCCGGTACTCGATTTCGCGGTGGCGGCCAAGGACGAGGACGACACGGTGTACGAGGCGCTGTCCTGGACCGACACCGATCACCTGCTGCTGCGCCGCGGCCCCTGGACCGGCCCGGCGAAGAGCGAGGTCATGCTGACCCATGACGAGGGCGGCTGGCATCTGCAGACCGCCGACGCCGGGAATTAGAAACTAACAAGAAGCAGTGGCACGAGCGTCCTTGCCCGTGCCACTGTTTAAGTTTCATCCAGGCCGGTGGCGACTATAGCGCCCGCCAGCCGATGTCGCGGCGGCAGAAACCGTCGTCCCAATCGACCCGGTCCACCGCCCGGTAGGCGCGGGTCCGCGCCTCGGCCAGGGTGGCGCCGATGGCGGTGACGCCCAGCACCCGTCCGCCATTGGCGAGGATCTTGCCCGCCTCGCCGGCTTTCGTGCCGGCATGCAGGACGGTGACGCCTTCCACCGCGCCCGCCGCCGCCAGGCCGCCGATCGCCGTGCCCTTGCGATAGTCGCCGGGATAGCCTTTGGCGGCCATCACCACCACCAGCGCCGGCTCGGACCGCCAGGCCACCGTCCGCCCGGCAAGCGTCCCGTTGGCGGCGGCCAGCATCAGTTCGACGATATCGGACGTCAGCCGGGCCATCAGCACCTGGCATTCGGGATCGCCGAAACGCACGTTGTATTCCAGCAACCGGGGCTCGCCCTTGTCGATCATCAGCCCGGCGAACAGCACGCCGCGATAGGGCCGTCCCTCGGCCGCCATGCCGCGTACCGTGGGCAGAATGCAGCGCTCCATGATCTTCGCCTCGATCTCCGGCGTCACCACCGGCGCCGGCGAATAGGCGCCCATGCCGCCGGTATTGGGACCGGTGTCGCCGTCGCCGACCCGCTTGTGGTCCTGCACGGCGGTCAGCGGCAGCGCCGTCTCGCCGTCCACCAGGGCGAAGAAGCTGGCCTCCTCGCCGGCCAGGAATTCCTCCACCACCAGTTCTTCGCCGGCGGCGCCGAAGATGCGCTCGCCCATCATCGCATCGACCGCCGCCAGCGCCTCGTCGACCGAGGTCGCCACCACCACCCCTTTGCCGGCCGCCAGACCATCGGTCTTGACCACGATCGGCGCCCCCTGGGCACGGATAAAGGCCTTGGCGGCCTCCGCCTCGGTAAACCGGCCATAGGCGGCGGTGGGCACGCCGAAACGGGCCAGCGCATCCTTCATGAAGCCTTTCGAGCCTTCCAGCCTGGCGGCCTCGGCACTGGGACCGAAGGCCTTGATGCCGGCCGCCGCCAGCCGGTCGGCGAGACCCAGCACCAGCGGCACTTCGGGGCCGATCACCACCAGCTCGACACCATGGGCGACGGCGTAGGCGGTCAAGGCCTCCACATCCTCGGCGGGAATGGGCACCAGTTCGGCCAACTGGGCGATACCGGCATTGCCCGGCGCCGCCAGCAGCAGGCTGCACAGCGGCGAGCGGCGGATCGCCTGGCACAGGGCATGCTCGCGCCCGCCCGAACCCACCACCAGTATCTTCATGCGGCCCCCCTTTGCTTTGATCCGCGACGTTGTAGCACAGATTGCGGCTCGGCAAACTGTCGCCTATCCTCGGCCGATGAGCGATCTCCCAACCTCCCACAACGCCCCCGAATTCACCGTCGGCGAACTGTCGCAGGCGCTGAAGCGCACCGTCGAACAGACCTATGACCATGTCCGGGTCAGAGGCGAGATCTCGGGATTCAAACGCCACAGCTCGGGGCATCTGTATTTCAGCCTCAAGGACAGCGAGGCGGTGCTCGACGCCGTCTGCTGGCGCGGCAGCGCCGGGCGTCTGGCGGTGCCGCCGGAGGACGGCCTGGAAGTGGTGGCGACCGGCCGCCTGACCACCTATCCGGGCCGTTCGAAATACCAGATCGTCGTCGACCGCATGGAAGCGGCCGGCCAGGGCGCCCTGCTCAAGCTTCTCGAGGACCGCAAGCGCAGATTGGCCGCCGAGGGACTGTTCGACCCCGGCCGCAAAAAGCCGATCCCCTTCCTGCCCGCGGTCATCGGCGTCATCACCTCGCCCACCGGCGCCGTCATCAAGGATATCCTGCACCGTCTCGCCGAGCGCTTTCCACGCCATGTCCTGCTCTGGCCGGTGGCGGTGCAGGGCGATGGGGCGGCGGCCGAGATCGCCGCCGCCATCGACGGCTTCAACAGCCTGGCCGCCGGCGGTCCGGTGCCACGCCCCGATCTGCTGATCGTCGCCCGCGGCGGCGGCTCGCTGGAGGACCTGTGGGCCTTCAACGAGGAGATCGTCGTCCGCGCCGCCGCCGCCTCGGCCATTCCGCTGATCTCGGCGGTCGGCCATGAGACCGACACCACGCTGATCGACTACGCCGCCGATCTGCGCGCCCCCACCCCGACCGGCGCCGCCGAAAAGGCGGTCCCGGTTCGCCGCGAGCTGATGCTGCGGCTGCTGGATCTGGCCCGTCGCCAGGCCGCCGCCGCCGACCGCCTGCTCGACGAGCGCCGCCAGCGCATCGCCGGGCTGGCCCGCGGCCTGCCCGATCCGGCCCGGCGCATCGACGACCTGGCGACCAAGCTGGACGACTGGGGCGAGCGGCTGCCCAATGCCCTGACCAATCTGCTGCACCGGCGGCGGGCCCAGCTCGACCAGCTGGCCGCCCGCCTGCCCGGCCCCGACCAGCAGATCGTCAACAAGCGCCACGCCCTCGACAACCTGGCCGGCCGCCTCGACACCGCCTATGGCCGCCTTGTCGACCGCCGCCGGGCGGCCTTCGAGCGTGTCGCCGTCCTCCTCGACAGCCTGTCCTATGAACAGGTTCTGCGCCGCGGTTTCGCCCTGGTGCGCGACCAGGACGGCCACCCCATCGCCGAACCGGACAAGGCCCGGCCCGGGGATCGCTGGTCGATTACCTTCCAGGGCGACCGCCGGGTGCCGGTGGTGGTGGATGGCGGAACTTAATCCGGCGCGATGGGGGAGGCCGAGAAGCGGCAGGGGGCCCAACCGACTTCTCTGAAAGACCGCAAGGCCCGGCAAAGATGCGGCGACAGCGTGCCGCGCATGTCCACACCTTCACGGCTCCCTCCCGAACCGCGAATGGCCTTGAAGCCGACCTCCCCAAGTCTCTGTTAATTACATTTCATCCGGCCCAATATCCCCAAACAGGGATAACGATTTCGTCACCGCTTCCCAATTTGGCGGGCCCCTCAATACCGAGGGAAAAAGAAACGCGAAAAATTCACAAAGTCGCGATACAGTTGCGATAGCTTATAAACCATAAGTGTTTATGCTGGTGTTTGATCCTGGCGATGGCGATGGCCGTATCCGGCACCGCAGATTTGAAGTCGGAGGAATGACATTGGGTGGTTGGCGTCTTGGCCGGTTCATCCCGCCGGCGATCCTTTTGCTGACACTCGGGCTCCTCGCGGGTCTGCTCGGTGTTGGGCAGATCGAGGCCGGCCTGAAACCCCTTACGCTGATCGTTACCCTCGTGTTGTTCGCCGTCGGGCTGATCGCCGGCTGGGCCTATCTGACCGATCGCAAGAAGGTCGAAACGGCCTTGGCCTTGAGCGAGCAACGGCTGCGACTGGCTTTGGACGCGGCAAACCAGGGGTGGTTCGACGTCGACCTGCGCAGCGGCAAGGTCACCATCAGCCCGGAATATGCCCGCATTATCGGCTATGACCCGGATGGATTTGAAGCGGACGTCCCAAATTGGCTTGCTCATATTCACCCGGAGGATCGGGACGGAGCCACCGCGGTTTTTCGCGCCTGTATCGAAAATGGCGGGCCGGGAACCACGGAATTCCGTCGCCAAACGCGATCGGGCGATTGGAAGTGGATCCACTCCATCGGCAAGATTGTCGAATGGGATGCCGACCATCGGGCCACCCGGATGATCGGGGTCCATACAGACATCACCGAACGCAAACAGGCGGAGCTGGCGTTAAAGAAAAGCGAAGAACGCTCGCGATTGGCGCAAGAAGCGGCTCATGTCGGTGTTTGGGAGTGGGACATCGTCAACAAACGAAATTATTGGTCGCCGGAGGCTCGAAAACTTTACGGCGCAACAGATGACGAAGTGCCTTCCAACGAGGGGTGGCGAAGGCGGGTAAACCCGGAAGACGTTCCATTAATTGACGCGGCATGGAACGCTCTTCGTGAACAGAAAGAATTCGAGGTTGAGCTTCGCCTGATCCTCGACAGCGGCGAGACCCGCTGGCTGTTAACCAAGGGCAGCGCCGAATACGACGCGTCTGGCAATGTGTCAAAGTTAATTGGGGTTAATCTTGATATAACCGAGAGGAAGAAAACCGAAGAATATATTTCCAACACGAATTCAATGCTTGTTGAGCAGGCGAAGCATTTGAAAAACGTCAATGCCGAGCTTGAGCAGTTCGCCTATGTGGCCTCGCATGACCTGCGTCAACCGCTGCGCATGGTCACCAGCTATCTGACATTGATCTCCAAGCAGCTGAACAGCCAGCTGAGCGAGGAACAACAGGAATATATCGAATTTGCCGTCAATGGCGCCAGACGGATGGATGCGTTGATTCTTGGTTTGCTGGAGTATTCCCGCTGCGGCCGTCAAACCGAATCCTTCCGTTCCGTTTCCTTGGCTGACATCGTGGCGGAGAGCCTCCTCAATCTAAATACGACCGTCACCGAGGCGGGCGCGAAGATTTCCGTCGCCGAAGGATTGCCCAAAATCCGCGGCGACAAGGCGGAATTGTGCCGGCTGTTTCAAAATCTGATCGGCAACGCCATCAAGTATCAGAGACCGGATAAAAAGCCGGAAATTGAAATCGGCTTTGGCGAAAAAGGCGACAGATGGGTGGTATGGGTCCAAGACAACGGCATCGGCATTCCGGAAGGCCAAAGGGAACGGGCCTTCCGCATTTTTCAGCGTCTGGTCCCCAAGGGCTCCTATGAGGGAACCGGGATCGGCCTGGCGATCTGCAAGAAGATTGTCGAACATCACGGCGGCCGTATCTGGATAGAGGACGCCACCGGTGGTGGATCGATCTTCCTGATGGAACTGCCGAATACAGCGCCTGTGTAGCCGGGATCCTCGGAATATTTTGGATAATCCGGCGACACCTCCTATTTTGGGGTACTGGCACTTTGCTTATCCATAGATAATCAACATCGGACACCAGAGCAGGACAGCCCCATGAACGATAAGAAGAAACGTGCGGTGATCGTTGAGGACTCCGCCCAGATGCGCGGCCTGATCCATATGGCGCTGAATGCAACCGGGATCGGCGACATCATCGAAGCGGAGAACGGCGCCGTCGCCATTGACCTGATCAAGTCTTGGGGTGCCGATATCGTCATCATGGATTGGGTGATGGATGTCATGGACGGCATGGAGTGCACGCGGCGCATCCGCGCCGGCATCGACGGTATCGATCCGCAGACTCCCATCATTCTGCTGACGGGGCAGGCCAGCAAGGACTCCGAAGCCGCCGCCTACGCAGCCGGGGCCGACCTGTTCATGGAGAAGCCATTTTCCCTGAAACAACTGCATGCGGGAATCGTCAGGGCCATCAACGGACGGAAAGGTGAATTGCAATCGGCGTGAACACAGGCGGGTGACTGCCCTCATGCCGCCGGCAGGTCGAGACCCAGCGTCGTTCCGCCGTCCGGGGTATCCTCGATCCATACCCGCCCGCCACAATGCTCGACGACACGGCGCACGATCGCCAGCCCGATGCCGGTTCCCTCGGAGTCCGGTGTCTGATCCACCCGCTCGAACACCCGGAACACCCGGTCGCGGTATTGCGGTTCGATGCCGATCCCATTGTCGGCGACGCGCAGCGTTACCCGCCGCCCCTTGGTCTCGGCGCGCAGGCTGATGACCAGCGGTTGGTCCGGCCGCCGATAGCGGATGGAATTGTCGAAGACCGCGTCAAACATGTCCACCAGGCGCCCGCGATCGACGGACACCGACGGCAGATCCGGTTGGACCGTCACTGTCGCCCCGATCTCTCGAAGTGTCTTCTCCCGCCGGGCAATCGCCAGGTCCACCGCGTCCGACAGGCACAGGGGGGCAACCTTGCCCACCGGTTCGGCAACCGCCAGGTAACGCTGGATGTCGCGGATCAATGCCCGCAATTTTTTGGTTTGCTGTTCGATCATGGCCAGGGGACCGGAGACCTCGGCGGACAGGGCCTGCCCCTCCAATGCGTGTTTCAGCAACTGACAATAGACGATGACGATGCGCACGGGCTCCTGCAGGTGGTGAGCCATCACCTCGGCGAGACGCAGCAGTTCGCTGTTGAAAAACTCGAGTTGCTGCTGAACCGCCTTGGTTTCGGAAATATCCGTGTAGACGGCGACATAGCGCAGCGGTTGACCCTGTTCGTCGTTAACCACGCTGACCGACAGCCATTCGGGGAAGATGTCGCCGGACTTGCGGCGGTTCCAGATTTCGCCCTGCCAACGCCCCTTGCTGTTCAGGCTGTCCCAGAAGGCCCGGTAAAACTCCTTGTCGTGGACTCCGGATTTGAAGATTGCCGGGGTCTGGCCGATGACGTCATCGACCGCATAGCCGGTAATGTCGCCCACGGCCCGATTGGCGCTGATGATGCGCCCGTCAAGATCGCAGACGATGAAACCTTCCAGGGAACTGGCGAACACCTCGGCGGTCAGGCGGCGCTGCTCCTCGGCCTGGCGGACTGTCGAGCCGTAGCGTTTGATGGTGCGGACCGTCAACAGCGCCGCGCCCAGCAGCAGAATGGCCGACAGCCCTCCGTAAACGGTGGCGGTGCGCCGCCATCCGTCGAGGATCGTGTCATAGGAGATGCCCACCAGCACATAGAACGGGTGGCCGCCGATGCGGCGCAAGGTGTAAAGCCGGTTCCTGCCGTCGGCGCCGCTGGGCGCCGAATAGACGGCGTCCCTCACCTTTCCGTCGATAAATCCCTTGAGTTTTTCAGAAATCGACGGCTTGCCGATGACGTCGGGCAGGTTGGGAAACCTGGCCACCAGGAGCCCTTCGCCGCTGAGCAGGGTGACGCTGTCGGTGCCGCTCAGGCCCAAGTCGTCGAAAGCGCCGGCCAGGGCGTCGGTCTGGATTGAACTCTGCACGATGCCGAGGAAACGGTTGTCGGGACCGCGGACGCCGCGGCTGAAGGTCAGCGTCCACTGACTGACTACCCGGGAAAACAGCGGACCCTCGGGAAAAAGTCCGACGGACGGGCTCTCCTGGTGGACGCGGAAATAGCGGCGGTCACCGACATTGGCGGAAGACGGGGTTCCGCTGGCATCGAAGACATAATCGCCTTTTTCATTGATCAGCCGCAGACTCAGCAGTCCGGGAACCCGGGCCAGATGACGGGCCAACATGGCGTTCATGTCTTTCGCCGGCAACCCGGTACCCGATCGATGGGCGGCGTATTGGACGGCGGCTTCCTGCTCCAGCAGGTCGATCTGGCCCATCGACGCCAGAAGCTGCTGCTCCAGGGTCTTGGCCAGAGCCCCGGTGACTTCGGTGGCGTAATCGACCTCGCGGTCGTAGCTGTGCCGCAGTTCGAAGGACAGCAGGACAATCAGCGCCAGGACGATGCCCAGCGCGGCCAGACCGAACATGACCGGCCGTTTGAACCACCGCACTGAGCTGATCACCGGCATGCGGAACAAACTTCTACTGTGAGCGAGAAGACTTAAACCATATTGCGCATAGGGATCTACTTTTGAAAACGCCTTAATTCGGCATCACAACCTATCGTACATTAGCCCACGGCAATGATCGCCTTTCCGCAGCTCGATGAACATTATGCGCCCTGCGAAACTCGCGACTTATTATTACTTTAAATTTGGTGCTTTATCGGATATTTTTTGCCCACAGATGCTCTCCCTTGGTTTATCGGCTGCGACCCCTGATTGGTGTGGATGGTGTTGGAATGAAAATTGAAGCCAAACTGAGCCTGGGCTTGACCGCCTCGGTCTTTGCGATCGCCACCCTCCTCGTCGGGGCCGTCATCGCCAACAACCGCCTCGGAACCATCCAGGATGAAGGCGCCGATGCCGCGAGAAACGCGTTGGTCGTCTCCGACGCCACAGGCATTGGCAACAAGCTTTATCAGATCATCGCAGATGCCGAGATCAATCGAGAACTCTCCAATACCGACCGGGACTGGGCGCAGACGAAATCGTCAGCCGAAGCTCAATTGAAGGAAGTGGCGCTGCTCGTTGAAACGGCGGAAGACAAAGCGATCTTCGAGACCTCAAGAAGCGCCTACAATCAAATTGTTAAAATATTTGAAGGGGAAATGCTCCCCATTCTGCGCACATCTAACGACATTAGCGACAAAGTCAGAGAATTGGACGGAAATATTGATGCTCCTGTAAAAATAATGTGGGATAATTTTAATACTCTCCGCGTTAAGTTTGCCGCATCGGCTCGCCAAGCCGATGCTGTATTCGATAAAACAAGATATGATTACGTTCTCTATGGATCAATAATTGCAATAATATTATCAGGCATCAGCATCTCCTTGGCGGTGATTTCCAATCGAAGTGTCTCCCGTCCCATCATTCGGGTAACCGAGACCATGCATGCCATGGTTGACGGTGATTGGGACAGGACTCTGGCCGGCGGCGATCGCAACGACGAGATCGGCTCGATGATCAGATCGGTTCAGGTATTCAAAGAAAACGCCCAGGCCATCGAGCGCATGAAAAAAGAGCGCGAGATCGCCGAGTTAACTGCGGCGGAAGACCGTCGCCGAACATTGGCAGCCTTGGCGAATGACTTTGAGGCACATGTCGGCGGCGTTGTCAGTTCTGTCAGCACCTCCGCGACCCAATTGCAGTCATCATCAAAGCAACTCGCCGTAAACGCGATCAATACCAGCGTTCAGGCCACTAGCGTTTCCTCAGCCGCCGAGCAGGCCTCGGTCAATGTCTCGACGGTGGCATCGGCCACCGAGGAACTGTCCGCCTCCATCAATGAAATAGCCGGACAGATGGAGAGGTCGCAGACTGTCGCCGAACAAGCTGATCAGGAGGCCAAGCACACCTCCGAGCTTGTGCTGCGCCTGGCCGAAAATGTTTCCGGGATCAGCGAAATCGTGTCTCTGATCAACAGTATCGCCAGCCAGACAAATCTGCTCGCCCTGAATGCCACGATCGAGGCGGCCAGAGCCGGAGAAGCCGGCAAAGGCTTTGCCGTGGTCGCGCAGGAAGTGAAGAATTTGGCGAACCAGACGGCCAAGGCGACGGAAGAAATTTCTTCGAAAATCGCCGGCATCCAAAGTGGAACCAAAGAGGCCGTGCAGGCAATCGAGTCAATTTCCCAGGTAATTTCCGAGGTCAACATCATCGGCTCGACCGTTGCGGCGGCGGTCCAACAGCAGACGGCGGTGACGCAAGAGATCGCTCGCAGCGTCGAGCAAGCCGCGCATGGCACGCAGGAGGTTTCGCGAAATATCGGTGTCGTCGAAAATGCCTCACGGGATACCGGCGCCGAAGCGGAACAAATTAACCGCGCGGCCTGCGAATTGGCGGCGCAAGGCGATGCCCTCAAACAGGAGGTCACGCGCTTTTTGCAAAGCGTCCGCGCCTGACGACCCTGTTCCCTCCAGCCTGCGCGACCCCGGCGTCACCGAGCCTGTAAAAATAGTGGCACCGGCCTCCGCGCCGGTGTTTCGGCCGCTTTGCGCCAATAACCGGCAGGGAGAGCCTGTGAATTAATTGTTCTCCAGTGGGTCCGGCGTCCCTGCCGGACTCCGCCGCAAAGCGGCGGAAACACTTGGTTTTCGGCTCCGCCGAAACACCGGCGCGGAGGCCGGTGCCACTATTTTTTTCACAGGCTCAGGACGCCGGTGCCACTGAAAGACAATGCTTCACAAGCTCTCCCTGCCGGTGTTTGCCGCCGCTTTCTCCGAAATGGCGGGCGCGGTGGCGCGCGCTACCATCGGCCGGCATTCCCCGAGGACGAGAAATTCCCGGCGATCCCGGGCACCCCCGGCCTGGCGACCTTGGGCGTCTGCACCTGATCGACCAGGCCGGGGACCACGGCGCTACGGACCTTGGGCTGGGCCGGCAGGGCATGGGTCACCGGTTTGACCGGCGGCGGCGCGGACAACACCGCCATGGCGCGGTCACCGGAGTCGGCGGGGCCGGCGGCCGGCGCCTGGCCGCCGCCGCTGGCGCCCAGCGGTTTGGCGCCGGCCGTCAAAGCCGTGGCGGTGACGGCGGCTGACGGGGGTGCGGCGGTCGGCGTGGTGGTGGTCGTTACAGTCTCGGTTGCGGCAGCCTGGCTGTTCGAACTGATGGCACTGAACACCGAGCCGCCGGTATCGGTCGCCTCGACGGTCTTGGGCGCCGCCGCCGGGCTGGCCGAGGCGATGGAGATGGTCGTGCCGCCGACGCTGACGGTGCTTTGCCCGGTGGCGAAGGCCGTCGCCACGGCGGAGACAAAGGACGGAGCCGCCGCCGCGACGACGGACGGAGTGGTCAGTGTCGACAGGCTGCTGGGCAGAGCCGCCGGAGCGGCGACCGACAGGCTGGCCGCCGATCCGGCGATGGTGGCGCCGCCGGTCACCCCGGCGAGGACCGGCTCGGAAGCGGCCGGGGTCTTGGTGGTGGTTTCGGTGGGGACCGCCGCCGACTTCACCGCCTGCTGGATGCTGTTGTTGACCTCGGCCAGGGCGCTGTTGCTTTGCGCGCCGCTGGCCAGGGTGTCGGCGCTGACCTTGACCTGGGACAACAACGCCACCGTCTGGCTGGTATCCAGGGGAACATAGGCCTTGGGGCCGAAGACCACATCGCCGCTGGGCGTGGTCAGCATCGCCAGCAGCGTTTCCAGAGACGCGGAGGTCGGCGCCGCTGTCGGTGCTGGTGTTGGGGCGGACGTGGGGGCGACCGTCGGCGCTGGCGTTGGTGCCGGAGTGGGGGCCTCTGTGGGTGCTGCTGTCGGCGCCGCTGTCGGCGCTGCCGTTGGTGCCTGCGTCGGCGCCTGGGTTACAGCCTGTGTCACGGCCGGAGTCGGTGCCGGAGTAGCGGATATCGTCAACGTTCCCGGCGTGTTGCCGCTGGCGGCGATCGAATAATTCCCGGCGTCGGCACCGCTGAGGGCGGCAACCTTCTGGGTATAGCTGCCGGCCGCCACCGAGGACGACAGGGTCACCGGATTGTTGGAGCCGTCATAGACCGCCACGCTGGCGGCCACCGTGTCCGACCCCACCACTCCGGTCAAACTGGGTGTTCCCGCCGCCGGCACGGTGCCGGCGGTGGCGGTGGTATCGCTGACGCTCCAAGTCAGCGGCTTGGCGGCGATGGTCGCCGCCTGGCTGCCCAAGGACAGGGTGTAGTCGCTGTTGGACGAGGTCAGCCCGCCGAAGACCACCGTCGTCGCATTGGCCACGGTCTTGAAGTCATAGGTGCCGGTGGCGGTACCGCTGAGGCTCACCACATCGCCGCTATAGGGCTTGCCGTCGCTTGCCGTGCCGCTTCCCGGCGCCTCGGCGGTGGCCAGGCTGCCGCTGCCGCTTACCGTGGCGGCAAGGGAACCGTCATAGGTCTTGCTCGAGGGAACGGACAGGCCGCCCACCGTCAGCGTCTTGGCGGTGATGGTGGCCGGGACATATTTGCTGGTGGCATCCAGGACATAGTCGCCGGCCAGGGAGCCTCTGTTGCCGGTGATCTGGTAAATTCCCAGGCCCGACACCGTAAGCCGGGTCGCGCCGGCGACATGGGCGCTGTCAAAGGCGGAGCCCCCATTGGTGATTACTGCCGCCGTATCACCGCTGACAAAGCCAGAGAGGTTATAACTTGGCGGGAATCCGTTCGGCGCATTGGTGGTGCCGTCATAGGTCTTGGTCACCCCGGTGTTGGTCAGGTGATGGTCAGCGTCTGAGGCAGAATGGTGCTGACGGTGTTGGCGACGGCGGTGACGCTGTAATTGCCGCTCATGTCGTTGCCGGAGCCACCGGCGTCCTTGATGACCACCCCGGTCAGAGCCACCGTCTTGGTACCGCTGCCAGCGTGAGGATCACTGAAGGCCAGGGTGGAGGAAGACAGGGCGTCACCGGAGACCAACGCCCCCGAGGTGACGGCGGGTGTGCCGGTGGCCGAGGTGGTGCCGTCATAGGTCTTGCTGACAAAAGGCGCGGTATAGGTAATCGTCTGGGCGGTGATGCTGCCGGTACCGCTGGCGCCGCTCAGGGTGTAATTGGCGTTGGTCAGGCTCAAGCCGGTCAGGGTCAGGGATTGGGCGCCGGCGCTGACATTCTTGCTGGCGGCACTGGCGCTGCCGGAAAGGCCGCAGGCCACCAGCCCGCCGGCGCAATCACCGTTGACCAGATTGCCGGCGGTGAACAGGCTGGCGGCGAAGCTGGTGGTGCCGTCATAGACCCGGCCGGCGGAGAGGGCCAGCGGCGCCTTGTTCACCGTCAGCGTGCCGTTGGTGTAGGTGATGGTGTAATTGCCGAGCCCCGGACCGGTGGCCGACGACGGGATGATCGAGTAGGTGCCGGTGCCGGCCGAGGCGGGTGTCCCGGCCGAGGTCAAGGTCACCCCGGTGACGCTGTCACTTCCGGTCAGGCCCGAGGTGGTGAAAGCCGAGGAGGATAGAGTGATCGCCGTACCATATGTTTTGGACAGGTCGGTGGCGGTGATCCCCAGGTTCAGAAGTGCCGCGCCCACCGTTAGGGTGCCCGGCACATAATCCAACTGATAGCCGCCGGCCGGGCTGCCGCTGGCATAGATGCCGTAACTGCCCACCGGCGAAGAAGTGCTGGCCGGCGATGACAGAACCAAGCCAGAGGTCGAGCCGTTGCCGCTGCCATCCGACGCGCTTACAATATTGGCTGAAAAGGCCGGGTTGGCCTGCCCGTATGTCTTGCTGGCCGGCGCGATGCTGACGGTGACGTAGGGGAAGGCCGACAACAGGGGATAGGGATGGCCGGAAATGAAGGTCCAGGCGCCGCCGTTCCAATTGCTGTTCGCCGCCAGATTGAGGGCCAGCCAGTCGGCCGTCGTGGCGACTCCGGTTCCGCCGGAGCTGGTCACTTGGCCGGATGTCGTCTTATCCCAGTAGCTAGATGAAACGTTACCAGAGTTTCCACCGACTAGCCCACCGACTGCCGTGACACCGGGGCTGGCGGCGATGGACCCGGTGGCGTAACTGGATTTTATTGCGTCGCTGCTGGCCCCCACCAGTCCGCCGATGTATTGGCTTCCGCTGCCGACGGTCACGGACCCAGTAGCGTAGCTTGATGATATCGGGCCTGCGTTGGCCCCTGTCAGCCCGCCGACGTTGGTGCTGCCGTTGCCGGCGGCCACGGATCCAGTGGCATAGCTGTTCGAGATCGTGGCGCCCCCCTGGGTGTTGCTGGAATTGAACCCAACCAGTCCGCCGATATTTATGGCACCGTTGTCGGCCGAAACAGAACCCGTGGCGTAACTCGACAACACTGTGCCAACGTAGAGGCCGACCCCCACCAGTCCGCCGATATTACCGGCGCCGCTGCCGACATAGACGGACCCGCTGGCATGGCTCGACAAGATCGTGCCGTATTGGTTCATTCCCACCAGCCCGCCGATATCGTTTGAGTTGCTGCCGCAACTGACCGGGCCGGTGGCGTAACTCGACGAGATCATGCCGCTGTTATTCCACCCCACCAGCCCACCGATATAGGTCGCGCCGGTACCGGTGGTAACGGAACCGGTGGCGTAGCTCGACGCTATCGTGCCCGCGTTGAGCCCGACCAACCCGCCGACAAATACAGGCCCGCCTAAAGACCCGGTGATTGTCCCGGCCACAGAACTGGCAGCGATACTCCCGCTATTGTACCCGACCAGTCCTCCGACTTGGTTTAGGCCGCCGACCGATCCGGTGGCGTAGCTGGAGGAAATCGCTCCGCCCGCGTTGTATCCGAGCAGTCCTCCGATATACCAGCTTCCGTTGATCGATACCCCGGTCAGCGTGAGGTTCTTGATGGTTCCGGAATTGTATCCGATGAACCCTACATTGGAGTTGGCCGGCAGGTTGATGGTCAGCCCATTGATGGTATAGCCGCTACCGTCAAAAGTGCCTGTAAAGTGCGAGCCAGAGGAGCCAATCGGCGCAAAGCCGGTGGCGCTGTTCCAGGCGCCGGAGGCTTGCGACAGCTCGGCCATGCTAATGTTGCTGCCCAGGGTATAGCTGGCCCCCATGGCGAGGTTGGCCAGTTCCAACTGGTGCGCGTTGGTAATGGTGGTCGAATATTCACTGGCCAGGATCGGCCGGGTGTAGCCATCGACCATGTACCAGATGCCGTTGGTCGGCGTGGTGGCGAAGCTCCAGCCGGAGTATCTGGATTGGCTGAAGCTGTTGGTATAGCTCAGCATGCCGACAGATGTGGCGGTGCCGGTATTGGTGCCGATGGCCGCCAAGGTCGATGTGCCGCTGGCTACGCCGCCGGTGGCATAGCTGGAGGACGCTACGCCATCATTCTCGCCAATGAGCCCGCCGACCGCCGAACCGCCGTTGGTAGCGGAGACGGTTCCGGTGGCATAGCTGTACGCTGCCAGGCCCCCGCTTCCGTTGCCGCCAACCAGCCCGCCAATATAGGTCGCGCCGCTACCGGCGGCTACAGATCCGGTGGCGTAGCTCGACGATATCGCGCCTGCGCTGTAACCCGCCAATCCGCCGACGGAGGAACTGCCGCTGCCGGCTGTTACGGATCCCGTGGCGTAGCTGCTGGTCACCATGGAGGCCGGGCTATTGCTGGAAATCAGCCCGACCAGTCCGCCGATATTGGTGGCGCCGCTGCCAGCCGAAACCGCCCCGGTGGCGTAACTCGACGAGATCGTGCTGCCATAAACGATATTACCGGCCAGGCCGCCGATGTTATAGGTCCCGCTGCCGGCAGTAACGGGCCCGGTGGCGTAGCTCGACGAGACAGTGCCGGTAGAACTCTGTCCTACCAGACCACCGATATCATAGGAGGCCCCGTCGCCGGCGGAAACGGACCCGGTGGCATAGCTGTTTGCCACCGTGCCGCCATTGTTCCCGACCAGGCCACCGATATAGGCAACACCGTTGCCGCCGGTCACGGCGGCGGTGGCATAGCTCGCCGAGATCAGGCCTGAATTGGCGCCCACCACACCGCCGACAAACATGACGCCACTGACCGTACCGGCGGCATAGCTGGATAGAATCGTTCCGGCGGAGTTGTCGCCCGCCAATCCGCCGATATGTTTGCCGCCGCTGACCGATCCGGTGGCGTAACTGGACTGGATTGTGCCGGTATTGGCCCCGGCCAATCCACCGACCCACCAGCCTCCGGTGATCACCTCCCCGGTCAGAGCCAGATTTCTGATGGTTCCGGAATTGTATCCGAACAACCCGATATAGTTGTTAGCCGGTTGGTTAATGGTCAGGCCGCTGATTGTATAGCCGCCGCCGTTGAAGATGCCGGTAAAAGGGGTGCCGGAGGAACCAATCGGGTTCCAGGTAAATCCGGTTAGATCGAGATTGGCTGCCAGAGTATAGCTGCCTGACAGGTTCGGGTTGGCATTGACGGATTCCAACACACTGACGTTACCGATGACGATGGCGCCGCCGCTGCTGGTGGTATAGAGGAACGGGTAACCGCCGTTGTATCCGGACTGAATCCCCCAGACAGAAGATGCGAATCCACTGGGGAGACTGCCCGGCGGGCCGGTCCATCCGGTCATGCCGGAAGTCGATCCATTTCCGCTCCCGACCGTCTGTCCGCTACTCGTTTTGTCCCAATAGCTCGACGTTATGATGCCGCCGTTTCCTCCCACCAACCCGCCGACAATGCCGGAGCTGCTGACACTGCCGCTGGCATAGCTGGACGAAATCGTGCCGCTGTTCAGGTCACCCACAAGGCCGCCGGCGAGATCACCGCCGCTTACCGCCCCCGTGGCGTAGCTGGAAGAGATGGGCCCATACGATACCCCGGCAAGCCCGCCGACTTTAGAGCTGCCGCTGACTGTCCCAGTGGCATAGCTGCCCGACACGATGCCTGAATTTTGACCAGCCAGCCCGCCAATCCATCCGGTGCCGCTGACAGCCCCGATGGCATGGCTGGAAGAGATCAAGCCCACGGGGGCATTTCCGACCAGGCCGCCGATGTAACTGTTGCCAGTTACTGATCCGGTGGCATAGCTGGACAGGATCGTGCCGTTATTGAGCCCGACCAGTCCACCGAGGTTGGAGCCACTTCCGCTGACCGTTCCAGTCGCGTAGCTTCCCCATATGGTACCGTCATTCTGGCCGGCCAAACCACCCCAACAGCTGGCATAGGGACCACCCCCGCCACTCACCGAGCCATTAGCATAGGCATTGTTGATTGTGCCGCCATTGCTGCCGGCCAGAATGCCAAATTGTGAACTGCTGCCCCCCGTCAGGCTGCCGCCGACCAAGCCGACATTCGTGACAATGCCCGGACTTGCGATGACACTGAAAAAGCCCAGGAATCGGGCTGAGGTATTGTAGATGACGAGGTTTAAAATCGTGTGTCCCAGCCCGTTAAACGTGCCGGTGAATTCAGTCGGGTAGCCGTTGTTGCCACCGCCAAACCCGATTGGCGTGAAATTGCCGAACCCGGTCATGTCGATATTGCCGGCCAGGGCGTAAAGGCCGCTGGTGCCCATGGCCTGGAGGTCCGCTGGTGTCTTGACCAGGGTATAGGCCTGGCTATTGATGGTCAGCGTCGGACTGGTACCCGACAGGGTCACTGATGCACCCGCCCCGGTCAGCAGATTGCCGCCGCTGCCGCCGTCATTGGTCTTCACCGTCAGCCCGGCGGTATTGCCGCTGGCGGTGATATTGGCGTTGACCAGCACGCTGTGATAGGCGTCCAGCGTCAGCGTCTGGTTGCTCGACCAGGTTATGGGCGAGCCGATGATGATGTCGCCACTGCCGCTGGAACTGGCGGTGCCGCCGTAAGCTGTGGTGGCACTGCCCGCCGTGGTCTGCAAGGTGACGCCGCCGCTGCCGAGCGCGCCGTTGATGGCCGCTGCGGCGGTGGCATCGATGGTCAGATCATAAGGATCAAGCAGCCAACTGCCCGATTTGCCATGGGCTGAGCCGGTATTGACCTTGGCCGCGCCCACCGTCAGCAGATGCCCCGAGGTCTCGATGGTCCCGCCGCCGGCCTCGCCGGAGGCATCGAGGACCGCGCCGTCCGCTACCTTCGTCTTGCCGCCGGTGGCGGTGATGGTGCCGCCGGTCTCACCGAGGTTCTTGCCTGTCGCACTGATGCTGCCGCCGATGGTCAGGCTGCCGTCGCCGCCGTCCAGGATCACCCGGCCATTGATCACCGACACGCTGTTGGCATGGATGACGCCGCTGGTGTTGACGACGCTGTCGATCACCGCCCCGGCGGCCCGCGCCGTCATCTGTACCAGGCCGCCATCGGCGGCCAGGGTGCCGCTGTTAGTGACCTCGGATCCCGCCTGATCGGCAGGTCCGGTGACGGCGAAGGACAACAGCTTGTCGCCGTGGAAATCGACGGCGAAAGTTTTGGTCCCACCCACCACCACGCTGCCCAGGGTCGCGGTGACCGTACCGGCATTGTTGACCTGGCCTCCGGCGAGGACCGCATAGCTGCCCTCGGCCGCCTGGATGCGCCCCCAATTGGCGATGGCCGCGTCGCGGTTGGGCGAGGGCTTGCCGAAGCTGTAATTGCCGGCCAGGAAGTCCTGGTCGGCGATGTCGGCGGTGGTGGCGATCAGCCCGGCGACATTGACCTGCGACCCGGCGCCGAACAACACGCCATTGGGGTTGATGATCCACACCTGCCCGTTGGCGGCGACAGTGCCCTGCAGCGACGAGGCTTGCGTCCCGGTGACGCGGTTGAGGGCTATGGCCTTGGCGTCGGGCTGCTTGAAGTTCAGGGTCTCGTTGCGGCCCAGCGAGAAGTCCTGCCAGTTGATGATCGCCTTGCTGCTGTTCTGCTGGATGATGGTGGTCTGGGCGGCGGCCGAAATATTGACCTGGCCGGCCACGATCTGGGCGCCGGACGGACCAGCCCATGCCTGTCCGCCGGCAACCGACAGACAGGTGGTCATGCACAGCGTGGCCTTAAATCCGAAGACGTTGCGCCATCGGCCGGACGGTTCCATCGAAAAGGCTGCCCCTGACTTGCCGCCGGTTGGTCCGGCGGACGTTCCTCCTTATAAAAACCTAATATACGTGTGGGTAATTGACCAGGGTATACATTCTATTTACAAGCGGTGGCCGATAGCGGGAAATCGCCCGATCAGACGGTGCTCTGCCACGGCCGCGGGCCGCCGGTGGCCCAGTCGAGAAGCTGCACCGTATGCACCACCGGGATCCCGGTGCCGCTGCCCAACTGGATCATGCAGCCGAGATTGCCGGTGGCGATAAGCTCCGGCTGCAGCCCGTCGATATGGGCCAGTTTGCGGTCGCGCAGACGCCCGGCCAGATCCGGCTGCAGCAGGTTGTAGACGCCGGCCGAGCCGCAGCAGAGATGTCCTTCCGGCACCTCCAGCAGGGTGAAGCCGGCCTGTTTGAGCAGATTGCGCGGCTGGTCGCGGACCCGCTGGCCATGCTGCAGCGAACAGGGCGAATGATAGGCTACCCGCTGCCCGGTGGCGATCACCGGCGCCAGCGGACCCAGCCCGGCCATCCATTCGCTGACGTCCCGGGCCAGCCCGGCGATGGTCTCCGCCTTGGCGGCCAGCGCCGTGCCGGCGAACATCCGGCCGTAATCCTTGATGGTGGTGCCGCAGCCGGAGGTGTTGATCACCACCGCGTCCAGACCGTCGCCGCCGCCCTCGGCGGTCAGCCGCCACCAGGCCTCGATGGCGGCGGCCGCCTTGCCCCGCGCATGCGCCTCCTGGCCCAGATGGTGGGTCAGCGCACCGCAGCATCCGGCGCCCTCGGCCACCACCACGGCACAGCCGTGACGGGTCAGCAGGCGGATGGTCGACTCCAGGATCTGGCGATCGAGAACCGCCTGCACGCAGCCGGTCAGCAGGGCGACGCGATGGCGCCGAGGCCCCTCGGCGGGAAACTCCTGCGCCCGCAGCGACGGCGACGGCGCCGGCAGCCGATCGGGGACCAGCGCCAGCAGCGGACGCAGGGCGGAGGGCAGCAACCGCCGCCATGGCCTGGCCAGGGCACCAAGGCGGAGCCCCAGGCGGAACCAGCGGCGGCTGGTGGTCAGCCGCCCCACCAGCAGTCGCAGCGCCTGCTGGTGCCACGGCCGGGCACCGCCGGCCGCCTCGATGCGCAGGCGGGCGGCGTCGACCAGATGCATGTAGTCGACTCCCGACGGGCAGGTGGTCATGCAGGACAGGCATCCCAGGCAACGGTCGATATGTTTGACCGCCGCGGCCGATACCGATCCCCCCTCCTCATGCATGCCTTTGATCAGGTAAATGCGCCCGCGCGGACTGTCCAGTTCGTCGCCGCGCAGCACATAGGTCGGACAGGTGGCGGTGCAGAAGCCGCAATGCACGCATTTGCGCAGGATGGCATCGGCCTGGCGGATGACCGGATCGCGGCTTTGCTCGGAGGTGAAGCGGGTCTGCATGATCAGCCCCGCATCCGGCCGGGATTGAGGATCCCGCGCGGATCGAAGGCCGCCTTGACGCGGGCTTCCAGCCCCGCCAGCGGCGCCGGCAGCGGCGGGAACACCGGTTGGACGGCGCGGATGGCCTCCGGCGCCGCCACCAGCCAGGCCTGGCCGCCGGCCGCAACGGCCTGGCGCACCGTCGCCGCGCCGCCATCGTCGCCGGTCGGCAGGCTGAGCCAGGCCAGGGCGCCGCCCCAGTCGAGAAACGCCTCCGCCCCCTCCACCATCGCCAGGCGCCGCAGCAGCGCCGGCGCGTCCGACGGCCGCTGGGTCAGCCGCCACACCGCCCGGCCCGGCCGCCCGACGAACGGCGCCACGCCGGCGATGTCCTGCCACAGGCGGCGGCTGGCGGCGGCCTCCAGCAGCTCTCCCTCGCCGCAGTCGGCGAACAGACGGCGGCGGCGCGCCGCCACCGAGGCGGCGAAGCCATCGAGGCGCAGGCAGACCCCGCCGTCCAGCCAGGCCGCCGCCGACGGTTCCACCGGGCCGCCCAGGGCGCCGGCCATCAGCGCCACGGCGGCGGTGGCATCGCGGCCGGGAAAGACCACCGTCTCCTCGGTTTCCGGGGCCGGCAGCACTTTGACGGTGATCTCGGTGAACACCGCCAGCGTGCCGAAGGACCCGGTCAGCAGCTTGACCAGGTCATAGCCGGTGACGTTCTTCACCACCTTGCCGCCGGCCTTGAACAGCTCGCCCAGCCCGTTGACCGCGGTGATCCCGAGGACATGGTCGCGCACCGCGCCGCCGACACAGCGCCGGGGTCCGGCCAGGCCGCAGGCGACCACGCCACCCAGCGTCTGCGGCAGGCCTGCGCCGCCCAGCAGCGGCCCGAGGTCGCGCGGCTCGAAGGCCAGATGCTGGCGCCGGCCGGCCAGCGCCGCCTCGATCTCGGCCAGCGGCGTGCCGGCCCGGGCGGTCAGCACCAGCTCTTCCGGCTCATAGGCGACGATGCCCGACAGACCGCCCAGGCGCAGCCGGCGCGCCGTCGTCATCGGCCGCCCGAGCGCCGCCTTGCTGGCGTTCCCCTCGACCGCCAGGCCGAGACCGCCGGCGGCCGCCTCGGCCACCGCCTCGGCGACCATCCGCTCGTCGGTGGCGTCGATCAGCATGGTCAGAACCTCTCGATGCCGGGGAACGGCAGGCGGCCACCATGGACATGCATGCGCCCCAGTTCGGCGCAGCGGTGCAGCAGCGGAAAGACCTTGCCGGG
>Ga0007882_10000285_pt1 | contig 29841 bp, 24 predicted proteins | sample CryBogCBH12Aug01_FD_71195 | JGI IMG/M metagenome (GOLD analysis project Ga0007882, IMG submission 71195) | Freshwater microbial communities from Crystal Bog, Wisconsin, USA - CBH12Aug09.1 | ecosystem: Environmental > Aquatic > Freshwater > Lake | place: Crystal Bog, Wisconsin, USA | collected... | reverse complement strand
GATTATGGTCTTACGGTCAAAACATTTCCAATTGTCTCTTGATAAGCCAAAATCGACGACGCAAATATTTTTCTTGATACGCTACCTTCGTGGTCGTATATTAATGATGAAAATGTTGGATTTAGTTGGTTGTGATTTAATGAAGTTGCGCTGTTTGAAATTGTTACTTTTTGTTTTGATCGAATGGTTTTCAAAAGATAACGAGAGTCTTAGAAAAACACAGGAGCACTAATTACTTATCAAATATTCAATCAATGAAGTAGGCGTTGAGTGGTGACCGAGAAAAAAGCTGAAACCAATACCAAAGAAGAGAAGAGCGTCGGCAAAACTCAGCAACAGGAATCCAACCCGCCGCCAAAGGAATCAGTGCGTAAAAAGGAAGGAAAGAGCAAGAACACTAAAAAGAACTGGATTCGCATTGAACGCGGTTTGTTGTTCCCAAAAGCAAGCGACAAAAATCCGCTGCGGAAGGTGACTACCTTCCGGATTGTCATCGGATTTGGACCGGCCCGCAAATGGGGCAATATCGAAAAATCCAAAAGTTTCAAAATTGGAAATCAGACCTTTTTTGAAATTCGGGTGCAGAAAAAGAAGATTTTCAAGAATGCGCCTAGTTTCAATCCGCTGAGCAAATTGGAATTACCCGCCATCCGGGTGCTTGGTCCCTCGGCTCTGAAGGCGCTTCGCGAATACAAGAAACGCCAGGAAGAAAATCAAAAAATCCTCAGCCAATCCCACTAAAATTATGAAAGTAAAATGTCCTTACAACTCCGCGCACGCGGTAAATTTGTCAGACAAGCACTGCTCGGTCTGCAATAGACCGCTCGACCTGCGGAGCTATCTGAATTGGCAACGGCACAAGCTGGCTCATTTGTGGGCGCTTATGTTTCGGATTCAATGCCCAAAATGCGAGCATCCGGTTCCCAAAGAATATGCCGATTGTCCTCGCTGCAAAAAAATCTTGGACCTTGAGAGCGCTTCGGACGCTGCGACCAAGTCACTGACCTGGCATTTTCAAGAATTCATCAACAACGCGACACCGCGCCAGTTGCGGAGATTTCAGCGGGTCTTTCTGCTCATCAGTCTTGCCATCATGTGGAGCATCACCGGCTACGTCGCATCGCACGAAGAATCATGGGGAGACTTCATTCTGATGTCCGCCGTGTATTTAATTGCGCTGGGGTTGCTCGCAAAATGGCTTGTGCCGCGCCGTCTCTGGGTTGCGGTTGCCAGCAAAACTTCACGCATCGTCAAACTCGCGCTTGTCGTGAACTACCTCTCAGCGTTGCTGCTTATCCAAGTGTTTATCGGCACATGGCAGAAACAGGCGCTGATTTTGGGCGGACTTTTTGGGGCGTCGTTTCTCGCCGCCTACCTGCTTTGCGTTATTGCTTGGCCGCTCTCCATGAATCTCTACCACATATTTTTCGAGACGGAATCCAATGAAGTTGACCCAACCCGCCCCCAAGGACGACGGGGCATCAATGACTAACCACAAAAATCAACGCTCAAACAAACATGAGAACTTCAAAAAATCTATTCAGTGAACCGGAAGATGAACCCGGCAAAAAGGACGGGAACACATTCGAGAAATTGTTCGGTTCCACCGAACCATGCGAGCCGACCAAACCTGTGACCCTACCCAGCGCCGTGCAACCGAATCCGAAATTCTTTTTTTGGGCGATGCGAAACATTCCCATCAAATGGATATTGAAGCACCTGCTGATTGTCGGCGCTTCCGGCTCTGGAAAAACAACCGCCATCCTACTTTTCATCCAATCCATCATCTACCGGGTGCGCCTCAATGTGACGGTTGCGCAGCAAGTGATTGCCTTTGATGCCAAGTGCAATTTGATTCCGTTCCTTGCGGCTTTGGGCTTCAAGCCGGAGGACGAAGACGTATTCATCCTCAATCCCTTTGACGCCCGTTCAGTCTATTGGGACATCTCCGAAGCTGTAACGGGAGCAGCCATGGCCCGTTACGTGGCGGCACAATTTATTGAGGAGGAAAAAGGAAGCAGCGCTCCCTATTTTTATCAAGCCAGCCGTGAATTGGTTTTTGCCGTCCTAATCGCGTTGGCTGCGAACCGGGAGAAGCAACCTTGGGATTTACGCGATTTTCTGTGTGCGTTTTCCAGCCGCGAAACCATTGCAGCGGTTGTCAAAGGTCATCAGCGTGCCAGTGAAATCGTCGCCCGCATTATCGGCGACGAAAAAAACTCTGCCGGAGTCATTTCCACATTAGGTGCAAAACTGGGGCAGTTTGAAGAAGTCGCCGCGCTTTGGGCGACCTGCAAAAACAAAAAGAAATTTTCGGTAAAGGAATTCTTGTCCCATTCGGGTGTGCTGGTCTTGGGAAACGACCCGGTAATGAAGGAGAGCCTCAAACCCATCAACAACATCATTCTGAAATCACTGGCCGACGAGGGGCTGCAAAAATCAGATACCTCTGAACCAAGGACGTTCTACATCCTCGACGAATTTCCTGACCTTGGAAAATGTGACAGTGTCCATCACTTGCTAACTATGGGCCGTTCGAAGGGAATTTCGATTCTGCTCGGAACGCAAACCAACGAAGGACTCGAAGCCGTCTATGGCAAACAAATCACCGAAGACATTTACGCGCAGTGCGCCCACAAAACTTTTCTTCGCGCAGGCGCACCGGGAACTGCGAAATGGGCGGAAGAATATTTTGGCCAGGTTCGTTATACAGAGAACACGGTGACGCAGTCTGGCAACTCCACCTCGACGCAATATGCCGTGCGCGACCGGTCGCTCTTTCTGGCCTCTAGTTTTCTGAACCTACCGTTTCCCGATAGCGGGCTTTACGGCTCCATCAGTGACGTTCCGTCGGAAGAATGCGTTTTCGTGACGCGTCGCTCATTTCCTGAAATTCGCTCATGGATAATCAAGGAAGCCGACATGCCGGTCCGCGAAGTCGCGTTCAAGCGCTCCCAAAGATTTGTTGGTTCGCAAGTGGCGTTGCTCACGAATCTGACGCGGTGCATCCAAAAAGAATTTGAATTGAGTGTCGGGAATGACCGTGCTGCCAATATCGCGACCGAGCATGACGACCCGTCCGAACTTCTCACACATGCGCAAAGCCCGGTTCACAATTTGCCGGACCTCAAACACGCGTGCCACTCGGCTGGTATCCCTGCCGACGAGGAACAACTCCTCTTTCGTGAACCATTTCCCGTCGATGGCGACTTGCATCTCCATGACCTTGCCGCCTTCATGCAGGAGCCGGAAATCTAAGGACGCGTTCCAGCAGAATTCAGCGACGCAATCTTCAGCATCCAGGTTCACCCCGCCATCAATGCACGCTTTGGTGAATGCCCGATAGAATCTCCCTGAATCCACCAGCACACCGCCAATGGCTTCAGCAACAAGTTCGCCTGCGGTGTTTTTTCCGGTTTGCGCCCAGCCATCAATGGCCACAATGAATTTTTGCGGCCAATTGGGAAAAGGACGCCCGCCAAATTTGGGGGCAACCAAGTCCAATTTTTCTGGCGGAGCATCATTGCCTCCACCGCTTTCGTGATTTTGTCCGGGGTCTTTCATCATGCTCATGGTTCATCTCCAAAAGTTTCAGTTACATAAATCAATTTTCAAAACGGTTGAAGCCGGGCAGTCCTCAGAAAGTTCGCTGGTAGCGAACGGACGCACCGGCGAGCGCCGGAGCCGGAGCGCCTCCACCGGCACACGCTCCAAGCCAGCCACTGCCCGCTTGCGGTTCACAAGCCGCAGCAGCGCAAAGAACTGATTCCTAACTGGCGCGTAGGGCTCGAAAGGAAGCCGGGCAAACTCACCACACAGTTCCTCGGTCGTTCGTTGGACGGCTATGCCGCCAAGGTGTTGCTTGAGTTCGGTGTAGCGGTCCGCATGGATGCGGACGGAGGCGTGACACAGACCACGACCGAATGCCCGGCGATACCCGATGGAATAGCCCATGAAGGAAAGCGGATGCCTGCGGATGTCGAGCAGCTTGCTCGACTCGTCAGCAAAGAATTTGTGATAACCGCCTGTGGCGATGATGATGAAGAAATTGCGGTAACGCAGATATTGAACATTCGCGAGCGCGCTTTTCTTACGACGAGAGCGGGTGAACTTGGAGACGGCAATACCGTAGGCCGTCTGAATTTTTACATCCGTTTTGGACGGGTCTTTTTCAGGCGGAATGTTGCCGGTGACGTAGAAGAAATAATCGTTGGCGACGTAAGCCACCGCGAGTTGCTGGACGAAGCCTGCCACTGAAGTGGCCACACATTGATACGCCATACCGAACCTCCACAGGCGTTATGCAGCGCAGTGGAAGCGACGTTGCATTGCGGCTCAACGTCCTGAATCGGCGGAGAATTTTAGTTGGTGCGGATACGGTAGAAGCGGGCGGGACGATTGGTGAGCGTGCCCGCGTCGAGGAAATTGGTGGTGACCGGGCCGACGCCGGGGAGCGTGATGGACGCGGAGACATCCGAGAAGGCGTTGGTTCCGGAGAGCGTGGCGGCGGCTTGCACCACGTAGTTGGAACCGCCTTTCCCCTGCCAGACCAACCGCACATCCGCCCCCTCGCGCGCCAGACTCAACACCTGCGGCTCCACCGGCGTGATGGTATTTTGTATCCACGCATACACGTCTGGTTGGGAAAGCATCAAATATTCGGTGCTACCAATTGGACTGCCTCCTCCCGCAATATTGATTCCAACAAGCTGGCCCTGTGAATTAAAAACTGGACCGCCAGAATCTCCGTTTGCACCGCGACCATTCAAACTCACACCATTCAAGCGATAATTAAAATCAGTGGATTGGTAATAACTAGAGGAATATCCGCCATATGTATTGGCATCAACTGTCGCTTGCCATGCTCTAGCAATTCCGTCGCCAGTATTAAGCCCACCGGAGACGGTTCCATAGCTTCCAAAACCCGCAGAAGTAACAATTGAGCCAGTGGTCGCTGCACCAAAAATCAAAGCGGGCGCATTTACAGGCGCAGATAACCGAACCAGCATTAAGTCCACGGTATTGCCGCTGCCATTATATCCAGGATAAAGCCAAGTGCCTTCAATCGGCCTGAGAGTGTTTGGGACTACGCCCTGTGAAATTCCAACAATTGTTGTGTATGGGTTTCCCTGACTATCATAACCATTATGCGCAGCCGTAACGACCCAATTGCTGCTTATTATGACGCCAGAGGTGATGTATGTGTTGCCTTGATATAGAAGACTTACCTTCGCCAGGTTCGGCCCAAAATTAATAGCCGCATTTTGATAAGCTGCATCATTCGCACCATCTGGTTCCAGCACCGCGCGAGCGGGCAGCGCCGTCAGCCAAATCAACGCCAGCGCCAAGAGCCACAAGGCGCGAGTCGCAAGTTTGAGTCGCTCGATTTTCACCGGAGCGCATTTTGCCAGTAACGCGCCGCCGCTTCAAGGATGAGAGGTTGCTTGGTTGGGGGCGCAACCTCTCAAAAGCCCGAAATCCTTCGCTCATCGCAGAACCCCGCTGACTGGTCAGGCTGCCTGTCAAAACCCCCGTGCAATTGCTCTGGTGCTTGCACACAGACAACGCAGCGGTCGGTCGGCACACGATTGGCCGTGAATCGTGCCGTCCGTCGCTGTATTCCCGTATTGCAGTTGCCCAATAATAGCAGTTGCGGTTGCCTGAAAATCCTTCGTGCTACTTCACATTGTCGTTGCTCCTAAAAAAATAATGATGCCTTCCGTTTTCCGTGTCTTGTCCCCAAGACCAAAAAATCGGAACGCAGTTCTCCGCATGGCGATAGGCGGGTGAAGATTTGGACTTCACCCGCCCACGACTTCATTGAGATGGGAGATAATCCCGTCACTCCTTTCGTGTGTGCATTTGTGCCCGGCACCACCCGTCAGCACGCACACGCCACTTCGACTGCCTTGCCGAAGTTGCGTGAACCTTGCGGTTCTTCCTACTTGGAGCACTCTCATCAGTCTAAGGTGTTTGAAGCACTGGCAGACTTGGCCAGCACCGGATACCACTCCGGAAACCTCAGACCTTGCGCGGTTAGTTTGACTCTTCACTTCAGCAGTCACGTCGGTCAGAACGCTTTCGTCCCGTCCATTCAGATATGTGTGTGGCTCCCGCCTCACCATAGTTTCCAGTCCCAACTTGCGGACTGATTTCAGGGGTTAGAATACAGAAGCATCCCCTTATCCTCTCTGGAATGTTTTTTCCCGATTCGGCTCCGTCTCTGCTGATGCTGACTGGCAAGGGCTTGCTGCCCCTTTCATCGTTGAGCTTTTCATGTTCCGCTTTTTCGGCGGATACCCGGAATGTGTCAGATTCCGGCAGGTCAGTGTTGCCACTGCCCGACTCCCGACGCCAGCGAACGTTATGCGAACCCGACAGGGCAATTAACCCCGATGGCCATGTGTGGCTTTGGTCCGCAGCCCGTTGGGGGATTTGCAACAAATCCGATTTGTTGCGCACCCGCTTTGAATCAAACTGCTTTGCCGAATTGCACGACAAAGTTTTTCCCGCTCGCCCGCATTCGCGACGCGCTAAAGTGCATGAGATAGAATTTGGATATTACTCCCGGTTGGTGACCGGGGATTACTTCCAAAAGCCTCTCTCGAACGTGGCGGGCCACTCTCGCGGCACCACGCTCTACGGGACACAGATGTGACGGTTGGTAAACTCCGTCCCCTTAGCCGAATGGTAGTTCGGTTTAACGGGAATCTGCGCCCATCTCAAATTCGGTCAAGAAATGCGCTCGCATCACTCGACTTTGCTTGGAAGCTAAACCTCCAGAAGCTCCCCTAGTTCTACCACATTTTGAACCCTTGTTTGAGTCCTTCCGTAAGGTCAAAGAACCGTGCTAAAAATGAATGACCGGGATTTGAGGCAGGAAACGGTGAACTGAGACAGGAATTCGGGATTTGGGGCAGATTTTACCGGGACATGAGACAGGGATTTCCGTGCAAGGCGTTGAATTCGCACGGCATCCTGGCAGACAACTTCTTAAATATGTATTAACTCAAAAAACAACAAGCAATGGACAGCTTTGCTGTTATGGCCAAGCGCTTCCTGCGCGAAGCGTTCGGGGTAGCCCGATTTGCGAGCGCGTTCCGCCCACGCATAGCGGTAGGAGTGGAGGCTCACCCCCTCGATGCCCAGCCCACGGCAGCGTTGCTTGAATTCAGTCGCCCGGTCGCCCGCGCGAACGCTGCGGAGGTAGGGGAAAAGGGGACCGGTTGACGGCAGGTCGCTCAGTATCCGTTCAACGTCTTTTCCGAAACGAATAAACGCGAGTTCCCCAGTTTTCTTTCGCTCGTAACTGATGATTTGGTTTTCCCAATCAACATTTTCCGCATCCAGAAATGCGATGTCCGATTGCGATGCACCAATGTGCCACGCCAGTTCATAGAAGGCGCGACGTTCACCATTCATCTCCCGAGCGACGATGGCGCGGTGTTCGTCCAGTGTGATGGCCCGCTTGTCCTTGAATGAGAACGATGGCCAGATGCGCTTGGGAATGACCGGCACCGGCAGCCAGTTCATTCCCAGTGCGAAATTGTGAATCCGCCGAAGGTAGATGTTCGTGGACACCTTTCCTTTTTCCATGGCCCGCAGGAGATGCTCAGCACGAGTTTCCATCAATGGAATATTGCGCAGCCCGTCGAAGGCTTTGTCTTTGATGGCCACCAGCCAGCGCTTGTGGGTGTCGTCGCGTTTCAACTTCACGATTTCATCCATCACCGATTGCCACGTGCGTTTGACCGATTGCGGGTCGCCCACTTGAAGATACGCGCGGGCAATCTGCATGTTGATGATGGGTTGCCGGTGAGCTTCATTTTTGGCGCTCAAAAGCCGCTTCGCTTCAGCGACGTTTTTGGTGCCCAGGGATGTTTGCTTGCCGGTGAGGTTGTCCTGAATCCAGTAAACCGTTCCCCGGAGGAACATGCGGTATTGTTGTCTCATAACGTTTGTTACGAGCTTAAGGAAACCGGATTGTCCGCGTTACCGTGCTGTCAGAGTGCTGGCCGGGTGTTGGTCCGGTGCGTTCAAAGTGTCAGCAATTTTGCTGACGTTTTTGCTGACAGACGCCTCGCAAATCCTCCTAAGTCATTCAACTTCAACGGTTGAAGTTTGGAGGCGAGGGTCGGAATCGGCCAAGAATTACGCCTACTGATTATGATTTTGCCAGAGTTTATGGGACTACACAAGGGGACTCGGCCACTACATTTTCGGGCGGATTCTGGCACCCTTGCTCACACTTTTGCTCACACTTGTCTTTCCAAATGCTTCCTAATGCATTTTCCCAAGTCCAGACGGATTTATCTGTATATCCCGCAGGTTAAAAAGCCATTTTATTTGGGGGAAATAAATTTGGGACTGGCCCCTGACAATCAATTCAGCAGACAACACCCCCTAACTTCTATATGCAATGACAAGCATCTCCAAAGATACACAACAGTTCACAAAAACATCAGCCCTGACAGACTTTTTAAGTTACCAGTCGTTCCACGCCCTATTTCAGCCAGAGGCTTCCAAGTCCTGATAAGACAAAACAACCTCAATCCTGTTTCAAACGTCGCTCACAGGGCGTTTACGGCACGGGCAGAGGCCGTTTAAGGGGTCTTTGGCTCTGCGCGACCAAAAAGTTTGGGTCGAGCAGCCTCGAAGCATTTGAAAAGCGCAGGACACGGCCAACAAACCCCAAACTTTACGACGGCCAGTGTGGGTTTTTGACATTCGGCCAACATGGTGTGACAGTCAAACATGAGCAAAGAATACGAAGATTTCAAAAATGAGCGGGAAAAGTTGAACGCGGCTGTAAATTCGCCAAAGCCGAACAACGAACAGATTCAGGCGCATTTGCGCGATACAATATCCAAAGCCAAAATAACCAACCAAGAAACAATGGAATTCTTTGAGGCCAAGCTAAAGGAGTAGGTGAACAAAAAATAATTTCCAACATTTACGAACTCATGCCTCTCAATTCATCTGCAAACAAAACCCAGTTTTCATCAGGGTCAACAGGCTCTTGGAGCAAAGAACGATGACGTTCAAGCGAACTTCCGTTAGACAACGCCAAGAGTTCCTGTAAAAACCCGTTTGATGTTTTGAGCCAATCATGGCGGTGGTGAACACCATTCGTGAATCGGACTATGAATTGTTGTTGAACCCTTTTTGGTGGCTCTGCTTCAAGATTTACCCCCAACAACAAAAGAGTGACGTAACCTTCAACTGCCTCTCGACTCCACATTTTTGGATAGCATTTAACAGGGCTTGTGTCAGTGGATAGAACTTGACCTGCGGCAGCATTCACTTTTCCAGAAAAGCAAACCAACTCCGATACGTCTCGCGTGACCAATGCCTTGAAAATCGCCCCATGTTCAGACAAGTCTTTGTGGTCTTTTATTTGTTCCGCAAGGATGACGAGCGCGTCCTTTGGAGCGACGAGTATAAGCCTGCCGAGAATATAGCGAATCCGTGAAAGTAGCCACTTTCGCCTCAATGAATTATCCCTATGAAACTCGTCCCAAACATTTTTGAATTCCTGCTGGTAAATTTCACTGGTTTGTTTCGCTTCATCCACGATTGACTGAATCGTAATATCCGCGATTTTTCTCCTGAATTTCTGAGAGCTTAACCTTTTACTAAAGCGGTCAACATAATCTGAGTTTCTGACGAAAGCTGAGTAATGTGGAATGGAAATACGAATCTCGGCATCACGCAGCTTTTTTGCAAGTTCCTCAGCGAGGCCAGAATTAGCCATCAAAAAACATTTTAATCGGTCAATAAAGCTCATCCACTCCACATCATCTATACGGTGAATTTCGCTATCGTAATCAACCGACTGATTTTTAGTGGCGGTCTTCCATTGTTCCGCACCCAAAACTCCAATCTTATTTTTATTTAGCTTGAGGCCGATGCCTCTGAGTTTTTTCCTAATGAAGGCCAAGGCCGCGTCTTTTTCATCTCTTGGTATAACCAAAGCAACGTCGTCAACATACCTAAAATATCGGTCGGGGTATTTTGAGCGCATCATCTTATCGAATTCCAACAAGACAAGATTTCCAAGCACATGGCTGAACATCGGCCCAACCAGAAGCCCCTTGCGAACACTTGCTTTCGCCTCTGCCTTTAATAATTCTCGTTGTTCTTCCATCAAGCGCAGGCCAAGAATTCGCCACTCGCTTTTGACCTCAGCTTTTCTGCAAGCGTTCAACCACGCAAATTTAGCTCTGGTGTGAGGAACTGATGGGTAAAACGATTTAATGTCAGCAAACAAAACAATGTCCTTTGGATTTTCCTTACAAACTTTTCCAATGGCACGTTGTCGTGCTGAGAACAGCTTAAAATACGCCTTGAAACAACCTTCGCCAGAGCTTGACGCTGCCAGATGATAACTGAACACATCGCGTTCAGGATTGAATGGGCCACCTGCCTCGGCGCAATGTGCCAGCAAAGCAGACTCCGCCAACGCCTCGTTGGCACATGGGAAATGAATGTTTCGATATTCGACTTTTCCTCGTTCGGTAATCTGTTTGAATTGACGACAAGGCAGATAAGCCGACCCATCACGGCGCAACAGAATTTCAGGCGTAATTTCTTTAGCCCAGAGGTCACTTTGGGCGGCGGTTGACTGCAATGTGTAACGCAATGACAAGTAGGTAAATGGGCTTACCCGCCGATACTCGTTTAAGGCTCGCAACGCCACACGGGAAACTTTCATGGCTGTGACCTTTCAGTCTCAAGATGAAGGGCAGCACTTCGCGCCATAAACCACCCATTCTGTTGTATGGGATGCACCACAGGCGACTCCCCTTTGCGCGGGTAGTCAGGCCAAATCACCTTTATTTTCTGAACCCTTGAAAGGACGTGGGTGTTCAAGCTTGGAAACAGGCTATCAATGGCAGCGTTTGTGGTGGGTTCGACCCAAAACATCGTTGATTTTTGAGCTTTCGCGTAGCGGAGAATCTCGCGTAACTGGCTTTTACAATCCTTGACCTTGCTATGAAGAAAGCCTGAAAAATTGACCGCTAATGCTGCGGTTGCAGCACGATGATTTGCCGCTCTCACCCAACGAGTGATTAGTTCCGTTGTTTGTTCCTCGTCTTCAATATCCCAATCAAGCACCGTAGGGGCAACGCGAATACCATAGTCCTTCAATAGTGGAACAAGTTTACGATACAATCTGCGTTTTATCTTCTGAGCAGGTTTTGAAATATCTCCGCCAACGATGCTTACGATAATCGGCTGCGATGGAAGCACACCTTCTTTTCTCAACTCAGCCGCAAGACATAACAGCGTTGCGCCTGCCGCTCCCGCTCCACAGGGAATATCAAGAATGTGAAGATGGCCGCCCGAAAACATTTTGGTGAAAGAGTTTCGCGTCGTTTTGAAAACCTCCTTCGGGTCGAGCGCAACAAATTGGACTCGCGCACATGAGCCACTAAAGTTGCGGCTGAAGTGCCTATTGGTTTCAGCTTCGGTTATTCCCCCTTGTGCGCCCTCGTCATTTGGACTTTGATTTTCCGCGTCGGCTCGTATTCCTAATTCATCAAGCAATTCACCATAAACATCAATTAGCATCCGTGGAAGACGGAGAGCTTTTGAATGGATAGTTGGAACTTGAGGAGGCGCGGCATCCCAAAGCGAACTCGGAATCGTATCAGTAGCGAAAAACGAGCTAGACATACAATTCTCAGATTTGTTGTTTTGGCCTCACCGCTTCGATATTGGCAATTACATCGTGAACTTCTCGGTGATGCTCAATTCCTTCAAGGCTGTGTTTAGCTGCTCCAAGGTTTGCGCGTCTTTGAGTGTCGCTTTGACCTTCACATCAATTTCAACATCCTCAGCTTGCGCCAGTCGGGTCAGCACTTTCAGGCTGAACAAATTCCATTGGTCACGGCGAAGTTTCCCTTCCCATCTGACAGTGGGGGTTTGCGGTTCGTTCGCGAGTTGAATCGGCTTCGTTTCGACTGGCGGAGAAACGGGGGCTGGCTTTGCCGTGGATTCCGTTGGCTTGGCTAAATTCTCGCCACCGCTGTTTTCTTTGAGTGATTTTGCCTGCTTCGCCGTCAGCAAATAAGTTTCGTAATCAAAAGTGATGTCTGCCGTTTCAACATTTTCCTTGAACCAAACGCGGTCATATTGACTGGCATCTTTGCCACAAGCCATGCCCAAGATTCCTTGGCTAACGGCGCGGCAAATCGTCTGACGCAACGCTTCTTCCGCCTTCTCAAGTCGCGTGAAGTAACCTTGAAAAAATGCCGCCTTCAAACTTGCCAACGGCCAAGCACCGGATTCCTTCAATGCGGGAGGCCAGTTGCGTTCAAGGTAGGACGCTCCGATTTCACGGCTCAAAAGACTGTCGTGCCTCAGCCGCGCCATTATCGCTGAGGTGATGCTCCCGGCTTCACTAGGATGAAGCTGCCCAAGCGAAACGTCTTTCAGCTTGGTGAGATTCGCGTCCCACAGCAGCAAATGATTGTAGCTGCTCCACACCCGTTCTTCGATTTGCGACTTCGCAGCGGTCAATTCGCGCTGAATCCGTCTCAGGTCATCGGCTTCGAGTTCGCCAAGCAAACCGCGATTGGCGTCTTCCGCCACAGCCTGCCAAGCCATCAATTCTTCACAACAAGTGAGGAGTGCGCCACCGCTCTCGCAGGTCAACCAAAGCACACCACCTGAATTTTGCCGCGAAGACTGGCCGCATTTGCGCGTCCATTCCGTAATGCGGTGATAGAGGCTGGATTCCTCAGAGCCATCCCAATTTTCATCAGGCCGCATGACGGCGAGTGTCAGCATGGATTGGTCAACCACATCGGATGAATCTTTTGGAAACAACGACAGGTGCATTTCTGCGTCGTCTTTGAAAATCGTCTTCACTGATTCGCCCACGTTGCGTTGCACATCGTTCGGGTCAAGTGCCTGTTTCCTGTCGGCATGAACTTTTTTAAGCGTTGGCAAATGGCCGAAACGCCAGCCATCCACACCCACCGAGCGAAGAAAATAACAACGCCGCTCAAGTCCTTGGACTGCGGTATGGATTAACGTCGTCTCCGTTTCGGGGTCGCCAACGGCAAAATACAATTCCGGCAAATGCGCGGCCTTGTCCGTCTGCCCACCGCACGACTCGAAGAAAAGAGTTTTAGCCACCCGTTGATGAATCGAAGCTTGCCCCGCTGCGTTGTTATCTTCCGCGTCCAAAACTTCCGCGTGTGATTTTGGCATTCCGCTTGGAGCGGCGAAGTCGGCTTGAATCGCTGCTTGTATGCGCGGCTCGCCCATTTGCCGCATGACTGCCGACAAAAATTCACGGTCAGACAGCGGCGCAGAGCCAAGCGTCAGCAATGGTTCCCTGCGAGCCTTGCCATAGCCGTCACGATACGCGCAGGAAATCCACATTCCCAACATCGCCAGCGTTGAGCGGGTCTGTTGAAATTGCGAAAGCGATTGCCACTTCCTTTGGAACACCGTCAGCGTGGACGGATGAAACGGATAACTCATTTCAAACTGCTCACGGATTTGGTCTTCCGACATTTGACCCCATTCAGGGGGCAAACGGTCACGCCGTTCAAAAACCCAAGTGGCGTATTGCCGCGCAACCGCTTTTCTCATGCTGTCGCGCCCTGAATTTTCAAACAGCCGTCGCCGCACGATTTCGCTGACCTCAGCGGCGTCATTCGCCACAAGGTCTTTACCGACACGCCCAACAACTTTCGTGAGCTTGTCCTGCCACTCGCGCAATTCTTCCGTCATTTCCGTTGGTGACGCTGGCAAGCTGAACAATCCGACTGCTTTCTCGGCAGAAGTCAGGGCAACTGTCAAATTCTGCATGAAGGAATGGAACTGATTGGCTTGCTCTGGATGCCTGCCGATGTAATTGAGCGTTTCATCAAACAGAATCAGCACGGGTTTTCCAACCAAGCGAATCAAGTCCCCAATCGCTTTTGTGCCGGGGGCTGACTTCGTGTTGAACAACTCCGCGCCTTGGTTTGGCAACAGTTGTTCCGCAATGTCTTTCCAAGGGGTTTCACGGCCTTTGGTCGCATCCCAAGAATTGCCGACAAAAATGGCTACCTTCGCGTTCGGGATGCTGGTCAACCCTGTCGCCTTCATCATGTCGGCTACGCCAGCATAGTCCTTTGCTTTGTCGCCAGAATTAGCGAGGTGAAAGAGTGTTGTCAGTGTGTGCGTTTTACCGCCGCCGAATTGCGTGATTAGCGACAACACCGGAGCGGTGTTGTTGGATTCCCCATTCAAACGACGCAAGACCATTCCGCAATGGTCAATCAAAGCCTTGGAAAAATAATTGCGAGCAAAGAATTTGTCGGCCTCGACATAATCCTTTGGCGCGGTTCCATCCGCTACTTGTTCCAGATGCACGGCGAACTCGCTAGGGTCAAGGGAGCGGCCTTCACGAAGCTCCTGACGCGGCACGACAACTTTATACCAAGGTTCCATAATTTTTTGATTTTCCGTTTTTGTGGTTGGTTTGTCGAGTTCTGCGGTTTATCGGATTCCCCTCATTGCCGATTGGACGCCTTCCAGCATTCGGCGTTCGTCGCTGCCCTCAGGGTAAAGTGCGTTGAGAGCAAGCGCGAGGCGTTCAAAGCGTTTGCTCTGCTTGAGTTCGGTTTCCAAGACCTGACGCAGTAACGTGCTTCGCCCCATGCTGAACAGCAGCATCGCACGATGGATTCGGTCGAGCGTCGTGAATGCGACTTCCTGAATCTGTCCGCTCGCAACTGCCTTTTTGCCTTTCTTCGATTTCAAAGGCAGCTCCGCCTCTGCGCGTTTTTTCTCCACGATGCCAAGCTCAAGCTGCTTCACGTCTTCCAGCGAAAATTCAATGCCGCCGCGCTCCGCGACTTCGCCCAAAAGTTCTTGGCTGCGTTCCTTCACGGCAAGTAACCGCACGATGCCTTTTTCAATTTCAATGACATGGTGTTCAAGCGTCGGATAATGAATCCCCATTGGGCGCGTGATGCGGATGAAAGTGTCGAACGGCATGGCGAATCCGGCCTTGGCTTTTTTCGGCTTTCCATCGTCGTCATCATCTTCGGTTGCGTCTTCTTCGCTAACGTCCGCCTGCTCAGGTTTCTTGTTGCCGTTGCCAGTGGATTTGGTTGTTTGCAACGTCCAGAGAAACAATGCCGTCATGCGCGAATCTTCCTCGAAGCCTTCCGTGTCAGCGTCACCGAGAACTTGACGCAGGGCTTCTTTGGAAAGGGTCTCGAAAACGTAGGCCAGAAAACCGCGTTCGTGCGGTTCGCTGGAATCAGGGTTGCCGCCGAGCGGCACTTCGCGGTCAGCGGCGGTGAGAACTTTTTCAAACTTGCTGTAAGATTCCAAGGCAGGGCCGAGGCACGAGAAAATGGCGTCCGCCCCACGAACACCGTGCTTTACTAGAGTTGGCAACCATTCACGAATTCGTTTTTCCATTGCTACTTTGACTTCGCTCCAATCGCCAACACCAGCATCATCGGGTCGTGGGCGACAGACAAGGTGGACGCTTCCTGCCAATGCGGCTGTGTCGCGAGCAACCATGCGATTAGCCAATTCGGTAGTAATTGGCCAAGATGCAGTCAATTTCCAACCTGAACGCAAAATGCCTTCCAATAGTGCTTCCCAACCCTCAGTGGATTTATGTGCAAAAACAATGCAGCCAATACCATCGTCTTTCAAAACTCGCCTTCCTTGCGTAAAAGTCTGAGCCATTCCGTTGAGGAAAAATTGCGTGTCTTTTGGAGGAAGTTTCTCCCCGGCAGTTGTTGTCACTGTCAACTCGCGCAACTTGGGCGAGAGAGGATTGCTCTTGTCAAATGGGTCACGAAGAAAGGGGTGAGATGGCAAGGCTCGCTTGAGCCAAACAAGAAAAAAGTCTGAAAGGTCAGCGTAAGCAACATTGTCATGGTATGGCGGGTCCGTGAACCAGACGGCGGCGGAATCGGAAGGAAGGGGAGAAGCGCAAGCGTCTGCTTGCTGAACTTGGCCAACCTTTAATTCGCCGGCAAGTCTGCCAATGACCCTGAGCATCGTCTCCAATGTCACCGAATAATCACCCGCTTGCTTCGCCACAAAACTTGTCTCAGCGAAATCCCAAAGCATAGGCAAAGCTTGTCTGCCAAATAAGTTTCTCACTTGCGTTTTAGTATTTTCCCATCGGCAGAATGCATTGCTAATGTCTGAAAATCGGCTGACTGCAAGGCTTAGAATTTCTGTCAATACTTGCGTGTTTTCATTGCCTTTGAGATTTCTAATGGAATCGCACAGTAGAACCATTACAAGCTTTTGCCTCGGAGTGAACAAATCACCCCAAGTCTTCATTCCATAAACTCGTGGAGAGCCAACCGCACGATGACCGTGTTTCCAAGGTAGGGGTTCGTCTGGAATCACACTCAAGCTGCCTTGAATTGGCTGTTTGGCACGTTTTTCGAGAGCCTTACCAGCAGCAAAGACGCACTCATAGTCTGATTCGTTCGGCAAACGAAATTGCCGAGATTCTAAGTCTGCCCTCATCGTAACGACCGCAAGCAATGTCGCGCCGCTCGTTCTGTTTCCTTTATTGTCGAAAAATGTTTCCGCTCCACCACGCTGCGCTGATAGCTGCGCTCGGACACGTTCGGCAGGCAAAACCGTGTTACAGCAAAGACAAGTCGCATTTGCTCGCGATACTGTTCCTGCATGAACCTCGCTTTCACTTTTTGGGTTAAAAATCTCAAATACTACCCTTGGCACTTTGCCTTTGGAACGGTCAACGCTAGTCCGTAAGGCTTTTTTTCCACCCGCGTTTTTTCTCAACCAAAAAGATTTTATCAATGGAATTTCCGCACCACAACCAACGCCTTCGCAACTCACCGTCCTCGCCCAGATGTAAGCGATTGGACGGCTGCCGTCGGGGTCTGTTGGATAAAATTTAGAGAGTTCTTTTTCTGCTTCCGATTTTACTTGTTTGCCAACATGACGTAACGCTTCGGCTAACCCATGAATGGTAATTTCTTTGCCTTTGTCATCCGTCAACTTGAACTCCGCGTTGCCATAACGCGGAATGTCTTCGAGCAGCGTCCTGAGAATCAAGCAGGCGACGGGATTTAGGTCACTGGCAAAAGCTTCACAACCGAGACGTAATGCTTCGAGTGGAATTGAGCCACCACCCGAAAATGGGTCAACAACCAAAGGCGTTTCTTCGGGGTGTGCTGCTTTGATAAGTCCACGCCCAATTTCCAAATATGTCGAATCAGACGACAAATCCCAATTAGCGAACTCACCAACAAATTCTAGTAGCAACTCGCGCAAGGCTTCATCGCTATCCGCTTTCTTGGAAAATCTTTTCGCCAAAAGTTCGCGGGCTATTTTTTTGAATTCTGCGGGACAATCTTTATCGCAAGGGTCGGGTAATAGCAAAGCTAGCAGCACAGACCGACAAGCTGCCAATGGTCGCCGCGCCCACCACAAATGCAGCGTGGACGTATGGCCGAAGCGAATGGATTTTTCCTTTGCCGAATGCTCGCTGACTTTCGCAATCGGAAAATCAACTTCAATCAGACGTTTGCAAGTGACGGGAATCATTCGGAAATTTTGATGCGTTTGAGTTGTTCAATGTAGCTGACCGGCAAACCCCAATGAGTCGCGCCGTTCACAAGTAGATTTTTATATTCAGCATTTGGCAGATGAGGATTTGCTAGATATATCCAAACCAACATTGGCTGATTATGTTCGCCATCACGCCAGACTTGAATCTGTTCGCGGTTGTAAGAATTTTTGCTCTTCGGGCGTCCCTCTCGAAATCCTTCGCTGACATCAAGCCGTGTCATGTCGCCTTCTGAAACTTCATAAACCACACCCCAAACGGAATCACCCTTTTCTGCGACAGCATCGGAAACACCGCACCCGCGATTTTTTGAGAAGCGTGGGAAGGCAAGGCGATAGTCAGCCAGCTTCGCCACGCAGATAAATTTTGCAGACGTGCAGCGGTCTTGCATCTGTGTGAAATCCATATTCGAGCCGTAAGCAAAATAGAGCATGGTCAAGCCTTGTAGGGTGTCGGTTGCTCTTTCAATTCCATCGGCTGCGTCATGGCGTTCACATCCAGCCTGTAATGCTCCACCTTCTTGACTTCGTGCCATTCAAACTTGGCCGGGTCTTTGATGGGGTCTTCCAGTTTGGGAGTCGTATCGCAATGCGTCACGACGTAAAGCCAATAGAGGTCGCGCCGGTCTTCCGCAATCCGCTTTTCGTTCGGTGAAAGGAAAATCGTGCCAGTGGCCGCGCCAATGCCTTTGACTTCAATCAAACGCAGTTCGCCGGTCACTGGATGCAAACTCCGTAAATCAAAACCGATGTTCTGGTCTTGCACATCTTCGATTTTGCAACCACGAGCAGTCTCGTGTGCGATGACGGTTTCTATGGCTTTCCGTTCTGTCTCGCGGTCACATTTCAGATTCGAGTTCGCGGGAACATTTCGTTCAGGATGTGGCATCACCAACGCCACACCGATACGTTCCACGCCTTGAAGCGAGAGGCTTCGTTGCCGCGCAATGTCAGTCATGCGAATGTCGCGACGGCGTTGCAGGTCGTGAATTTTCTGCGCTTCCATTTCAGCGAGGCCAATCGCAGTCGTTTCACCCCGGTCTTGCGCTACCAGATGCTTGTTGAGAATGGCGTCACGCTTTTTGATGAGTTCTTCAAAGCAGGTAGTGACGCTTACCTTGATGAGGTCAAGTTCGTGTTCACGTTCCGCTGCAATTTCCGCCTTGAACTGCTGCAAAGCTTTCTCGAACAAAAAGGTCTGAGTGCGCGATTCGTCAACCGGCAGGTTTGGCAGCACTTGGGGCTGACGTTCCGGCATGATGAGGTCAAGCAGGTAGCTGGAATCACGAAGGCGGCGTGTGCCATCGGCATTGGTTTCCACCAAAAACAATCGGCGGTGAAGAACATTCCCCATGCCGTCCACAACCGACGCGATAAAAAGTTCAAGTGACGCTGGCTGCTCGCGCTCGACTTCATAGAACACCGCTCCCTGTCGAAGATGCGCTTGCGTCTGTTCCCAAATCTGTCGGCGCACAGATTCAAACAGCGGATGCGAGGGTGTGACCCATTCCAATCGTGCATCCTTTTCCAGTGTGCTGCGTTCAAAACAAATCCAGTCGTAATTTTTTGCGACGGGGGCGATTCGCCAATCCTTCGCGCGAGTTTGGTCGAAAAGCGCAGCGGGAATTTTTCCAACCTTGAAAGCCTTTTCAACGTCCTTCAGCGGCGTCAAGTTGAGGCCGACTTCCTTTGAGCCGTGTTCAAAGAACCGCGCCACGGTTTCTGGCACAATCCGACGCTCCTGAGCCAATGCACGACGTTCAACCAACATCGGTAAATTCAAACTTTTTTTCGCCAGACCTTCCAAAGCCGACTGGCAAATGCGCCGGAAATCTTCTTCCTTCACATCCACTTCCAACTTCGCTTCCAAATCATTTGCGCTCAGTTTGCCGGAATAAAAATCACGCAAGAGGCGTTCAATCTGGCTTGAGGGCAAAACTTCACCGACGACGTTGAACACGGCATCATCGTCTAAGGCGTCACGAATCTCTTGGAGCTTTTCCAAAAGTTTTTGAAGCACCCTGCCTTCGACGGTGTTCTGTGCAAAGAAATTAAAAATCAAACAATCCTTGGTTTGGCCGTAGCGGTGAATACGCCCCATGCGCTGTTCCAAGCGATTCGGATTCCACGGAATGTCGTAATTAAACAGAACGTGACAGCATTGGAGATTGATGCCTTCACCAGCGGCCTCTGTCGCCACAAGCACCTGCGTCTTCAAATCCCAAAAATTCCGTTCCGCCCAAAGGCGAGTGCCTTCTTCATCACGGTTGCCGGATTTCATGCTGCCATGAATCTGTCCAACGGTGAGATTCCAAGACCGCAACTTTGAAACCAGATAATCAAGCGTGTCTTTGTATTCCGTAAACAGCAGCAAGCGCACGTTCGGGTCGGTGAAAATTCCCTGCTCAGTCAGTTGAGCTTTGAGTCGGCTCAATTTGATTTCATGTCCACCGTCCTCAACTTTTTGCGCCTGAATGATGAGTGACGCGATTTCCTTGAGTTCGATTTCCAAGTCGCCTTTTTTATTGGCGAGTGTGGCGCGCTCCAATTCGCGTTCCTTGGTTTCGCGTTCGGAATCATCCATTTCATCCCATTCTTCCTCAGATGGAATTTCTGGCATCGGAATTTCGCCAAGTTGGTTAGCCGTTTCGAGCAGTTGTTTGAGGGCTTTTTGACGGCGCAACAGCGATTCTTTCAGCGAGTGCGTGGAAGAAGCCATGCGTCGTTGATACATGGACATGATGAAACCAACGGCACGGGCGCGACGGTCATCGCCAGCTTCGGCAGCACGGGCAGACTGGCGTTGAACATAATGCGTGACAGCTTGGTAAAGCTCCATTTCCACGCCTTCAAGATTGAACGCGACGGTGTGCGGAATCCGTTTCTTGAAAAGCTTCAACGCCTTCCAAGTGCCGTCCGGCTGCGGCTTCGGAAAATTGAGCATCACTTCCTTCGTTCGACGCAAATAACACGCTGCTTCGCCACGCGCTATCGCATCGCGAATTGATTTCACATCGGCGTAAGCTTCTTGGTCGAGCAAACGAAGGAACAGACTGAAATTTTCAGGGTCGCCCTTGTGCGGTGTCGCGGTGAGCAAAAGAAAATGAGCGGTCTTGTCGCGGAGCAATTCGCCAAGCCGATAGCGTTCGCTCTTGTGTTCGGCGTCACGAGCCGACATCCGGTGAGCTTCGTCCACAATCACCAAATCCCAATCATCGGCCTGACGAACGCTTGGCAGGATTTCATCGCGCTTCGCCAAATCCATCGAAGTGATGATTTGATTTTTGTCGTTCCACAGATTCACGCCGTATTGCACCCGCAAATCCGCACCGCGCAGGATGTGAAAACTTTCCTGAAAACGGTCAGTCATTTCCCGCTGCCACTGAAACGCCAGGTTCGCGGGACAAATAATCAAAATTCGCTCTGCGAGGCCACGCAGCTTCAATTCCTTGATTAACAATCCGGCCATGATTGTCTTGCCTGCTCCTGCGTCATCCGCGAGCAGAAAACGGCAACGTGCCGACTTCAAAAGATGATTGTAAACCGCATCCAGTTGGTGTGGCAGGGGGTCAACCCGTGAAATGGAGAGGGCAAAGTAAGGGTCAAATTCTTGGGCGAGCGAAATTCGCAGGGCTTCAACACCGAGCTTGAACAGCCGGGGCTTCCCTTGAAAGACAGCCTCTTTCTGTTCGATTTGTATGGTCGCAAGGTCTTGTTTTGTGAGCGTGACCCCGCTGCGAAAAGTTTTCGTCCGCATTCCAAGCAGGTTCACAAGCAAAAATCCGTCGCCAATCGTGGGATTGCCAATAATCTGCATCGGTTCAGCGAATTGCGAGCCGTTTAAGACGACACCCTCTCGAAAATCATTTGCTGAAATGCTCATTACAAAGCCTGAAAGTTCTTTTCCCAAGCATCTTCAAAAAGAAGCCTGTTAGCAAGACTGGTTCGGATTTGAACGCGGAGAATTGCGGTAAATCTGCCGTCACTTGACGGCGCGTAATGCGATGCGAACCAGCTTATCAAAGGCTGTGGCATTGATGGACGGCGGATTGCGCGTGGCAGGAATTGTCCCGAAAATTTCTCGCATCATTTTTTCTGTGATTGGAGGCGGATTTTCCAAATCGGTGTGAAGTGACTTGCAAACATGAAAAATTCCGCACGACATGGCTCGCAATCGGTAAATCGCATCCCAATGTTTCAGGTCGGAATGGAATCTGTCAGTCATTTCGAGTGGCATCGGCGGATTTCCGTGAACCATGCAGTTGCTCGGAAGTGGTTCGCCATTTTGCCGATACCACTCGGCGGCATCGGAATGGTTTAGAAAAGTCTCGACGACCTCAAGAATGGCAACCAAACGCCAATGCCGTTCTACCATGCCGGGGTATTCTCCCTTTCGGGTGATGTAAACCACCTTGCTGCCCTCGCGAAGTCGGGGTGCAAAAAATTCTTTGCGGCACAGCGCGGAGATTGACGGATGCTTGGATTCAAAATCTGGTTCGCGGCGACAAGAGGCATCTGCAAACGGTTTCAGCTTGTGGTTGCGAATCGCTTCTTGCCCAAGCTTGCTTTCAACAAGTGGGCGATACGAACATAGAAAAATTCGAGGCGGATTTATCATCGGAAAATACCGCTACAATGCAGACTTGCAACGCGCAAGAAAACCAAAAACAAGAAATCAAAATTATTCCTTCTGTCGCAGTAATTTTTCAACGGAAACATCGAGGGCGTTCGCCAGCTTGAAAATTGTCTCGCGCCCCGTCAATTTTCCGGTTTTTTCCCAATATGCGAGCGTGGATTGCGGAACTCCGGTCATTTCGGAAAGTGCATCTTGTGATAGACCCTTTTGCTTTCGCAAATGGTTCAACCATGCTCCATATCGGTTACGGCGTTCGGTGGGTTTTCTGCCCATAGCCGAGAAGTGTATTTTACTAATCCATTGCTCTTGCGTTTTACCAATGGATTGATAATTCTGGCTTTGTTTCCACACTGAATTGAACTATGAGCGATGACGCATTCAAAGAGATTCTGGCCTATGGCATCGGCAGAAAACTTTACGGCGGCGGCGGAGCGGCACAAAACGAAGCGGACAATCGGACGCGAGAGCGTCAGCACAAGGAAATGCTTGATGCCATCAAAGCCAACACGCGGGAAATTCGTGCGGCTGGCCGCAGTAGCGACTGGATTGCCGTCACCAAAGACGTTGCAACCGTCGGCATTACCGATTTCGCCCAAAACGAGCTTGGCGACATTGTTTTTATCCAGTTGCCAGCCATCGGCGACGTTGTAGAAGCTGGCGAGCCATGCGTTTCCGTGGAAACCCTGACCGAGCCGAGAGACATCAATGCGCCGTTGACTGGAAAAGTTGTCGCGGTAAATGAAGTCCTGAATCAGAATCCTGAGCTTGTAAATTCCGCGCCGGAAAGCGAAGGCTGGCTTTACAAAATTAAAGTCACCAAACCAGCGCAACTAAAAGCTTTCGGAATATGACTACGCGCGACGATTTCGACATAAATCTAATCGTGTCCGTTGTTCAGAACGGGGGATTTTTTGACAGAGGCACACTGACCTTGTTTGCTCTTGACTGCCCAACCGAGCAAGTCATTGTGGAATGGGAAGACGGCTCACGCTCACAACACAAGCCACAGGATGCGCTTGAAAAAATTACAATGGACGCACTCATTGGCAAGCACCCGAACAGGGTTTTTTTGACCCCCGAAAGCCTTGAACGGCTACGCGGTGACGCGGATAAACCAGAATTGACGGCAACCGAGCAAACGCTTGTGCGGGTCGCACCAGATACCACTCTGGCCGACGTTCACGCATTGAACGCAAACGAGGCAGCGCGGGAACGCCTGAAAGCGGAGCAAGGCACGCTTTTCTTCAAGGTCGCGGCAACGATGTATCGTTTAGACCCCGCTGGCGTGGCGCATGACTTAAACGACGAACACGAATACGAGGGCGAAGTTGCCGACTTGATTCCCAGACTGCCCGAATGTGAAACTGCGGGAGATTGTAGCCGCGTGATTCACGAAATTTGCGCAAAGTGGTTCAAAGGGCGTGTTCGCTCGCTTGATAATTATCAGGAAATTGGGGAAGCTGTTTGGAATCTGTGGCAAAGACACAGACTGAACAGCGAGACGTATGTTGACTAATTATTGGGTGTATATTGTGGTTGGTATTGTCCTTGTTGGCGTCGTTATGCAATGTAGAAAAACTAAAGGCTGAATCATGGCTTGCTGCTTCATTGGCTGCTTGCTTTGCAAGGATGCTCGCGGTTTTTACGGGCGCGGTCGCATCATAGGGAATTCTCTCTTTTGGAAGTTCAGCCTTACGTTTCCTACCTATCGCAAATTGCCTCTTGAGGGGAGGGAGGGACACAAGATTCCTATTACCGCCATATCGCAGCGGTTTTAACCTTGGCGCAGTTCGTGTCCGTCCTTGGCTCGCTTCGGGCTTTCGATTCTCGTCTCCCTAAGCTGGACAGCGAAGAAGAATTCTCCGCGCACACGCCGCTATGTCCAGTTTCGGGCTTTAGTGGTAGCCAATTTTTTTGTTTCTGATTTCCTACCTATCGCCCCTTTTCGGGTCGGTTTGGTTTGTCAGACCGCTTGATTCCATTTATTCGGCGGCATCTAGCTCTAAGGTGGCACGCTCCCGCAGTCACCTGTCCATTACAGACTCGCCAGAGTTCCTTTACGGGCTTTAGGTATCTTATGGTTTCGCGCTTGCTTGGCCGTCACGCAGGACGGCTTCACTTCAATACCACTGACACCGAAACTGTGTGAAGTTCTCGCCTCACGCAAAGCCTGTTTGCTAACACCAACAAGAAACAGACGACTTGAACCCTTGACGCGGATTTTTACGCTCTGGCCTTCACTGTTGCCAGCTCACAGACATTAGAGACGCTTTCAGGACTTTAATTCAAATAACTTTCAAGTATCTACTTTATCATAGTGATTTGATGGCAGTTTATATGGTTTAATATGGATTTTTTGCTTGGTGACGTTCTATCGGTAAATCGCAAGCTCCGCAGAGACGATTCAACTGGATAAAAAGAAATAGGGGTGTCAGAAACCCTCGAAATCTGCTCGCGAAAGGCGGCGAGGACTCCATAAAGCACTTTCTGATAGTTGTGACCTTTTCCAAATACCACCGAGTCTTAAAAAGTGTAATGGTTTATGTGAATAGCGATACAAATCCACCATTGGCAATAAATTCAACCGCGCTCCGCAAGAGATTGGGCATTAGCCGCTCCACGTTCCAAAGGCTCATCAAGGAAAAGATTTTGACACCGCTGCCCTACTTGAAGCGCAACCGCCTTTTCAGTTACCAAGCCATCTTGGACTTTCTGAACCCAAAGAAATGACAAATTCATGAAAACCAAAAAAACTACTGCGAAAGCACCTAAAGCCCCTGCCGACTATCCGACATTTACCGCGACTAAATCGCTTACGGAAATAACAAACGCGTTCGTTCAAAAAGAATCCAGAAAGGTCAAGTCAGGGGACAACTCTTGCATCGCTGACTTTGCAACCTTGGCCAGAATGGTGTGCCAAAATTACAGCGGCGGATTCAGCGTCAACGATTTTTTAAGTCTATCGCGCTCGATGGATAGTCCACCTGTTGAACTCGCCAGACTGTTCCACGCTTGGATTGAAGCACTTCAGGCGGCCAATCTTCTTAAAGCCCAAATTTCCTGTTATAGCTGGCCTGTTTATTCCTTCAACAACGTCAACCAATGAAATCCACCGACCACAACCCTGATAGGGACAAGCCATTTAATAAATCTGTGAACTTCTGCGAAAGCCAGCATGAGGTGACACAGGCTGAACGTGAGGACGTGCAAAACCGAATCGCGGCCATGATAAATCAAACAAAAAAGGAAATCTCAAATGAAAGACACCAGTGAACTTACCAGACAGAATTTTTGTAATTGTCTCTATCAGGCTTTTGCTTGCGAAGGCAAATCAGCCGAGCAATGCGACGAACTGACGAGCAAATATGAAAAGCTGACAGACGTGGGGATGAGTCCCGACGGCGCGTTTGGCGTGGTCTATGGCGCGTATGGTTCGTGCAATGCGCGTGATATGCTGAATCAGGCAACGCGTTTCATCCATGATTCTCTGGACAGCATGAATAAATTCAGTCCAAAGATTAAAACAAGTTCAACAACCAGATTTTCGGACTTGGTAAAGCGTTTCAACAGCAATCTTGATAAGTGCGGCGGCATTTCAGTCAACGGCGTTAGTCTGGACGCCGAAGAAATCAAAAAACTGCACCTGCCAGTTCCGGCGAACGTCAAAGTGGAATCTTTTGCAAGCGAGCAGTCCAGCAAGGCCAAAGGTCTCGCGCTGGAAATTACAAAATGAATTTGAGGGGTGGTTTTCGTCGTTTTGCCACCCCTCAATAATCGGCCTCTCCGTGCTAGGCTGATAGGACAATGCGGCTTCATAATCCTGCAAAGTCCAAGCCGCTAGTCATGTTCTCCATACAACGTGGCTGGCGGTTTCTTCTTTTTCATGGATTCCGCAAAGTTCGCTGCGGTTTTTTGCCCGAATGATTTTACTCCTGCCTCGTTTTGATGCTGCGCTCTCAAATGGATACCCCTTTGCGTTAAAAAACATCAAAAACACTAATGATTTCAAGAATTTGCCCCCCTTGTAATTTTATTAAAATAAAAATACTAGCTCCCCACACACCTCTTTCAGCGGCTTAACAAATTTGTTAAAAACAAAATCGCTGATTCAATCCGATTTCTCTTGGCCGAAAAATAAATGTCTGACAGGTTTAGATAGGGGGAGACTATAAGTTTTCCCTGAAATGTTTCCGGCGAATCCTTTGCGAACGGTAATTTTGATTTCTCGTGAAGTCAGAACGTGCAGCTTATGGAACTCCCGCCGCGAGACAACAACACATGATAAGTAGATACAAACCAAACGGTAAAACTGGCGAATTCAACGGGATTCTGCCCGCCAGATTGGATGTAAAGCAGACGGCAGACATTCTTGGATTCCAAGAGCATGACATTGCCCCTCTCGTAAGGGAGGAAATGCTTGAACCACTTGGAAAGCCAATGCCCAATGCGCGAAAATACTTCGCCAGAGTGCAAATCATGGAAATTGCTGATGACCCATCATGGTTGTCAAAGGCAACCAAGTTGATTTACCAGCATTGGGTGGATAAAAACGCCAGTCGCACAAATAGCCGTGCCGAAATGATTGGGGGTGCGGTATGAAATCGAACCAAGAACCGATTACAGTTCCAGAAATGTTCGACCAAATGACAGGCTACCCGTGCTTCGCTTGTCATGACCCGAATGAACAGAAACGCCAGAGGGAAGAACAAGCATGGTGGTTTGCTATGGGGTGTGCGCTTGGAAGTTTTCCAGCAAATACCCAAATGCCGGAAGAAACCATCAATAAAAGGTTTCGATACCTAATGGAACTGCTTGGTTATGGAAGGTATAGATTGGAAGCAGAAGCAAAGGCCAGTCGAGCAAAAGACCGTGAAGTTGTAGGAGGTGCGTCATGAAATCAAACAACAACTTTGCTGACATGGTTGTAGGCACCATGCTTGCTGACCTTTGGGAACGCGACATTGCAGAACTAAAACGCACCAAACAACCCGGCGGTGAAGCGTTTTGCCGAAAATTGAAAAGGGGTGTAAAGGAAATGCGCCAATTTTCAGCACTGGCGGCGAAAAAATGCTCACCAGAGCAACGAGCTAAATTCAAAGCTAGAGATGCCAGTGTGAATTGATTCAGTTTAGCGGAGACATAAGGCCGGAAGCGTTTTGCTTCCGGCTTTTTTTGTTTCATGGCATGGCAAAAGAAAAAAGCCGAAAGTGTTTCCACTCTCGGCTCTGAATTTTATTCCAATAAATTATTGGCTAGTTGTTTTGAGCTTGTGCGTTTGTTCGCTCGTAACTTTCAAGCGACGGGAGCAGAACATCGGCATTTTTGGCATAAGCACGGGCAACTGTTTTGCTGGCGTGACCAAGTGCCTTTTGCGCGAATCGTTCGGGATAGCCAGCGGCGGCGGCTCGCTCTGCCCAAGCGTATCGGTATGAATGAAGTGTCACGCCTTTGATGTTCAATCCTTCGCAACGCTGCTTGAATTCTGTGGCGCGGTCTGCCTCACGCACTCCAGTAAGATAAGGAAACAGATTGCCAGTTGCAGGGAGTGAACGCAGAAGATTTTCCAGCCCAGCATCAATTCTGAGCGTGGCGAGTGTTTCTGTTTTCTGGCGGATGTAAGCAATCGTGCGATTTTGCCAGTCAATGTTTTCTGCCTTCAAGTTTGCCATGTCTGTTTGCGAACCGCCGATGTGCCAACATATCTGATAATACGCTTTGCGTTCTTGGTTTAATTCACGTTCGAGAATTCTTTGATGCTCCTCAAATTCTATGGCTCGCTGGTCTTTGTGTTTTACTTCCGGCCATAGTTTCTTGGCAATAATCGGAACAAGCAGCCAATTCATACCAAGTGCGTAGTTGTGCAATCGGCTCAAATACATATTGGTTGAAACGCCGCCAGAATTGAGAACCCTCTTGAAATCGTCGGCACTGGTGCTTGCTACAAAAAGATTGCGGATATGGTCAAAAGGCTTGCTTGCGTGAGCGCGATTGCAACGCACCTTGGTGCTGTCTGCCATGTCTTTTTTGTCATTTTCAATATCCGCCATGACTGACTGCCAAGTGCGGTCTGCGTTCTGCGGATTGCTGACCAGAATGTGAGTTCTCGCCATTTGAGCGTGAAACCCGGCATCCCTATGAGGATGGTTTCTCAAAAGCAGCATTTGAAGTGCTTCGTCTTTGTTGGTGGTTCGCAAACTCTCGCGTTTGCCTGTTTGGTTGTCCTGAATCATCCAGACCTTGCCGCCTGAATTTTTTCCACGGATGTAGATACGGTAACGATTGCTCATAATTTTGTTTATGTTTCTCATAAACGTAATCATGGCAGATACTTCACTTTGAGCGTTAGGGTGCCTTGGAAGTGCTAAACCGAATAGTTTTGGTGCTGGTTCGGGTCAGACTCGTTGCTCACACTTTCGCTCACAGTTGACCCTCTAAACCGCACATAAAGCCCGAAAACATTGGGTTTTCGGATGGAGGCGAGGGTCGGAATCGGACTAAGTCACCGATTCAGATGCCAATAAAATCGCATAAACCCCTGTAAAATCAAGGACAATTCGCCAGTATTCGCCACAATTTTTCACTATTTTTCAGTATGATCACTGACAGTTTCACTGACAGTGGATTTTACTGTCAGTGAATTTTCAAGATGGCTTTTAGGGTGTGATTTCACCATGCGCGAAACGCGCGGTCAAATTTTAGACTATGCTTCTGTCGCTCTCTGCCGCCGCGACGGGCGGCAATTCTTAACCAATCATTAACGGATTTTTGGTAAATTTATCCTGGCATCCAGTTTAACCGCGAAGGGGGTAAAACAGCATGATTGGCGAGAGCAAAAGAAATCCAAGAGTCCTGGCCGGGGAGATTTTGGAAAAAATCGGCGCGATAGATTTGAAGCCGTTGGATGAAGAAACCGGGTCAACCGCCAATCAAGTCCTGACGATTAAGGGCGCAATCAAAGGCGCATTGGAGCAAATCAAACTTGGCAAAATTCCGGCGATGCACGTTCGGATGCTGGATGCGACGCACGAATTAACAAGCGCGCTCGCCAGCATCCAAGAGGAGTGTCAAAACAACATTTTCGAGCTTCACGATTTGGAAGCCAAGGCCACGGATGAACAAGCGCCGGAAATCGTTGCTCAAAGAAAAAAAGTTGAAAGCCTTTATGATTCAACGCGCAAGGCGATGACCACTTTTTCATCCGTTTTGCCGCTAATAGTCGAACAACTCATTGATTATTCGCCCCGACAGGAATTGCACAGGGGTAATGGGATGATGGTCGGGGTGTAAAATCTCCCCGCCGACACCCCAACACTTTCCTTTCCGCCTCGTCGGAAAGGGCGCGATAGCGTAAAAGCCAGCGCAGCGGATGAATGGAGTCCAGAGGCCATGCCTCTGGCGGCGGGGTTTGGGGACGGCAGCGGAGTCCCCAACAAAGCAAAACCGGCTGAACCGTTTCCAGTCCAGCCGGGCGCGTGGGGGTGTGGTCAATCCTCGTCCGGCATCATCACCGTGATGGCTGGCTCTGGCTTGTCCATGTTGAGCGGGCCGCAAGTGGCAATGAGTTTCACCAGCCGGGCGGCGCGGTTGTCGTTGCGGACATAGAGCGCGAACGGCAAGCGGTC
>Ga0007882_10000284_pt1 | contig 29847 bp, 25 predicted proteins | sample CryBogCBH12Aug01_FD_71195 | JGI IMG/M metagenome (GOLD analysis project Ga0007882, IMG submission 71195) | Freshwater microbial communities from Crystal Bog, Wisconsin, USA - CBH12Aug09.1 | ecosystem: Environmental > Aquatic > Freshwater > Lake | place: Crystal Bog, Wisconsin, USA | collected... | reverse complement strand
CACCAACAACGTGCAGTTACGCTTTTTCGACGAGCAATGGCTAGATTACTGGCTGGCGGACAGCAACTCCCTACGCACCCCCAAAGCCGTGGAAATTAGCCTGACAGTGGGTGATTTAGGGGTGGTGACGCGGCTGTTCTACCTACACCCATGAATACCACCAAGCACACACTCATAGGCACACAACGGGGTCACTGCACTATCTGCCCGCCCGGCCCACCCGGCTTGCAACAGGGCATTGCCCTCATCACCGTACTGCTGGTGCTGTCCATTGCCACCGTGGCACTGGTGTCCATGTCCACTAGCCGGCAACTGGACATCCGCCGCACCCAAAACCTGCTCCGCTCCAGCCAAGCCTTCGCCTATGTTTATAGCTTGGAAACATGGGCCGACACCGTACTTGGCAAAGACAAAAGCCTGAACAAAACCGATGGCCCGACCGACGTTTGGGCCACCCCGCTTACCCTGACCGTGCCGCAGGGCGGGCAACTCAACGCCCGCCTGCTCGACCTGCAAGGACGTTTCAACCTCAATAACCTATTTGAGGAAAACAAACCCAACGAACGCGAGATACAACGCTTCACCCGTTTGCTGGCCCTGCTGAAACTGGACACCGACGTGGTCGATGCCATTTTGGACTGGCTGGACAGCGACAGCGACATCCGTTACCCGAACGGGGCGGAAGATGAAACCTACCAGCACAAAGCCAGCCCTTACCGCAGTGCCAACGCCCCATTTGCCGACGTGTCGGAATTGTTGCTGGTCAAGGGTGTCAGCAACAAATTTTTCCAGAAGTTGCGCCCCTACATCTACGTCACCGACAGCCCGTCCAAACTCAACATCAACACCGCCGCCCCCATCATCCTGCAAAGCCTCGCCGATAACCTGAGTGACGACGACGTGCGCAGCCTAAGCTATGCCATTGCCGACAAACCTTTTGAAAATGTACAGGATTTTGTCAAACATGAGATATTGGCGGAGTTGGGTGTCGGCGAAGAAGGCTTAGGCGTGACCAGCAACAATTTTCTGCTCACTGGCAGCATTAGCCTAGGCAAGCTATCATTGCTGTTCGATTCACAGTTCAAACGTCCGCAAGAAGGACACATAACCTTGGTTAAACGGCAACGGAGAAGTCCTGTCAATGGCTGAAAACATACTGGCACGTCAACACCCCGGACAAAACGGCATCTATCAGTGGCTACGCTTAAATGCCGAAACACCAGACCTCCAACAAGGCGATCTGGCGCAATTGGCCGCCGCCACGACCAACGAAACAGTCCTATTGCTGATCCCCACGGCAGAAGTGCTGCATCTGACCATCGACCTGCCGCTCACCGCCAGCCGCCAAATAAAAAAAGCCCTGCCTTATGCCATTGAAGACCTGCTCGCCGAAGAAGTGGAAAACTACCATTTGGCTTGGTGCAAACTGGCCGATGGGCAAATAGCTGTCGCCGCCATTGAATTGGCAAGCTTGCACCGCCACCAAGATGCCTGCCAAGCCGCTGGCATCCGCTTGGGCGGCATTTATTCGGAACTGCTGTTCATCCCTTGCACGGCTGATAGCACTGGCGTGATCATCGAACAAAACCAAGCCACCTTGCGCTGCAAACCCTACCAAGGCGGCGCGATAGCAGTGTCCGCACTGCCCTTGGTGCTGGACAAACTGCTTGCTGAACAGCAACCACCACAACGCTTAGCTGTCTGGCAGACTGATATCGGGCAAACGACTATCCAGTGGCCGGACAAGCTGCCGGTCGATGCCCACCCGCTACCTTCGGCGTTGGCCTTGTTCGCCGGACACATGCCCAAAAAACTGGAACTCAACTTACTGTCAGCACATTACGCGCTCAAACAGGGCGGTGGGCAAAACTGGTTGCCGTGGTTGCCCAGCGCCGCCATGTTGCTGCTCGCCGCAGGCCTACAGTGGGGTTACACACTGCACCGCTACTGGCAAAGCGAGGTCTTGCTCAGCACCCTCGACACCAGCAACCAACAACTGTTCAGGCAAACCTTCCCGGACTTAAAACGCATCGTCAACATTAAGGCCCAAGCCCAACAAGAATTGGCCGCCTTACGCAAAACCGCCGGACAACGCCAAGACCGAGGTTTTTTATTTTTGCTTCACCAAACCGGCGCCACCTTGTCAACCCTCCCCCCCGCCGAAGCCCCGGAACTGCAAGGCATGGACTTTATCAACAATACCCTCAGCCTCAGCCTTAAAGCCAAGGACATTGTGCAACTGGATGCCCTAAAACAAAAATTGCAACAAAACAGCGGCCTTAAAGCTGAGATACGCTCGACTGAAAGCGTCGGCACTAACCTACTCGCCCATTTGGACATCAGCCAAACCAGCCCACCATGATCGACTATCTACAAAAATTGTCCGTACGGGAACGCAACCTACTGCTAGGTGGTGTCAGCCTGCTATTGTGCCTGGGCCTCTACGCATTCGCCTACGCCCCCCTGATCGACGGACAGAAAAAACTCGATGCCGCTCTCGCCAACCAGCAACAAGTCAAAGTTTTCTTAAGCTCGCTCAGTGCCGAAGTCAGCCAGCTTAGGCAAAACCAAGCCGAACAACCCATCGACAATGGCCAATCCCCGCTCGCCATCATTGATGCCAGCAGCAGCCAAATGGACATTAAGCCGTGCATCAAGCAAATCGTCTCCGAAGACCCCGTCAGCCCCCAATTAGGACTGGAAAAATGCAACTTCGACAAACTGGCGGTCTGGCTTGCCGCACTGCAAAAACAACAAGGCTTTTTAGTCAAACAAATCCAGCTCAACCGCGAACCTGCCAGTCCCGGGCAAGTCAGTGGCAAATTGGTGCTGTCACGCTAAACACGCGCCAATAAACAACCACTACCCTAGGTTTATTTCCACCCTATCAGTACCACCCTCATCCTAGCGCACCCATAAAATACAAGCAAAGTATTGAATTTATTTTAAAAATTTAAAAATCCCCCGTTGGCACGAAAAAAGCTTGTAGTTAGATGGACACATCATTGCCAGTCTGCACTGGCCTTTAACCACCTTTATTACGGGTAAGCCAACATGCACAAACATCTCATCAAAATAGCGCGTTATACCGCCATCGTCCTTATTTCATCCACCCCATTGCCCCTCTATAGCACCGATGCCCTCGCCGATGAAATTGATATGGACAAAAAACGCACGCCCGCCATTCTAGGTGCCAGCGGCCACCAACAACCCAAGGGGCAGCCCGCCAAAAGCGGTGGCGGCAACCAGCAGCCATAAAGACAACCACCCCAAACCCGGCACATTGAGCCACTTCTGCCCGCAAAGATGCCGGTTGCACCCTAATGCTTGCTGTCGGTTTGACGCTAACGCCACCTCATCAAACACTTTAACATCAGGGATTGCCAATGGCTTCGTATTGGGATAAAACGGACTTGACTATAATAGTGTATAATGGGTGGCTGAGCCACTTAAGCCAGCATGCTTGAGATTTTTTGGTCCCCCTAAAAAACCAATGAAAACCCTGTACTTAAAATCAATAACAACACTGCTGTTGTTATGTTTTGCTGTCGCCGCGCAAGGGCAACCTAAGGAAACGACGGCAAAAGCCCTTTCCATTGATGAAGTGCTGGGCATTTTTTTTCAGCGCAACCTCGACCTGATCGCCGCGCAATACGCTATCGACCAATCCCAGGCGGATGCCATCATTGCTTCAGCCATCCCCAACCCGACTTTTGGCTTCCAACTGTTGGAATTGAGCAAAAACATTAACAAAGGCTCGTCAGCGGAAGGTTGCAACCATAGCCCAGGGGTTTCCTGCGGCGCTGCGGAATATTACTCCTTCAGCCAATTGATAGAAGTGGCGGGCAAACGAGGCTTGCGGATCGAGGGCAGCGGTTTCGCCACCCAAGCGGCGGAACAGGACTTCCGCGACGCCCTGCGGATATTTTCCAATATGGTCAGGGATGCCTATTACAACCTGCTACAAACCCAAAAAGACCGCTGGCTGGCACAAGAAATTGTCAACCACTACCAATCCATCACCCAAGCCAACCGGCTACGCCTTAAGGGCGGTGACATAGCCGAATCTGATTTCCTTCGGGTCAACATAGAAGCCATACGCGCCGAATCGGACTTGGACAAAGCCCGCACCGCTGTGGAACAGGCAAAAGCCAATTTGGCAATGATCTTACGCTGGCCCGAGCAAAGCATGGCCTACGAAGCCAAAGAACAATGGCCCGAAATAATGGATATTGGCCAGCATCTGGGCCAGCAGCAACTGATTGACAAGGCACTGGAACTGCGCCCCGATTTGCAGGCCGACAAGCTCCGCGCCGAACAAGCCAAGAAAGAACTGGCATTGGCACATCGCCTCAAATACCCCGATGTCACCGTCACCGCCGGTTATGCCCGCGACCCCAGCAACAACGTCCTCGATTCCGGCTTTGTCGGTTTCAACGTACCCTTGCCAGTGTTTTACCAATACCAAGGCGAAGCCAATAAGGCCGCCGTCAATGTGAACCAGAGCCAACTGGCCCTGGAACAAACCGGACTCAACATCCGCAATGATGTGGTCAGTGCCTTGGCCACTTGGCAAAGCACCGACAAAATCGTCCATCGTTTCGAAGATGGCTTGCTAAAAGCCGCCGTTGATGTCAGGGACAGCGCCGAATTGGCCTATAGCAAAGGGGCAACCAGTGTGCTCGATTTTATCGATGCCCAGCGCAACTACAAAAATATCATGCATGAATACTATTTGGCACTGATTGACCGCACCAATGCCTATTATGATTTGGCGAAATCGGTCGGCGTTGAACCCAACAATGGGCATCCACCCCTACCGCCCCCTAAACTTAGCCGATAATACAAAACCATAGGGTCGTTTGACAGAGCATCAAAGCACCCTGAAAACCACTTGTGCACCTTCCAAACATGATTAAGCATACATATTTTCAAAGCACCGCAAAGGGGTTAGCAGGATTGCTGGTCGCCATAGCAGTAACCGCGTGCAATGCCGCCGCCGAAGATGCCAAAGCGCCGCAAACGGTCAAATTGCAGGCTGACCCAGCCAAAGCACCCGATGTGGTTTATTTACCGGTGGATTCGCCCAAAAAGGCTTATATCAAAACCGCCCCGTTAAACCTGTCCCGATATCCCTTACTCGAACCCTTGGCAGGCAAAATGACCTACAGCGAGAGCCTAACCTCGCAAATCCGCTCTTCCGTCGCGGGTCGCGTCATTAACAAACCCATCGCCTTAGGCACAACCGTACAAACCGGCACCATGCTGTTGGAACTGGATAGCCCCGATGTTGCCGATGCCGAAGCGGATTTCAACAAGGCAGAAGCGGATGTGATGCTCACCAGCAAAGCCTTTAACCGCCAACAAGAGCTGTACGCCGGCAAAGCCGTATCGCGCCGTGAACTGGAGCAGGCCCAAGATGATTTAAGCCGTTCCAATAGTGAATTGCAACGCACCAAAAACCGGCTAAAAAATTTGCACATTAATGCCGGACAAAGTGACGGGCATTTTGCCTTGCGCTCCCCCGTACACGGCATTGTGGTGGAAAGGAACGTGACCCCCGGCACCGAAGTGCGCCCCGATTCGGAAGGGCCGCTGTTTGTGATTTCCGACTTGAAACATTTGACCGTGCTGATGTCCGTCTTTGAAGTCAATATCAGTAAAATCAAATTGGCCCAAAAAGTGTCCGTCACCGTCCCTGCTTATCCGAACGAAGTGTTCTATGGCACAGTCCACTATATCAGCCAAATCATCGACGAAAACACCCGCACCGTCCAAGTCCGTTGCGACCTGCCCAACCCTGATGGCCGCCTGTTACCCGGCATGTATGCCACCATCACCATTGAAAGCGCACCGGATGACCAAGCGATTGTGATCCCCCTGACAGCCATTTTTACTGAAGACAACACCGATTATGTGTTTATCTCGCTGGATGAAAACCGCTACCAACAACGCCCGGTCAAATTGGGCCTGCGTCTTAAAGACCGGGCCGTCATTTTCCAAGGCCTGCAAGCCGGGGAGCAGCTGGTGACAGAAGGTGCCCTGATGCTACGGGTTGAAGAAGAACGGGTGACGGATGCCCGCAAACCATAACCTGACCAAGGGAATCTTGACATGATAGAAAAAATCATCGCGTTTTGCTTGCAACAGCGGCTGATGGTCATCAGCACGACAGTGGTGATTGTTATTTCCGGCATTGTCGCCTTTGAAAACTTGCCCGTACAGGCTTTCCCCGATGTGCAAAACGTATTTGTGCAAGTGGTCACCGAATACCCGGGGCAAGCCCCCGAAGAAGTGGAAAAACTTATCTCCCTGCCTATCGAAAAGGCCATGAACGGCTTGCCGCACATGATTAATATGCGCTCCGTTTCGATTTTTGGCTTGTCTGTGGTGACCCTGACCTTTGATGATAACGCCGAAGATTACTTTTCCCGCCAACAAACATTGGAACGGTTACGCGGCGCCGACATTCCCAAGGATGCCGATCCGCAACTAGGGCCTTTATCCACCGGCATTGGTGAAGTGTTGCGTTATGTGGTCGATGCCAAACATTTGCCACTGACCGAGCAACGCGCCCTACAAGATTGGGTGATAGAACCCAAAATCCGCTCCGTGCAAGGGGTCGCTGATGTGGTGGGGTTTGGTGGCGGTATCAAAGAGTACAAAGTCGCCGTCAAACCAGACCAACTTAAAAACTACCGGCTCGACCTTAACCAAGTGTTTAGCGCAATTGCCAACAACAATGCCAACACAGGCGGCGGCTATATTGAGCACGGCGACGAGGCTTTAGTGGTCAGGGGCATTGGTTTGCTAAAAACTGCCGATGAAATTGGCGATATTGTGGTGGACAGCAATGATGGCGTGCCCATACGCATTAAAGACGTTGCCGAAGTCAACGTGGGTCCCCAACCGCGCTTGGGTATCGTCGGTATGAACGGCAATGACGATGTGGTGGAGGGCATTGTGCTGATGGTCAAAGGCTGGGATGCCGTTAAAGTGTTGGACGGCGTCAAAAATAAAATTGACGAACTGAACAGCTTTGGCCTGCCCGCCGGTGTTAAAGTGACCCCGATCTACGACCGAACTGATTTGGTGCGCCACACCGTCCACACCGTCGAACATAACATGCTCGAAGGCGCCACTTTGGTATTGCTCATCCTGATGGTGTTCTTGCGTCGTTTTCTCCCCGCCGTACTGGTCACCCTGAGCATTCCCATTTCCCTATTGACCGCCTTTATTTTGCTCGACCTCAACAGCATCTCCGCCAACCTGATCTCGTTAGGTGCGATCGATTTTGGCATCATTGTCGATGCCGCCGTGGTGATGGTGGAAGCAGTGATGGTGCAAATAACACTGGATAGGGCACAGAAAGCCGACAAACGGCACATGCGCCAATCATTGCTGGTCACGGCGTGTGAAATGGGGCGACCCATATTATTTTCACAAGCTATCATTATTACGGCATTTTTGCCCATTTTCACCTTCCAGCGTGTTGAAGCGAAAATCTTTTCGCCGATGGCCTTCACCCTGAGCTTCGCCTTTTTGGCCTCCATGGTTTATAGCTTGACCATATTGCCAGCCATGCTGAGTTTCCTGTTGGGGCCACAACTGGCGGAACGCCACAACTGGCTAGTCCACGGAATGCAAAAGCATTACCGCCAACTCTTGGAATGGGTGCTGAAACACGTCCGCACTGTCTTTATGGGTGTCGTCAGCGTGTTAATCTTAAGCCTACTGTCGTTGCAGATCATCGGCACCGAATTCATGCCCAAACTGGATGAAGGCAATATCTGGCTAAAAATCACTTTACCTACGCCGGTGTCGCTCACCACCGCCAAAGGCTTTGAACGGGATGTCCGCGCCAAACTAGAAAGTTTCCGGGAAGTAAAAATGGTGGTCACCCAACTGGGGCGGCCGGAAGACGGCACCGACCCCAAAGGGTTCAACAACCTTGAAATACTGATTGACCTGCAACCGAAAGACACTTGGCGGTACGCCAAAAAAGACCAGTTAGTGATGGCGATTGATGAACAGCTGTCAATATTCCCCGGCATCCTCACCAATTTTTCACAAGTTATCCAAGACAACGTTGAAGAAGCCATTTCGGGGGTACAAGGTGAAATTGCCATTAAGATATTTGGCCCCGACTTAAAAGTGCTGCAAAGCAAAGCCGACCAAATCAACCATATTTTAACTACCATACAAGGCGCCACCGATGTCGCCGCCGAGCAGCAAGCAGGGCTCGCGCAAGCCATTGTTGAGATTGACCGCGCCAAAATTTCCCGTTACGGCCTTAACATTGCCGATGTTGAGCAAATCATAGAAATTGGCATGGGCGGCAAAGCAGCCTCACAGTTTCTGGAAGGGGAACGCCGCTTTGACATCAGCGTACGTTACGAAGAAAACGCCCGCAACTCCGTATCAGGACTGGAAAACCTGACCGTTAAAACGGCTGCCGGACAACGCATCCCGCTGTCTGAATTGGCCACCATCAAAGTCAACCAAGGGGCTTCAAGAATTAGCCGCGAAGACAATATGCGCCGTATCGCCATTAAATGTAACTTGATTGGTCGTGACCAAGGCAGCTTTGTCGCCGAAGCCCAACAAAAAGTCGCCGCCCAAGTTGCTTTCCCCCCGGGTTATCATGTAGTCTGGAGCGGTCAATTTGAAAACCAGCAACGGGCAATGAAACGCTTATCCATCATAGTGCCCATCAGTTTAGGGCTGATTTTCATTTTGCTTTTCTGGGCCTTCATGTCCATCAAAAATGCCTTGTTGATCGTCATGAATGTGCCTTTTGCAATGATTGGCGGCATTTTAATCCTCTTGGCAACCGGCATAAACCTCAGCATCTCGGCTGCCGTAGGCTTTATTGCACTGTTTGGTGTCGCGGTGCAGAATGGCGTGATCTTAGTCTCGCATTTGAACAAACTGCGCAAAGAAGGCCAGTCGTTACATGATGCCATTGTCAACGGCTCGGTCAGTCGTCTTAGACCAGTGGTCATGACTGCCTCAATGGCCATGCTTGGTTTGCTACCCGCCGCCTTATCGACCGGTGTCGGCTCGGAAACAGCCAAGCCCTTTGCCGTCGTCATTATTGGCGGCCTATTGACCGCCAGCGTCTTGACCTTGACCCTGTTGCCCGCACTATACGGATATTTTGCCGAACCCGATGAGAACCCCAAAGGAAAATCATGAAAGAAATTCGAGCTTATATCCAACCCAACAAGCTTAGCGCAGTCACCTTGGCATTAATGGAAATCCCTGGGTTTCCCGGCATGACGGCCTTGGAATGTGAAGGTTTTGGACGCGACCGCACCCAACCCATACAAGATTACCGTCCTTTTCTGCCCAAAATTCGCCTGGAAATTTTTGCCCCCGAACATTTGGTGGAAATTATTTTTTCCACCATCATACGCGTCGCCAGCAGCGGCCAGCATGGTGATGGCAAAGTGTTTATCTTAGATGCCTTGGAAGGCGCACGCATCAGCAATGGCGAACGCAGCGCTGATTTGTGTTAAGCCCAGGTTGATTTGCGGCTTGGCACAGCTAGCCAAGCCAAGAAGCCGGAATTTTGACCTATTATGATCAGCGGGCCGTCATCAGGGTCTTTAACCAATTATTTGATGTAAAGTATAGAGTGTCCGTGTGGCAACAAATTACTGGTGTATCGCCGGGTTAGGGACTAGCCGTAACCCGACACTCCGGCCGAAAAAACCCAATCACCGCTAGGCAGTCATTTGTTCCAGATTAAACGCGGCATGTAATGCCCTGACCGCCAACTCCATATACTTCTCATCGACCACCACGGATATTTTAATTTCCGACGTGGCAATCATACGGATGTTAATCCCTTCAGATGCCAAGGTCTTGAACATGGTACTGGCAATACCGGCATGGGAACGCATACCCACACCGACAATAGACACCTTGACTATGCTCTCATCACCGGTGACTTTTCTGGCTTCCAGCTCGCTGCAAGTCTGCTCCAGAATGGCTTTTGCGCGTTGGTAGTCATTACGGTGCACAGTAAAAGTAAAATCAGTGGTGGCATCATCGGCAATATTTTGCACAATCATATCCACCTCAATATTGGCATCGGCAATCGGCCCTAAAATTTTAAACGCCACGCCCGGCAAATCGGGCACACCGGTGATAGTCAACTTTGCTTCGTCACGGTTAAAAGCAATGCCGGAAATTAAAGCACTTTCCATTGGGGATCCCTCGTAAGTAATGAGCGTGCCATTACCTTCAGTAAATGATGATAAAACGCGCAAAGCAACATTATATTTGCCCGCAAATTCGACAGAACGGATTTGTAACACCTTAGAGCCTAAGCTGGCCATTTCCAACATCTCTTCAAAGGTGATGCGGTCAAGGCGGCGGGCTTTGGGTTCAACCCGCGGGTCAGTGGTATAAACACCATCCACATCGGTAAAAATCAGGCACTCATCAGCCTTCAATGCTGCTGCCAAGGCCACTGCGGTGGTATCCGAACCGCCGCGCCCCAACGTGGTGATGTTATCGTTGTCGTCCACCCCCTGAAAACCCGCCACCACCACCACTTTGCCTTGGTTAAGGTCAGCATGGATGCGGCTATCGTCTATCTTACGGATACGCGCCTTGGTGTGGCTGCTGTCGGTCAAAATTTTGACCTGCCCGCCAGTATAAGAACAAGCCGCGCAACCCAATTCATGCAAGGCCATAGACAATAGCGCCACCGTCACTTGTTCGCCGGTGGACACCAACACATCCAACTCCCGCTCGCTGGGCTGTGCCTGCATTTCTTTTGCCAAGCCTATCAGCCGGTTAGTTTCGCCGCTCATAGCCGACACCACCACCACAATCTGATTGCCCAATGCCTGGGCTGTTTTTACTTTTTCAGCGACCGCCTTGATACGCTCTACCGTACCAACCGACGTGCCACCAAATTTATAGACATAAAGTGCCATTCTTAAACCTGTGTTTATAATGCTTGCCAAGAAACCGAAGTAAAGCTTCGGACTTACTATGGTAAAGGTTTTTGCTGATTTATTAAACGCCGATTACCGCTGTAAGGGAAAAAAACAGCGGGGTGGTGGGCACAGGATATTCTGTCGGACAGACACAATTGCCGACCAATACCACCAAGGCGTTTATAATCTTAATATGCGAGGCAGGCATGTGCATTTGCAGCGGGGTGCGGGGTATCCACAAGCGGCACAATACACTATGCGCCATGCCGCCATTCGCACTGCAACCCATATCAATAAATCCACTTTGGAACGACCACTATGAAACCTACACTGGAAATCTTTTCACAAGGTGAAGAAATTGTCTGCGGACAGATTGCCGACACCAATGCCGCTTGGTTGTCACAACAAGCGGTGCAGCTGGGTTTTTTGGTGACACGCCACACCGCTGTAGGCGATAAGCTGGATGATTTGGTCGGGCTGCTGAAAGAAATTGCCGAGCGGGCTGATTGTTGCTTGTGTACGGGCGGTTTGGGGCCAACCACAGATGACTTGACTGCACAAGCGGTGGCGGAGGCTTTTGGCTTGCCGCTGGTGTTTGATACCGTGGCTTTTGCCCAAATACAAGACTTTTTCACCCGCCGCCAGCGGGTGATGCCAGACTCCAACCGCAAGCAGGCGCTGTTGCCGAAAGGGTCACAGCGCTTGGATAACGCCTTAGGCACTGCACCGGGGTTTAGTGTACAAGCAGGGCGGTGCTGGTTTGCATTTATGCCCGGTGTGCCATCGGAAATGCGCCATTTGTTTGCGGAACGTATATTGCCGACCTTAAGCACGCGCTTCGCTCTGACACCTGACCGGCTAATCACGCTTAAAACCATCGGTATTGGTGAATCAGCCATTCAAGAATTGCTTAGACCGATCACCTTACCGGAAGGTGTGGCTATAGGCTACCGCGCCAGTGTCGGTGAGGTGCAAATTAAGCTGCTGTTTCCACATAATTACCCCGAAGATTTACTGAACCGGTTTACCGATGCGATTGCCGCACCACTGGGTGACAAGGTGTTTGCAGTGGACGACAGCAACACCGGCCATTGCAGTGATCTGGTCGGTATAATAGATGCATTAATGGGGCAGCGCCAGTTGCGCTTGGCAGTGTTGGAAACCGTAAGCCGTGGTTGCTTGGGCAGTTTATGCCCAACAGCGGATTGGTTGTTGAGCAGTGCTTATTATCAAGGCGTGGCTTCGGGAGATACCGTATGCGACGGAAACGAGACTGTGCAAAGTTTAGCGGCAGATTTGATTGCCAGTGGGGCTGATTGTGCGTTGGTGCAAGCGTTCACGGACAATAAGGAAAATTTTGCTGTCAGAGGGCAATCAACGGGCATCAACATTTATTTATTAACCCCCGATGCCAGCCATTTGGCACAATACCGCTTATCGGGGCCATCGGGCCATAAGCAACAGCAAGCGGCATTGTTGTCCTTGGATGTGTTACGGCGCTATTTGCAAGGCTGTTTGGCTTGACACTGAACAACCAAGGCTTACGCCCCTGCCACCAACACCCTGGTTTTTAAAATTATTAGCTCATAACAGGTTGAACAGACCGCCTAAAAATACCATGAAAAACTTGCCCACCTTACTGCTGGCTTTGCTGGCAAGCGTCCCTTGCTATGCCGATGGCTGGCATTATCAGCAACTAAGCGACCCGTTGACCAACCAAAGCTATAGCTTGGCACAATCACCAAGGCCTGACCGCAACCTTTACGATAACATCAAGCTGCAAATTGTCTGCAAACAACAGCAGTTGCAAGCGGTGGTTGAGGCTGAAAGCCTGATTGAGTCGCAAAACAGCCCGTTTGTGCTAGATTATCAGATTGACCAGAGTGATCCGGTAAAATTGACCTTCAGCACTTTTGCCGATTCTAAGCGTAGAGGCTACACTAATGAAAATGCCAAACGCATCGCCGATGATCTATTGGCGGGCAAAAAAGTGTTTGTCCGCATTTATACGCTGATAAAAAAGGTGTTGTCCGCTGAAATGCTGCTGGATGACGCGCAGCCCGCTATCGATAAGGTGTTTGCCGATTGTGGCATGGTAGCCAATCCCAATGGTGCGGGGGCGAACGCTTATAGCTTAGGACAATTTGAACAAGATTTTGCCAAACTGAACCCGCAACAGCAACAACAAGTGCTGGCTAAAATTAAAAAAATGATGACGGAACTACCTTAATGCTAAGATTATTTGCCATTGAAGAAGGCAAACTGAAAGAACTGGCCACTTCGGAACATTCGTTTAATGGCGATATGTCGGCAGCGTGGATAGACGCGCACGACCCCAGCGAGGAGGAACGCAACCAACTCCAGACTTTTTTGCGCATGGAGTTGCCGGAGTCTGAGGAGGTTGAGGAAATTGAGTCTTCCGCCCGTTATTTTAGTGACTCGGTCGGTGTCCATGTACGTTCGTTATTTTTGGCGCAACACGAAAGCCGCCATCAAACGGCAACAGTGGCGTTTATCCTGCAGAACGAGCGGCTGATCACCTTACGCGAAGGGGCATTGGCGGATTTTAGACTGCTACGGATGCGGGCCCGTAGGGGGCAAATTGAGGCTTATACCCCGCAAGAACTGTTGGTAGTGATTTTTGAGCAAAAAGTGGAAAATCTGGCCGACAATTTGGAAGATATTCACCGCAAACTTGAGGATGTCAGTTATTTGGTGTTGGAGGAAATTGGTTCGGATTTGGAACAAGCTATTGATCAACTGGCACAATTGGAAGACAGCAACGGAAAAATACGGCTGTGCCTGATGGACACGCAGCGTTCCATCGCCTTTTTGCAACGCCATTTGCGCAATTTCCCCGAGCTGCAAGAAAACGCGCGGGAAATTGCCCGGGACGTTGATACGCTAATGGCGCACACCACTTTTTTGTTTGATAAAATCAACTTTTTGATGGACTCGACGCAAGGTTTCATCAATATCGCGCAAAACAAAATCATCAAAATTTTTTCCATTGCCGCCGTGGTGTTTTTGCCGCCCACGCTGGTCGCCAGCATTTATGGCATGAACTTCCAAAACATGCCGGAACTGAATATGCCTTTTGGTTATCCGGGGGCATTGTTTTTGATGTTATTGGCGGGCATTGCGCCCTATTGGATATTTAAGCGTAAGGGTTGGCTGTAGCCCTTCGGCTTCACTCAGGGAGTGGTTTGACTTCAATCAGGCTATGGCTTTCGGTATCGCCGCCCCAACACTGAGACAAACCAAAGCACATTGACTGAAAGTAGCCACATTCGCTGAGCGTGGTCGAAGCCAGTATGTACCGTACCGCCTTATTCACCCGCCAACGACATCCGTTCCAGCAATAACGAACCGGTACGGATATTACCGCGATAATCGACATCATTGCCGACGGCAAGCAGTTGTTTGAACATGTCCTTTAAATTACCGGCAATGGTGATTTCTTCCACAGGGTATAACATAACACCATTTTCCACCCAGAAACCCGCCGCACCACGCGAATAATCGCCCGTCACATTATTGACCCCCTGCCCCATCAGTTCTGTGACCAACAAGCCGGTGTGCAAACTATTCAACATCCCGTTAAAATCCAACTCGCTGGGGGTGATGGTCAGGTTACGCACGCCACCGGCATTGCCAGTGGTTTGCAAGCCCAGTTTACGGGCGGAGTAACTGCTTAGCACATAACTGCGTAGCACACCGTCTTCGACCAATACGCGGTCTTGGGTAGCCACGCCCTCACTATCGTAGTTGGCACTGCCTAACGCGCACGGCAGGTGCGGTTGTTCGGTTATCTGGACGAATCCCGGAAAAATTGGCGTGTCAAGGGCATCCAGCAAAAAGGACGATTTACGGTATAACGCGCCACCGCTAATAGCACCAATAAACGAACCCAACAAGCTGGAGGCAACTTCTGCGGCGAACAATACCGCACATTGCTGGGTCGGCAATCGCCTTGCCGCCAAACGGCGCAAAGTGCGTTCGGCAGCTTTTATGCCGACCGCTTGGGGCAATTCCAAATCCACCGGATTCCGGGCAACGCTAAACCAATAATCGCGCTGCATACTATCGCCACGTTGTGCCAACACCGAACAGCTTAACGAATGGCGGGTGGACGGATAGCCTTGCAAAAAGCCCAAACTGTTGCCCAACACACGGATGCCTTGGTGGGTATTGACAGTGGCGCCTTCCGAATTGGTGATCTCAGGATGGTAGTTGCGGGCGGCATTTTCACAGTCAACGGCAAGGCTAATGGCAGCATCAGCATGGATGGGCCAAGGGTGGTTCAAATCCAAATCAGGGAATTCGGTCGCCAACAAGGCCGGATCAGGCAATCCGGAGAAACTATCCTCGCTGGTGTAGCGGGCTATGCTGCAAGCGGCATTGACAGTTTCTTTAATGGACTCAAGCGACAAATCTGTGGTGCTGGCGGAGCCTTTGCGTTGGCCAAAATAGACGGTGACCCCCAAGCCTTGGTCACAATGGTGCTCAATGGTTTCCACTTCGCCCAAGCGTGCCGTGACGGACAAGCCGTTTTCTTGGCTTAGACCCGCTTCAGCGGCGGTCGCGCCTTGTTTTTTGGCTTCGTCCAACAAGCGTTGGACTATGTCTTTGAGCGGATTAATCTGTTGTTGGATATGTTCTGGGTTTTGCACTGGATTGCCTGTTGTTTTGTAGGGCTTAAACACCCGTTCCACCGACGGTTATCTGGTCAATTTTCAAGCTGGGCTGACCGACACCCACCGGCACGCTTTGCCCGTCTTTGCCGCAGGTGCCAACACCCGAATCCAATTGCAGGTCGTTGCCGACCATTGACACCTTGGTCAATACATCCGGGCCGTTGCCGATCAAGGTGGCACCCTTGACGGGGCGGGTGATTTTTCCGTCCTCAATCAAGTAGGCTTCGTTAGCCGAAAAGACAAATTTTCCAGAAGTGATGTCCACTTGCCCACCGGCGAAATTTTTGGCGTATAAGCCATTTTTGACTGATTTTATTATTTCTTCGGGATCATGCTGGCCCGGCAGCATGTAAGTGTTGGTCATGCGCGGCATGGGTAGGCAAGCATAAGATTCGCGCCGACCATTGCCGGTGGGCTTGACCCCCATCAAGCGGGCATTCAGTTTGTCTTGCATGTAACCTTTTAAAATGCCGTTTTCTATCAACACGGTATTTTCAGTGGCGGTGCCTTCGTCATCAATGCTCAGCGAGCCACGGCAACCCGCCAAAGTGCCGTCGTCGACCACGGTGCATAAATTTGAGGCAACCCGTTCGCCCACCCGACCACTGAAAGCGGACGTGCCTTTGCGGTTAAAATCGCCTTCCAAACCATGCCCTATCGCTTCATGCAACAAGATACCGGGCCATCCCGGCCCCAGCACCACGGTCATGTTACCTGCCGGTGCTTCGCTGGATTCCAGATTGACCAGGGCTTGGCGCACCGCTTCTTTGGCATAGCCCAAAGCGCGGTCTTGCTCGAAAAAGTAGCTGTAATCTGTCCTGCCCCCACCCCCCATGCTGCCTTGCTCACGCCGACCTTTGTCCACCACGATAACACTGACGTTCATCCGCACCAATGGCCTAATATCAGCTGCCAACATGCCCGCGTGGTCAGCCACTAATATCTGCTCGTAAACGCCAGACAGACTGACAATCACCTCTTCGATACGGCTATCCAATTTACGGGTTTCGGTATCGACATAATTCAGCAAATCGACTTTTTGCTGGTCAGCCAAAGATTGTAGCGGGTTAAGCGGTGCATAATAGCGTTGGTTATTGCTGTTCTGGCGCAAGTTAACGGCGGTGTTTTGCCCTTGCCGGACGATGGCCCGCACATTGTCGGCAGCAGCCAACAACACCGGCAATTCAATACGGTCACTGTAAGCAAATCCGGTTTTGTCACCCGCCACAGCACGGACACCTACGCCTTGTTCTATGCTGTGGCTACCATCTTTAATGATGCCACCCTCCAACAGCCATGATTCAGAATGGCTGGATTGGAAATAAATGTCTGCCACATCCACCGCTGAACAAATAAGCCGGGCCATAATTTGTTCTATATGGTGATCGTGCAAGTTGGCGGGGGTTAAGATAGCTTGTTTGGCTAGTGTCAATAATTCCATTGGCAATTTGGCGGTGGCGCTAAAAAAGGCAGTTCGGCTAAACGGCTAGGCTTAGCCACTGGGCGGTCATTCTTCTTTCAGGTGATCATGTAAGGCTTCGTACAAATCCAGCAACAAAGCATCCTGATCGCTGGTGGCATTTTTATCATTGTCACTGTCATCACTGGGGTTAACAGAAATGGCGGTGATTTTCACCCAGTCACCATCAGGCTGCACAGCAACCATAAAATTGGCTTCATGCTGTTCATCTTTGTTACGGCTAAACAAGCCAAAAATACTCTTGGCGGTATAGTACACATAATACAAGCCACGTTTCTGGTTATGGTCGGTGATTTTTATTTCGCTTTGTTCCAACCCCAAACCTACATCACGCCAAGCCTTGTCTATGGGCAGGTCAAGCTTGATGTGCATGGGCTTGGCTTCCACCAAAACCACGGCATCACCTAAGCCAGTTTTGCCCCTGCCTTTCTTTTTATGCGACTTTTTGTGCTCTTGGCTAACTTCCGGTTCAACTACTGTTTCATCCACGACACTTTTCTCAACCGCCAGAATGGGCGGGCGTTCCAATAATTCGGTGTCACGGTAGCGGGTATCCTTGCCGCCACAGGCCACTAACAGCCCCCCTATCAACAGCGCTTTTACTATCACATGCATAATTATTCACAAAATAGTCGGCGATGATCCAATACCGGAAAATGCGCCCTCACTTTCGCCACGCGCTCCCTGTCCAAGTCCGCGCACACAAATCCGCTGCCTGTCTTGTAACAGTCCAGCACGCTGCCCCAAGGATCAACTATCATGCTGTGACCAAAGGTTTTACGGCCATTTTTGTGGAATCCCCCCTGATTGGGGGCCACCACATAACATAAATTTTCCACTGCCCGCGCACGCAACAGCAATTCCCAATGGGCAGCACCTGTTTCGGCAGTGAAAGCAGAAGGCACCACCAATATCTCCACCCCTTGTTTGACCATGGTGCGAAAAAACTCCGGGAAACGCAGATCGTAACAAACGGCAATACCCATTTTGCCAAATGGGGTGTCCAGCACCAACGGTTGCTCCCCAGCGGCAATGGAATCGGATTCACGGTAAACTTCTTGCGTACCGGGCACACTGACATCAAACAAGTGCATCTTGTCGTAACGGGCAACCCGTTCACCTTGGTCATTATAAATCAGGCAAGCGGCCCGGACTTTGTTGGGCTGGTCACAGGCCATTGGCATAGTGCCGCCAATTACCCAAACATGGTATTTTTTGGCGGTTATGGCCAAAAAATGCTGGATAGGGCCAGAACCGTCGGTTTCTTTGGCTTTAATTTTGTCTTGTTCGTGATCGCCCATCAAGGCAAAATTTTCCGGTAACGCCACCCATTGCGCCCCCGCTTTTGCCGCTTCGGCAATCAGCCGGTCGGCCAGCAACAAGTTTGAGCTGATATTGGGGCTGGATGCCATTTGTATCGCTGCACATTTACTCATCGTACCTACCTATTTTTGTATATTGTTATTTTTATAGGAATTACCTAACCAAGGAAAGGTGGTGATACCCGACCAAGTTTTTTGGAACAAACCATCGTTTTCATGATGGGGCACGATGACCAGATTGCTCCATTTGCCTTTGACTTGATAGTGCGACCCAAAAAACAAACCATCCTGCTGTCTGCCACTGAGTCCTTGGGCGACCAACGAGCTGACATTGCCGACGATTGTACCAGCTATGGGTACAGCATCGGCACTTTTTGGCACAACCGAAACATCGTAATCCATAACCCGATTGACAAAATCCAAGTCGCCGTTCAGCTTGATGATTGCCGGCACGGCATCCACTTGCAAATTTTGGGTATGTGCCTTACCTTTATTGACGGTAAAATGTCCATCGATCCTATCAAAAGTCAAGCCTTGCTTATAAACATCGCTAAAATCAAGCTGCAACCGCTTGACCCACTGTTCTAAAGCCAATATGCCAAGAATGCGGCCAAAGCCAGGCTCGACGCTCAAAATACGCCCGTTTTGGCAATGCATATCCAATGTGCCGCGTAGATCCTTGTAGGAAAAATCGTAAAGGGGGGCGGGCCATTGTAAGGAAAAATCAACATTGCCCACTGTTTCCGCCAAATCTTTGCTGATATTGAGATCGGACAACAACTGACCGGTATTTGGGGTACGCAAATGGCCTTGCAATTGGGTGTGTGACTGCCCTTTGCTGGTTGTCCATGCGCCAGTAAGGGACAATTGCAGCTTAATGCCCATCAAGTCGATTTTTTTGAACGCCAAGCCATTGTCCAAATGCTCTGTTTCAACGGATAAACTTCCTATATCAATGCCTTGCCAAAGCGTTTTGGCACTACGCACGCTGATCAATGGCAAATGATCTGGCTGCTTGACAGAGCTTGCCGCATCAGCCAATCCCGTCGGGCCAGTGTCTGCCTCTAACATTTTTAGTTTGGACAAATCCAGTTCCGCCAAATCCAAACTGATTTTTTCAGTGCCAGCAAGGTCATTAGGCACAATGGCTATACCCGCCGCCAGTTCACTATCGAAACTGGCCGACCAATGCCGTTGATGCGGTTGCAATGCCATATCGAATGCCCCTAATGAGCTGCCATGCCATTGCAAGTCTTGGGTATGGACACTAACATGACGCAATAGCCCGCTAAGGTCATAACCCTTAGCGGGCGTTCCGCCCAATGCGTCGGGTTGGCTGCCGTTGCCGATAACAGCCAGCCAGTGATCCAACGGCAGCAAAGCATTGTTAATGTCAAGCCATAACCCGGGTGTTTTGCGTTGCACAGCATCACCTTGACCCAAGACAATATGCCCCGACTGCAATACGCGCTGCGGCATGGCAAATTTAACGGCGGCTTTAAGCTGCTGGTCATAATTGAGCATAACCGGCAGTTCGGCAGCATCATTCAGCAAAAATTGCAGGGACAAAGGCCTTTTTTGCTGCCTCGTTTTTGCCAAACCACCGGGCAAATTGAGCGCCACGCCTTGCAAATCTGAATGGACGGTGATTTTTGCCGGATTATCGGCGATTTTAGCTGATATCTCATCGGGCAACAGCAACTGCAATTGGTAGGACAGCTCACCTTGCGCCCAACGCCAATCAGGCAGCGCGAATTGTTGCTGTAGCCGGTCGATGGCCACCGACCCGTCAGCGGTGATCAAAACGGCTGCTGGCAAGGGATTGCTGAATGTTAGTGTGGCTGGCTGGCCCAATACTTGGGCATGTATGGCATCACTGGTCATCCCCGTTTCGGTGAATTTTAAATGACCCATCAGCCGCTCCAGCCATAAATCCAACGGCAACACATTAACCGCCGCCCCGTTAAGCGTGGCATTCAAGTTTACTTTGGGCGTGCCCACACCACCCAATGGGATGACAAAATCGGCATCTATATGAGTGTTCCCTTTGGGGGACAAAACCGTTATAAACTTATCGGTGCTGGCTTTCAGTTCCGACGCTTGCAAGAAACTGAACACATCACTAATTGCACCCTCCAACTCCCCCTTAACCGTTAATGCCTTACTGGCCAATATATTGGGATTGACCACCACGGCCTTGACCAATTGCAGATGGTGGCTGGTTGCGGTGGTCACATCGCAGGTCAACACTTTGTTGTCGATACGGACGTTCCCGCCAATGCCAGTGAGTAGAGGCCATCGCGGGGCATAATTAAGCTGCAATTGTTCAACATCGACACTAAGCCTAAACACACCGTCCGCAGGCGTTTCAGGAAATTTATCGAGACGGCCGGAAAAAACCAATTGGCCATTATTACCCTTGCCTGCCGGAAAAGCATTATAAAACCATTCATAATCCAATGGTTTCATTGCTTTTTTGGGAAGATAGCCGGCCAATTTACCGACATCGTCGCTAGCGAATGTCATGGCCAAATCCATAAACGGCGTACCGCCATTATCAGGCACGCTCAGACTGAATTGGCTTTGGCTGCTGAACCCTGGCAGAACCAAATCAAACTGGTCACTGGCAAAACGCCATTGCCGGTCTTGTTGTTGCCAACGGACACGGCTGTGGAAACGGTCAACCGGCAACGCTTGGGGAAACCAGTTGGGTATCGTTATGCTGTTGTTGGTCAAGTCCAAATCAATGATGCCCTGTTGCTCGGTACCAATCACCTGTCCGCTCAGTCCGGCAAAACCCGGCGTGCCCGGCATTGCCGCCATCGCCAATCCACTTACTGCTGCATCAATCGCGAAATGTTGCGTGGTAAGGTCAGCAAAAACACGCAGCTTTTGCAAAATACCCGACATTTGCGCCTGTTCCAGCCCGCCCAGATAAGCTATCGGCACATCGGGGAAAAATGCCGCCAAGCCGGAGGCCACTTGCAAATCCAGCTGCTTGACCGATACCGCCAATTTTTGCCAGCGTCCTTGCTGGCTTTGTTCCACACCTATGCTCAGTTGCGCTTGATGCAGTTTGTCGCTAAGGTCTGTCCACTGCAAGCCCGCCAAACTAAAACGTTGCCATTGCGCTTGCCGCGCCCATTGCAAACGTGTGGTCAGGCTTGTGACCGGCACAATACCGACGCCTTGCCTGACTGCATGGAACTTTTGCAAAGCCAGTTCGCCCTGCACGGCTACCACTTGTGAATGTTGCAGCTTAAGCCAAGCTTGCCAAGAAGCCAGCCCTGACTGCAAAGTGACCTCACCCGGCAAGTAGCCCGCCAACCAGTGCGGCAAATCAACGTCTTTGCCTTCAACAAAAACATCCCCATCCACTACCCCGGGCTGGAAAAAATTGCCATTAATGGCCATACTGATGCGCAGGGATTGCGCCTGTGGCGCATCGTCCAAAGGCATCAACGCATTAATGCGGTGCCGCTCGCCTTCGTTAAAGATCACCATATCGACGTTTTTTAATGTCACCGGATGGGCAGCCGGATGCCTGGCATCTTGCCAAGTGATTTCGCTGTGCAGCAGTTCATATTTGCTGCCTTGCAACAACCACAACGGGGCATTTCCGGTCGCTTTTAAACCGGCAATAGCAACACTGCCATCGCTATTGCGGATCACCGACAACTTGCAACCCACCAGCGACACCCAAGTGGCTGACAACCAATCACGCTTAGCCAGCAGACCAAACAGATGGACACCTAAACGGATTTCGGCAAGCTCAATAACCGGCTGGCCCGGGCTATTGCCAAAAGTGATCTGTTCGATTATCAGTTCCGGATCAATACCGCGCATTTTTGCCTGTAAGTGGCCTATTTTTACCGGCAAGCCCACTTTATTTGAAATTTGCGTTGCTAGCTCTTGCTGATAGCTGGTAACACCGGACAATGCCAGCCGCAAGGCGGTCAGGCCAATTGCTGTAGCCAGCAATGTCCAGAACAAAAGATGCCGTGTGGCACGCGTCAGATGATGTATCACGGCAAAGGACAGAGGGCGGGTAAGGTGGGCGGGAAGTGCGGTTTAGGGCAGCGCAGCTTTATAACAGGACAACATCATATTGTTCCTGATTGTATTCGGCTTCCGCGCGGAATTTAATCTGCACACCCAAAAAAGTCTCCAATTCGGCGAGCATGTCGGCTTCTTCATCGAGCAGCATTTCCACCACGCCGTTAGAGGCCAGCACCAACAGGTTTTTGACTTTGTACAACCTGACTTCGCGGATAATTTCGCGGAAAATTTCCAAGCACATTGATTCCGCCGTCTTTAAAACACCCCGCCCGCCACAAGCGCTACAAGGTTCACAAAGGATGTGCTCCAAGCTTTCGCGGGTGCGTTTGCGGGTCATTTCCACCAACCCCAACACCGACACTTCAGTGATTTTAGTTTTGGCGCGGTCCTTTTCCAAGTTGCGTTCCAAAGCCAGCAACACTTGACGCTTGTGTTCCTCGCTTTTCATATCAATGAAATCGATAATGATGATGCCGCCCAAATTACGCAAGCGCAACTGGCGGGCGATGGTTTGGGCGGCCTCCAAGTTGGTTTTGAAGATGGTCTCTTCCAAATTGCGCCCGCCCACATAACCGCCGGTGTTGACATCCACGGTGGTCATCGCTTCGGTTTGGTCAAACACCAAATGCCCGCCGGATTTGAGCTTGACCTTGCGCTCCAAAGCCTTCTTGATTTCATCCTCAACACTGTAAATGTCAAATACCGGACACTCACCGGCATAATGCTCAACCACAGGGACAATTTCCGGCACGAACACTTCGGCAAATTCCAACAAGCGATGGTAGGTTTCGCGTGAGTCCACCCGAACCCGCTCAATACCCTCCTTATATAAATCCCTTAACGTCCTTATGCTAAGTGGCAAATCTTTGTGTATCAGTTGCTTGGGCTTAGATTCCGAGACTTTTGCGACTATCGACTCCCACAACTTGACCAAAAAAGTCATATCCGCCACCAGCACCGACTCTTCCACACATTCGGCAGCAGTGCGGGCAATAAACCCGCCGCATTGATGAGTGGTGCGGAAATTGTCCAGACAAGCTTTTAAGCGCGCCCGTTCAGTATCCTGTTCGATACGTTGCGACACGCCGGAAGCATTGGCATAAGGCATGTAAACTTGGAAGCGTGACGGTATGGAGATTTCCGTGGTCAGCCTGGCCCCTTTGCTGCCCAAAGGGTCTTTCACCACTTGCACAACCAAGGTTTGGCTTTCGTGCAAATAATGCTCGATATTTTCTGACCCTTTCTTTTCCAAATCTTTGGCGCACAAATCTGACAAGTGCAAAAAAGCTGCCCTAGGCAAGCCAATATCGACAAAAGCCGCTTGCATCCCCGGCAAGACACGGCACACTTCGCCTTTGTAGATATTGCCGACCAAACCCCGCTCGCGGGTGCGTTCAATAATCAACTCTTGCAACACACCATTTTCAATCACCGCAACACGGGTTTCCGGCGGCGTGACATTAATCAGGATTTCTTCACTCATGCAATGGAGATATGCCTTGTTGGGTTAATAATGCGGCCGTCTCAAACAAAGGCAGGCCGACCACGCCCGAATAACTGCCGTTAATTGACACCACAAATTGCGCCGCCCTGCCCTGAATGGCATAAGCGCCCGCTTTATCGGCCGGTTCGCCGGTTCGCCAATAGGCCAGCATATCCGCTTCGCTTAAGGTTTTAAAAATCACCTCGGTGAAGCTGATTGCCTGGCCATGTTCACGCCCACGCAACGAAACAGCGGTATAAACGTGATGGCTGGTGCCGGACAGCCGCGCCAACATAGCCAAAGCCTCGGCTTGGTTAGCCGGTTTGCCCATAATTAGCCCGCCTTGCACCACCGTGGTGTCAGCAGCCAAGATCGGCAATTCAGCCTGTATAGCTTGCTGGCAAGCCAATGATTTTTCTGCTGCCATACGCTGCACATAAGCCAAAGGGGCTTCGTTAGGATGAGGCGTTTCGTCAATCGCAACGGCATGGACGCGGTGGCGTATGTTCAGCTGGTCAAGCAATTCGCGGCGGCGGGGTGATGAGGAGGCAAGGATAATTTGTGCAGGCATTAACGGTGATAAGGATGGTTATTAAGGATGCTCCAGGCACGGTATAGCTGCTCGGCAACCACCACCCGCACCAGCGGATGGGGAAAAGTCAGCGGCGATAAACTCCACGATTGTTGCGCCAATTGCCGGGCGGCATCGGACAGGCCTTCCGGCCCGCCCACCAACAAAGCAACCGGCTGCCCTTGGCTTTGCCAAACTTGCATGGCATGAGCCAGTGCTGGCGTTGTCCAGCACTGGCCCGGGATATCCAAAGTAACCACATGGGCGCCGGCCGGGATGGCGGCTATCATACGCTCCCCTTCCTCTTTGACAATACGGGCAACATCGCTGTTTTTGCACCGCTTGCCCGGGGCAATTTCTTTAAGCACCAAAGCACATTCGCGCGGCATCCGCTTGGCATATTCGTCATAGCCTTGCTGCACCCAACCGGGCATACGGTTGCCCACTGAAATAAGATGAATTTGCATAAGCCAGCAGGATACCGTTAAGTGCGGCCAGTTACAACCCGATACCCTGTGTGCTAGCAAGCCCTGCCACTACTAGCCGCCCCTAAACAGTTATCCATTAAGCTCATGATGATAGAAGCTAACGCTCCCATAAGGGACTATTGGATTGCCCAACAACCCACTAGGCCAGCTGGACAGGAATGGCTGTGGCTGAACGCACCACTTCATTCTTCTCGTTAAAGTAAATAAGGGCAGGCTTATGATGCTCCGCTTCTTGTGCGGTCAGCAGGGCATACGCACAAACAATAATCAGGTCACCCGGACAAGCCAACCGCGCAGCCGCACCATTGACTGAAAAAACACCACTGCCGGCTTCAGCACGGATGGCATACGTGCTGAAACGCGCCCCGTTATTGATGTTATAAATCTGTATTTGCTCGTATTCCAAGATGCCTGACAAATCAAGAATGGCGCTGTCAATCGCGCATGAGCCTTCATAACCCAATTCTGAACGGGTCACCGTGGGCCGGTGTAACTTCGCTTTAAGCATCGTAATCTGCATAATAAAACACTATAACTATGTTAAAAAAACGCTTAATTATCTATTAAGTTAAACCTTACAGCAACTTTTAACCGTAACCGAGGCATTTGGCAACGGGTGCAGCCTGCTTGTACAGCAAAAACACCCTGCAAAGCCCGCCCCACAAGCAACACCAGCAAACTCTTTTGAAATGATAAGATTTATGTGACAAAAGTATGAATTTTTTTGACAAAACCCAGTAGAAATGTACAATAATCTTATACCGCTTGTCCGATATGCAGCCATTTAAAACTGGCTGATCAAGCCGTTTGTACACCTGTCGCTTGGCGGCGAAGGTAACACAGCACTGAAGAACGGCATGGAAGTTCACCATTATGTCAAAAAGGAAGACATGAATTGCCAAATCCATTTGTTAATTTTTATGCTTATTTTTAGGGTAGGCACTAGTGAAAAAATTTAAGTACATTTTTGTTGTATTGGCCATATTATCGGCTCATCAAGGAAATGCATTCGCGGACAGCTCTAGCGACAATAAGTCTGGCTCTAGCAACAACCAGTCCAACTCTGGCGAAAATCAGTCCGGCTCCAACAACGACCAGTCCAACTCTGGCGAGAATCAGTCTAAGTCAGGCGATAACCAGTCCGGCTCCAACAACGACCAGTCTCATCAAAATGCCATCAATGCTGCTGATCAAGCCATAACGGCCGATCAAAACAAATTGAGCGAAGACACTAATTCGCTCGACAAAGCCAATTCAGACTATCAAGCATCAAAAGACGATGAGGCCAAATTAGCCCAAGCAGTCAAAACGGCCAATGATGCCGAAAACGCTGACGCAGCCAAACTGGCCGTTGACACCACCAACGCCAATAATGCCAACAATGCCGATGCAGCCAAAAAGCTCGAAGTGAGCAATTTATACGCTGCCGTCCAAAAAGACAATAATGCGGTAAATACCGACAATAACCAATTAAATGCAGATCAAAAACAGCTTCAACATGACCACTCAGCCTCGGCCTTGGTCAAGCAATTAGACAACAATGCCATAAGTGCTGATCAAGCCAAGTTAAACGCCGACACCCAAACAGCTAATAATGACCAAACTGCCTATAAAGCTAAACAGGCCGAAGAAGCCACACTAGCCAATGCAGCCCAACAAGCCAAGAACGCCGTAAACAACGATCAAAGCCAATTAACCGCTGATACCCAAAAGGCTCATGACGCACAACAGTCCGATCAAGCCAAATTAGCCGAAGCAGTCAAAATGGCCAATGATGCAGTTAATTCCGATAAAAACAAGTTAACCCAAGACGACCAAAATTTGGCGAACCTCAATGGAACCGGTGGTTCTGGCGGAACAGGTGTAACTGGCGGCATCGGCGGACGTGGCACTGGCACAAACCCAGCATCGGCACCCGAAATTGACACCAACCTTACTGGGCTTAGCTTGGGCTTGCTATCAGGCATCTTATTGATGATATCTGAGCGTCGCCGCAAAAGCCAATAAAAACAAATAAATGTGACCCATATAGTGGCGTGGCGGAATACATGGCTGCTCCTAGAGCAGCGTATTGCGCTACGCTGAATCCCAGCTATCTTGCCATTTGCGTCACATTAAGTTATCTGTAATGGCCTGAAATTTTTCTGATCAATCAATATGTTTTTTGTGTCATAATGATCGGCTAGCAAGTTAGTCAACTGATGCATTTGGATGTAGTAATGAGATGAAACGGATAGCGGTAATATTGGGCATACTATTGACTGCTAGCCTAGGAGATGCCGACACGCATTACCTCTTATCTAATCAAACTGTTGGCAACATTAATGTGCCTACACCAGTACAGCTTATCACTTCTTCACAATCCTATGCATTGCCCGCTTATTTGAGCGGTTTCCGTGCCGGCTTTAAGCCTTTTGTTGCTCTACCTACCAGCAATGTCGCCATCCGCCACGATAATGGTATATTTGTCGCCTCCCTTGCTTCTGGTGACCCACAAAGCTTATCAGGCATCAACTCATTTGGCCAATACATCAGCACAAGCAATACTACTGTAACCGGCCTTTCCGGTAATGCGAAAAACGCTGGCGGAACAGGAAGCTCTTCTGGGTCAAGCAATTCGGCCGGTTTTGCCTTGCCTAAGGGCAGAGCCAATGGCGGTTCTGGCATAACGCCAGCCAGCCCAACGAAAACACCTAGCCATTCCGGCAACGGCTCGGGGGGCGGGCTTCCCTTCAATGGCGGAGACCATTCCGATATACAATCAGCGCCTGAAATTGACACCAAACCAGCCAGATTAGCCTTAGGTTTATTATCAGGCATGATGTTGTTGATAATTGAACATAATAAATATTCAACAATGAATAATAGGGTCTAAAGTACGCTGAAATGTAGCCATTATGCGGCATACCTAATCAGGGCATCTGTGCCAACCTTCGGCTGAATGCGCCCTATCCATACATACCGGCTTGCTACTTCCACCAACTGCGTTAAATTGACAGAACGAAACTTTAACCCCCCTTAACCTGTCTATTCCTAAGATTTCCTGTTACCCTGTTGGCTAGCCTACTGGATTGAATTTCTATGCCCCAGATTTTATACCGCTCCTCCCCTTATTTTCTGTCAGCTCCGTTATTACGCCTGATTTTTCTGTTTCTAATTGCGGGCAGCGAGATAGTCTTAGTGTCGTGGTCTATAGATGCCCACGCTTTACTCGATTCGCCCGTGCCGACAATCGCCTGGCTTGGCTATTCCGGGCTATCCGCTCGGCTCGGCTTTTTGTTTGTCGCCATCTTAGGCTTCCTTAATAGGGAGCAGATTAAAACGACCGGCCTATCGTTTTGGCGCACTCAGCCTAACAACAGCCTGTGGTGGTTGGCGGCCCATGCCTTGTCGCTGGCTATTTTTGGCTTGGTGACTTTTGTGCTGTTTACTGACCAAAATACTTTTGCCATCAATCCTAGCCGACCCCTTGCCGCTATAGGGCTGCCGGTTGCCTGGCTGATTTCCGGCTGTGCCAGCCAAGCTTGCTTATTACTTGTTTTTTGGCCTTGGTCTGCCTGGCGTGTTTTTCTGCACCAACCTTGGCAACACCTGCCGCTCGCCTTGCTTGCCACCGCTGCAAGTTGGGGCATTGCCCTATTGTCCGCGAACAGCTGGACGCAGTTATCGAGGCTGACCTTCATTCTTAGCAAGGCGTTATTGTCATTGGTTTATCATAGCGTAGTTGCCGATCCGGTGACTCAGGCACTGGGCACGCCCACTTTTATCGTAGCAGTGCGACCCGAATGTTCCGGTTATGAAGGCATGGCGCTGGTCACCCTCTTTTTTACGTTATTTATCTGGACGGCCCGTAAAGTTTTGCGCTTCCCAGTTGCTTTGTTGCTTTACCCAATGGGTATTGCCGTGTTATACCTAATGAACTTAGTTAGGATTTGCGTACTGATCGTCATTGGCACTGAGTGGTCACCTTACATCGCGCTGGGTGGCTTTCATTCCAGTGCCGGCTGGGTTTTGTTCATCACCGTTAGCGTGGGTATTGTCTGGATTTCACAACGGCTGCCCATTTTTATCCGCGCCCCTTTCCCCCCTCCCCAAGAAAGCCCCACCAGCAACCCGGCAAAACCTTATTTGTTACCTTTTGTGGCGCTGATGGGCAGCACCTTATTTGGCAACTTATTCAGCGACGGTTTCGATTATATCTATCCACTCAAGGTGGTCATTGTTCTGGTCGTGCTCTGGTCGTTGCGGCACTCTTATCAAAAGGTTTTTAATGGTTTGTCCATCCCAGCAATCATTATCGGCACTATAGTGTTCGTTATCTGGGTCGTATTAGTGCCTATTGATGCCAAACAAGACCTAAGATTTGCCTATACCTTATCGACCATGCCTGTTGCTTGGCAATATGGCTGGCTATTTTTTCGGGTCATCGGGGCGACATTAACTGTCCCTATGGTCGAAGAACTGGCCTTTCGTGGTTACTTTATGCACAAATTGATTAACTCGGATTTCCTAGCGGTAAAGCCAGGCCAGTTCACTTGGCTGTCTTTTGCCGTATCATCATTGTTGTTTGGGGCAATGCATGGGGCATGGCTGGCTGGCACGGTGGCGGGCATCGGCTATGCATTGGCCTTATATCGGCGCGGAGTGCTGGGCGACGCGATCATTGCCCACTCGACCACCAACGCCCTGTTGGCCATTTATGTATGGCAAACTCAGCACTGGTCGTTGTGGTAGCGGCTGTTTATCTGGCCTTCCCTTCGGCTTCGGGTAGTGGCTAAATTGCAACTGTTTA
>Ga0007882_10000282_pt1 | contig 29961 bp, 27 predicted proteins | sample CryBogCBH12Aug01_FD_71195 | JGI IMG/M metagenome (GOLD analysis project Ga0007882, IMG submission 71195) | Freshwater microbial communities from Crystal Bog, Wisconsin, USA - CBH12Aug09.1 | ecosystem: Environmental > Aquatic > Freshwater > Lake | place: Crystal Bog, Wisconsin, USA | collected... | reverse complement strand
CCATACCGATCATTGCCAGCTCTCTGTTTTGTGCAGTGTTGAATTTATCGGGATTGTCCCTATATTTTACGCGAGTGAAAAACTCATCTCATTTTACTGTCATTGATTATTTATAGGAGACTTTTATGGCCCTTACCCTTTATCAGCCTTGGGGATTATTAAATCAGTTACAAAAGGAACTTGAACGTTCATACAATAGCAACGGTGCCGAAGGCTCAATTGCCACTGCTGAGTGGTCACCTTCTGTGGACATTAAAGAAGATGCGGACAGGTTTATAATCCACGCCGATATTCCAGGTGTCAAGCCTGAAGAAATCGACATCTCTATGGAAAATAGTGTGTTGACTATCAAAGGTGAAAAGAAAACCGAAGCCACTACAGAAAGTACTGGGTATAAACGTGTGGAGCGTGCTTATGGCACTTTCTACCGAAGATTTAGCTTACCTGACTCTGCCAATCCTGATGCCATCAGCGCTAAATCAGCTAACGGGGTTTTAGAGATTATTATCCCTAAACGCGATGCTATTAAACCTACCAAGATCAATATTGAAGTATCTTGACACCTTATTGTCTTTAACATTTACATCTGCAAAAGTCACCTTTTGATTATTATTAATTTCAAATTGTGACTAAAAAAAAACCCCTGATCCATATACATGGTTCAGGGGTTTCTAATTCCTAGTTGGCTACTGTTACATAGCCAACCCGATTATCTAATCAAATTAGATGAAAGTTGGAATTAATGGAGCGTCGATTGTGATCAATTGACGGTTACCAGCTGCGTCGTAGAAGAACAACAAGCCAGCAAAACGGCTATCTGGATCATAAATCAAGTCAGCTAAACGATAAACTTCCCAAGCTGCATCAGATGCAGTAACTTGGATAGTTCTTGTTTGGCCTGGAGCCAGTGGGCTGTTATCGCTAACAGTTAAACCTTCTTCAGCCAACAAGTCGTCTGGGTATCCAGTTTCGTCTTGAGCAACAGCAGAGTCTAAGAAACGAACACCAGCAGTGTTGAATTCACCCAAACGGATTGGGGAATCACCATTGTTAGTGATAGTCAATGTCATTTGCATTGCACGACCTGGTACGCGATAAGTAGCATCTTCAACTTTAACAGCGATTGAAGTAGCTGGCATTTCAATTGATTTAATGCCGCGCAACAAACCAGCTTGCAATGGAGTAGTAACTGGGTATTGTTCGTTGCTTTGACCCATAGAGATCGCAACGATTGCAATAACACCTGCACCAAAAGCCATAGCAACTTTTTTGTCTACTGGAGTGATCAAAGTGTCAGCTTTACCAGCTTCAACAGCGATAGAACGTGGGACGAACATTGGTTTACGTGCCCAATATACAACCCAGATCAGACCCAAACCGTACCAGAAAGCGTGCCAGAAATAAACGTTGCTCAGGTTGTAGCTTTCCAAGTCAACAGTTTCGCCAGTCAAAGTAGTAACTGGGTTTCTGAAGTCAGACATAGAACCAGTAACAGTTACCCATTTGCCTGGACCGATGATTGGACCACCGCCTTTTACGTTCAACATAGTGTGAACGTGCCAGTCACCTGGACGACGTGCTTTCAACAGAACTTTAAATTCATAAGTTTCGCCCAATTCCAAAGAAACTGAACGTGGAACCAATTGACCACCGATCCATGATCCAGCACGAATAAATACTGGGCCTGGGATACCAATGTTCAAGAATGAAATTTCTGGTTTGTCAACAGTTTCTGGCCATCCGCTAAACACGAAGAATTTACCGGAGATGGTCATTGTGTCGTTAACAGCAACTTCTTCTTTTGACCAGTTCAGGTCAAACCAGTGAATAGTACGCATACGCATGAAAGCGGCTTGCGATTTTTCACCATGAGCAGAAGCTGTTGGAGTGTAGAACATCGCTGCTGTAATTGTGATCAGCAGTGCGACAAAGGATAATTTTGCCACTTTGTCTTTTATAATTTTCATATATCCTCCTCTATAATAGAGAATCTATTGTTTTATGAGTATGTCCAGATTAGCAATTTAATTGATCACTAATCCAGTCTTATATGTGTTTTAAATCTACGGATTATACAGATTCAACAAACTTAGTGCTTGCGAACCATTTTCCGAAGAAGTGCCACAAGAAGTAAATCAGGATACTCACGAAACCAGAGAAGAACGCTGATACTGGAGCAACGTCTTTACCGAATGTTCTTAAGGTACCTTTTTCTACCATTCTGATGTACTCAGGTGTACCAGTTCTAACATAGTGGTAACCTTGTAAGTCAGCGATAGTCATCATCATGCCATTGTATTCAACAGGAACGTGCAATGGAGCAATGATTGGCCAGTTGCCTGGATAGAAAATCAAACCATAAGTCAAACCACCAATTACGGCAGTTGCAACGAAGCTGTTTGACATCAACAAGATAACGTCAAGCAGGATTGCGCCTGGCATCAAGTTAGATGGGAAACAGAAGTTAACTGGGAAATAAGTCCAACCCCAGAAGTTCAAGTATCTGTTGATCCATTCACCCAAAAGCAAGCCTAATACGCAAACTACAGCACCGAAAGGCAAACGGTAACGCCACCACAAGCAAGCTTGTACAGCAGCAGGGAAAGTGATAGAAACGATTGGGGCAACAGTTACCCACAGACGTCTGTCTTTCCAGTCAGTCCAGAAATCCCAGTCACCGCCAGTCAACATATAGTGAATGTGGTAACCGCCCAAAACTACGAAGAACAATGTAAACAGAATTAGCCAATCGAACGTGCGAGAAACTTTTACTGCTTCGGCGCGTGAACGTACAGCTGATTGAGATGCGCTCATTAGCTTACCTCCTAAAGGATTTTAGATTATTTTTATTTAATACTATCTTCTCTATGCCGCCTTGATGGCATCAAGGCGGCTAGGAGATAGTTCTTTACAACTGGGTCTTAATAAATTAAGCCAAGTCTTTTTTCAGAAGTTTCGCAATTGCGCCAACTTCTGTGTTTACTACGCCCAATACACCCAGAGCAGCCCATCCGAAGAATACGAAGCCGTAATGTAAAGGAGCAACAAACAACTCTTCCATGAACCAGAAGGTGTGACCCCACTCGTTCAAACCTACGTTTGGCAAAATCATGAAAGGACCAACGGTGGCAACCAAGTATTGCATGTGCAAACCTTGTTGGTAAGTTGGCAATCTAGTTTTTGCATACAGGAAGCAAGCACCGCCAGTGATGATGTAGATTGGGTAGCTCAAGTAGAATTCGATGATGTGACTTGGAGTGAAGTCAGTGTCACGAACGATAGTTTGATGCCAAGTGCCGTCTTGTTCGGTGAAGTAGCTAGCACCGTAGTAGATTGCCCAGCCGTACATTACCAACCAAGTCCAATGAGTCATGTGTCTTCTCAACTCTTCTCTTGGAGTGATTGACATCACTTTACGGTCACGAGTTTTCCAGATATAACCCCACAGGATACCTGCAGTAGAAACTTCTAAAACGAATTCGATGTACAGGAAGTTCATCCAGTATGTTTCGAATTCTGGTGCGAATGAGTCAAGACCTGCTGACCATCCATAAACGCCTTCATACCAACGAACCCAGCCGTAGAATACGATGTAAACCAAAGAACCCAAGATCAGGTTTCTTACATTCAACAGCGGTGCTTCAGCGGTATCAGCTTTCACTGATTCAGTTGTAACTGCCATTTCTATCTCCTAAAAATTGTAAATTCTTGGCTTTATAACACCAAGAGTCGATAGTTACAGATCCATCTTCCGTTCCAAAGCTTCTACAATGAGGCTAAGAAACACACCAAGTCAATTTGGTGTGCGATCAGTCTACCAGTTCGGTTATCCTTGTCAAGCGCAAAACATCAAGCCCATTAATTTTCACTTTATGCTTGTCTTTCTTAAAAATACCGCTAATATCCATTATATGCTTAGAGCTTTTACAACACACCTAAAGAAACTTATAATTAATTGATTTTATGAAAAAATTCCAAATTTTTTTCCTCATTGCCGCACTCTCGGTGATTTTATTGACCCAATACAAACTGGTTATGCCCTTTGTTTACAAGGTCGTTGCCTCTGATATTTTTTTGGTGGACAGCAAAGACAAAGCCGACCAATTACCTATCTCCAATAAACTGACTGGGCTTGCTTTTGCCCACTGCAACAACCAGATCAAAAAAACTTTGGGGGATGATGGGGTCAACGCCAGCTTTCCAGCCAAGCCCATCAATTCATGGAGCATGGGCAATTACCGTTACATCATTAACGGTGAGGTCAACATCACCGACGGCAACAACGGCGTAAAAACCAAGAAATATGCCTGCCGCATAAGTTACAAAAACGGTGAAAGCGAGGAAGGCGCAGACAATTTTGATAATTGGGACATTGAAGGGCTTTCGGGTATCACCCCTTAAACCCTGTAACGGCAAAAAGCCTGTAACCCATTGACTGGCTAATATATTAGCCATTTGCCCGAACGGCTAAAACGCCAAGACGTAAATTGAAAAAGCCATTTTCAGCTAACTGAAAATGGCTTTTTTGTGTCCGGTCTGGCATCCCACCACCAACCCGCTGTCAGGCGGTTTCTGACCATTTTTGCACTGCCTGTACAATCATCCCTCTTGCCTCGTCACATACGGCATTACGGCTTTTTTCGGAGGGGTCAATGGCATCAAGGAACACCAATTCAACATCTATGGCTTCTTCTCGGAGCATCTTTAGCAAATGGGGGACAAAGGCATCATCGCCAATAAACGGCGCCAATGATTGAGATTTACCATGGTAGCGGATAGCCACTGGCTGAACCATAGCTTTCGACTGTATGGCGGGTTGGAACAGCGACGCATGGAAACTCAGCACGTCGCCCCCAGCCGTGGTTGTGCCTTCGGGAAAGGCAATGATGTTGGCTTGCCGCGCCAATAAGGAAAGCATCTTTTCGGCAGTGATTAAAATATTTTTTTTATCCCCCCGTCGGATAAATATAGTGCCCGCCTGTTTGGCCATATAACCGATGACAGGCCAGCCTAATATGTCACTTTTGGCAACAAAATAAGCCGGAAGGTATTGGCCGATCACAATTATATCCAGCCAAGAGACATGATTGCTGACCACAAGACCCGTATGCAATGGCAATGCACCCTGCTGTTTGACTTTCAAGCCAAGTATCTTTGCAAAATAGCGTAACCATATCATTTTTATTTGGTCACGCACTGATCTAGCGCGGTCTGCGGAACAAGTGCAGTCTAATAGCGGAAACACTGGAAAAGCCAGTATTGTCCCGCTAAGAAACAGCAGGGATGCTAAGAAAACTTTACTGGGCAGCCGTATTCTGGACTTCATTACCTACCCTGTAATCTCTCATATAATGTTTGCTGTAACGGTCTTGTATTTGATCCAATGGCAATAAAATGAACATGTCCATGCAATTAAAATCTTTATCCCAGCAGGGTTCACCACAAATCAGCGCACCAAACCGCAAATAGGCTTTAAGCAATGGCGGGATACCAGATTCATCGCGGTCGCAGCGCAAAAAATTGGGCACAGGGTTTTTTGGAGTAACCAGTAAATGAGCGGGGGCGATATTTTTTGCATCAATGCTTTTGTAAACCGCTTCCACGGCAAAACCGCTGGGGCCGGGTGTTATGCTGGCACAACCCAACAAATAGTTGTAATGCCCTTCAATGGCGTATTGCACTAGAGCCGACCACAGCGTTGTCAACACTGCGCCACCTCTAAAATCAGGATCGACACAAGTGCGGCCTATTTCTAAAAACCGGCCGGGCAATGCCAGCACTTTTTCAAGGTTAAACTCACTTTCTGAATAAAACCGGCCTAATTTTTCAGATTGCAACTGGTTAAGCAACCGGGTGTAACCCACTATCTTCTGGCTTTCATTGTCAAAAACGATCAAATGGTCACAATAGGCATCGACTTCGTCATAATCCAAGCCTTCTGACTCCGTTTTTAACTTTGCACCCATTTCTTTTGCAAACACACGAAACCGTAACTTTTGAGCCTCCTTTATCATTTCTTCCGTATTGGCGATAAAGCACTCTAAACGTTTTACAGGCTTAACGGCGCCCCCTGCACTTGTCTTTTTCATAACTTTCCATAATAATTCAATAAGATATAGTATAATTATAAGTTAATTTAGTTTCAGTTTTGTGACAGCATTATGAAAGTAGAATGACAGTAAAATTAATGCCCTGCCGTCCCTGCCGGTGAACACAACGAGGGAAAGCAAGCAATGGGATGCCTGCGGACTGTTTGATCGGGATAAGAAAATATAGTCCGGCACTTACCTTCCGCTATATACTAAGCACTTTACGCTATAACCAACATTTGCAAATAGGAGCTTAATATGAACAAAATAGCATGGGCGGTTATCATAACCAGCGGTGTTTTACTGTCCGCATGTGCCAGCCAAACCGGTTGGACACCCACTGTCGATTCTTACAATGACCCGAACGCCTTCCGTATCAACCAAGATATGGCAGAATGCAAAGCTCTCGCCTCACAAGCATCGGGCGGGACTTTACAGGAATCAGCTATCGGTGCCGCAGCGGGCGGCCTGATGGGGGCGGCGGGCGGCGCAGCTTTAGGTGCAGTCGCCGGCAATGCCGGAACTGGCGCGGCACTTGGCGTCATCACCGGTGGCTTGGGCGGTGCGGGAATGCAAGGCTATAATGCCGAAATGAAATATAAAAATGCTTTCAACAATTGTATGAGCGGACGCGGCCACCATGTGCTACGGTAGACCAAGCATCCGCCATTAATTGCGCTTTGCCAATGCCTTTATATCCTACCCTAATGGCATAGAAGAAAATCAGCTTTACTTGGGCAGCGTCACCTCCCTGATCAAGGCTTGGCCTACACAACACAGGGAGGTGTAGCCTTAGCCCCGCCTTGGCTCAAGGGGTTCGCTCGAACCTCAATAAATAGGGCGACAAATAACGGGCCGCCGTTTCACTATATACATTGTGTGAGCTATAAACCACCACTACTTCATGCCTCCTTTCGTCCCCGCGCTGTTTGGCGTAGCACAAAGCGGCGACCTTGGCCTTTACATCCACCCGCCCCTGAAAATCCGTCCTTTTGTTGAGATGCCAACCGGAAAGGCTTGCCAGCCTGTGAAACTTGGCAACGGCATGGGTAGGCACCAAGACGTAAAATAGACCATTGTCTGCCAAATAATCATGCGCACAAACCAGCAATTCAGCGTAGCCTAATTGACCGTTATGCCGGGCGGCACACCTTGCCTTGTCCAATGATGGCTGATGGTTGTCAAAAAACGGAGGATTGCTGATAATTAAATCATAAGACCTCTCCAAACCAGATATGCACCGGATATCCCCGCACACTGCAGACAGCTGTTCGGCCCAGGGACTATTGGCAAAATTGTCGGCAGCCTCTTGGTAAGCAGCGGCGAACAGCTCCACTGCCGTCACTTTTGCCGCACCCTGTTGTGCGACCATTAAAGCCAACAAGCCAGTCCCGCAGCCAATATCCAAAACGTGACAACCGGCGGTTAACGGGGCCATAGCCCCAAACAATAAACTGTCAGTACAAATTTTCATGGCAGATTGCTGCTGGCACACTACAAATTGCCGGAAACGAAATATCGCCTCGCTGTGCTTAGGCAAAACCAGTACCCTCTATTGATGATCTGTTCCAGCTATGCAAAAAACTTAACCGCTTATCGGATACTGTAAAATGCCGCATTTAGTCTATAACACAATAATTATAATGGGCTTTCAACAGTAAAAGTCTGCTGATTCAAAAGCTGGTCTTTTTCATCCAATAGCCTGACCACCCAAGTGCCTTGGTTTTCGCCCGAAATCACCATGCGACTGAAAGTGGGCGCAAGCTCTTCTTCTACATTTAGCGTGTAACGCCTAACCACTTCACCATTGAGCAACCACTCATGAAAAACAACCTGCCCCGCCATGCCTTCCAATTCTGTGAAATAATGGATAGCAACCGCCCGATGAACACCTACCCTGACCAATCTGGGAATTTCGGTCATAGGGTGGCGTTTTTTAATCTTGAAGGTCAGCAAAGCTCGACTGACATTGGCCAGTGATGGTCTCTGCCCTGCAGACTCTCCTATAGATGCCTGCTCTTCTACTTGCGCCTCGTCTATTGGAGGAGTGGATGCAGTCATAGTGTCCACTGCCAGTTTAGGCACATCCTCTGCTGGCAATTGCACTGACTCGGGCTCTACAGCCTGAGCGATAGGGGCAGTTGCCCGAGTGGCTTCACGACGAAGCGGGCTATCAGTGGGCTGGGCTTTGCCATGAAAGAGCAAGACCAACGAAAACACCACCACTAAAACCACTACAAGCAATGCCGCAACCACACGCTTCATATTCCATTCCGTCACCTTTTCTGCTGCGGATGGAAAGCGGGGATGTTTTTTTTCGCCTGCCGGATATTTGAGCTTAATCACCAAGTTTTTTTTATCTGCCATAACCGCCTTACCTAATCTTATGCAACTTAGCACCAACGCCTGTTAATTAGGGCTTATAAGGCAAACAATTCAATCATTTTTTGTCCGGGGCTAGCGGCACGCATAAACGCCTCACCAATCAAAAAACCATAAACCCCGTTATCCAGCATAAGTTGTACTGATTCGGGGCTATGAATGCCACTTTCGGTGATGACAATACGGTCATCCGGTATAAAAGCAGCCAATTCTAGCGTGGTCTGCAATGCCGTCTCGAAGGTGCGCAAGTCACGGTTATTGATGCCAAGCAGGGGGGTGGTGTCCAAGCGCAATGCCCGTTCCAGTTCGGCTTTGTCATGGACTTCCACCAGTACATCCATGCCCAATGCCGTGGCGGTTTCTGCCAACTCGTGCATTAAACCATCCTCAAGCGCCGATACAATCAGTAGTATGCAGTCAGCCCCTAGCGCACGCGACTCATGAATTTGATAGCTGTCAATCATAAAATCTTTGCGCAGCACAGGCAATGGACAACGCTCCCTGACCATTTGCAAATACGCTTCCGAACCCTGAAAATAGGTTTTGTCCGTCAACACCGACAAGCAGGTTGCCCCGCTCATGGCATAGTCTTGGGCAATATCAATCGGATTGAAACTTTCCCTGATAACACCTTGACTAGGAGATGCTTTTTTGATTTCAGCAATAATAGCGGGGCGCTTGGCAGCCACTTTACCTTGCAGGGCATGGTAAAAGCCCCGCGGTTTTTCCACCGCCGTGGCGATTTCTTGCAAATTGACAACCGGCATGGCAAGTTTACGCCGCGCCACCTCTTCGGCTTTAGTTGCTAAGATTTTTTTTAAAATATCTGGAGTATTGGTCATAAGAGCATTTGATTGAGTATTAGGGTGATAAAACAGAACAAGACTAAAAGCTTATTTATCCGCGCTAGGGGCAGCCCTGTTGTGAATAGGCAACCAAGGCATCAAGTTTGGCTTTTGCCGCTCCGTTGGCAATCACCAGCCGCGCCCTGCCAATGCCCGCCGCCAATGAATCAACTAGGTTAGCTGCGTAAATGGCGGCACCGGCATTGAGCAACACAATATCGGTGGCTGCACCCGTTTGATTTGCCAACACGGCGTTAATTATAGCAAGGCTATCTGCCGCGCTAGCCACTGCCAATGCGCTAAGGTTAGCACGTTGTAGACCAAACTGCTCAGGGGTAATGCTATAAATGCTGACAACACCGTCTTTTAATTCGGCAACGTCAGTGGCTGAAGCAATGCTGATTTCGTCCAGTCCATCCTGTGCGTTAACGACCAATACATGCTGGCTGCCCAGTTTTTTTAACGCATAGGCCATAGGCTGCAACCATTGCTTGGCAAAAACACCGACCAATTGGTTCGGCGAACTCGCCGGGTTAGCTAACGGCCCCAACAGATTAAACAGCGTCCTCACCCCCATTTCTTTTCGTACCGCCAAGGTATGTTTCATTGCGCCATGGTGTTTGGGGGCAAACAAAAAACCGACGCCAATTTTATTGACACAGCGGGCGACTTGTTCGGCACTTAAATCCAGATTGACTCCAGCCGCTTCCAACACATCGGCACTACCGCAACGACTGGACACCGAGCGGTTGCCATGCTTGGCGACTTGCCCTCCGGCTGCTGCCACCACAAAGGCGCTTGCGGTGGATATATTGAAAGTGTTTGCACCATCCCCTCCCGTGCCGCAGGTATCGATGACATGATCGCCGGTAACGGTCACGGTGCTTGCCAATTCCCGCATCACCTCGGCGGCGGCGGCAATTTCATCAATGGTTTCACCTTTACAACGCAAGGCGATCAAAAAGCCGCCAATTTGTGCGTCAGTTGCCATGCCGCCCATGATAGTATGCATCACTTCGCGCATCGCCGAATGGCTTAGGTCTTGTTTGTCGAGCAATGTTTGTAGTGCTTGCTGTATATGCATAGAAGCGGTTACCGTCGGAAAATGGAAACTATAACGCCAACCACTTTAAAACAAACATGCGACATGTTGTCTCAGGGCGGCACTTTGGTTGAAATTATCACAACAAGCCCCATGCTAAGCAATTACAATTTAACACTTCGACAGTTATCGGCAAGTTGCATTTAAACTTAACATCCCCAATCATGTTCCCATAGCCTTTGCATATTTTGTGTGAATGGACAAATTTTAGAATGACATTTTGATGACCCACAACCACGAGCGGCACCCTTCACAGCACGGAAGCCAACCGATCCCACTGCACCGCACCACCTCCTTAGCAGCTGAAACGTGGGGTGCTGCCAGCCCTCCCCCGCTGTCAAGCACCATGGCAGTTATTGGGGGCGGTACGCCAAGGTTTTACCAAGGAGGCAAGCAATGGTGATGCAACGGCCGGACAGAGCTATCATCAAACGCTTCCCCATAGCGCATAAACTGGCACTGGTTTTTACTCTCATTATCGGTGCCGGTATGATCATTTTGGGCTTGGTGATTGCGGAAGACCAAGCGGATTTACTGGAGCGGCAAATGATGGCATCCAGTGACATGGCTGTTAAGCAACTGGCGCAACTCGCCAAAGAGCCGGTACTGGCCGATGACCCGCTCACCTTACAAGTCATCGTGGACAATCTGCATAAACAACAAGGCGTGGTCGGCGCCGCTGTTTATACGGAAGAAATGCAGCCGATAGTCCAGGCAGGCTTGTTACCCGATCAGGCCATCATTAGCAAGCACACCCGCACCGGCAAGCAATTTATCTATACTAAAGCCCAGGACATCGGCAACGCGCCTCTGGTAGTGGTGGGTTCGGTAAGCCCCATGGCTGTCGATGGGCTGACTTTAGGTTACGCACTGATAGGTTTTGACCGCTCCATTGTCGAATCGGCCAAACAACACACCATCAAAACCGTTGGTTTGATCACCTTATTTTTTGTATTGGTTGGCTCTTTGGCATCAATTTTGGTGGGTAGCCGGTTAGCCCGACCCATCAACCAAATTATTAAAATCAGCAGTGCCATATCCCAAGGCGATTACGCTTTCCGTTTTGACAAGCTTCGCAACGATGAACTGGGCGAACTGATGCAAGCCATGAACGAAATGACCGAAGGACTAGCACAAAAGGAACACGTGGAAAAAACCTTCTCCCGTTATGTCGCCCCGATTGTGGCCAAAGAAGTCCTCAAAAAAAACCCGCAGGCATCCGGTGGGCGTACATTGACAGCCAGCGTACTGTTCGCTGACATTGTTGGCTTCACCACACTGTCTGAGAGCATACCGGCAGATCAGCTGAACAGCTTGCTTAATGTCTATTTTGGTTATATCGCCCACATTGTCGATAGTTGCACAGGGTACATTGACAAATATATTGGCGACTGTGTAATGGCTATTTTTGGCGTACCCAAATTTGACAAGCGGCATACCCAGAACGCCGTTGATTGTGCGGTGCTGATACAATATTTTGTGCGGGAACTCAATCAGCAACGCTTGCAACAAGGCAAGCTGATCTTGCAATTCCATATCGGGGTCAACAGCGGAACAATGCTGGCCGGTAATATTGGGGCCGCAAACCGCATGGATTACACGGTCATGGGCAAAGAAGTGAACACCGCCTCGCGGCTTTCAGGATCGGCAAAAGCCGGGGAGGTTTTGCTGTCCGAAGCTACTTACCAAGCGGTGAAAAAAGCCCCCCATTTACAGTGCCAAGCCGAAGAAATGATGGTATTGCGCGGCACAGCCCTACCCGTCATGACCTACACCGCCCGTCTGCGGGAAACCAATGATGCCAATTTTATCAAAGCCAAGCTAGGGTCTTTGCTACCAAAAAAGGAGCTTGCCCGATGATAACCCGCCGCCTTCTTATTAGCCTGTCACTGCTTGCCCTATTGACCGCATGCAGCCTATTGCCCCCGCTACACAGCAACTCGCCACCCCCCCATCAATCCATGGCAACCAGCGCATACGAGCAACGGATCATATCCGAAGCCGAAGCGGCTGTGCATAAAAACCAATGGACGACAGCCTTTAAATTGTATCAGCAAGCGCTCAACAACTTCCCCGAAAGCCTGGTTTTGCAACAAGCCCATAACGCCTTGCAACAACGCCAAACGGCACAATTGGCCAAGCTTGAGCAGGAACGCTTAATAGCACGAGGGGAATGGCTGTTAAAAGACCTGGCCATCAGCCAACTGACCGACAACGCATCATCCGAAGGCTGGTTTGCCGCCCACCCTGCCGCCCAAAAACACCAGCAAGCCAACGAACTGGCAGCACAGCTCGCCCAGCTAGGCCAACAGGCATTGCACCAAGACGATTTGGATTTGGCAGCACGGACATTGCCACTGGCTTGGAAGCTAGCCCCCACAGCCCAAAATAAAGCATTACAGGAGCAATTGCGTCTGACCATAAAAGCCCACAGCCAACAGCCAGCAGTGGCAACCTCCGATCTTGCCCTAACGCCTCAGCCCGACACACCATCGGTACCCGCGCCGTCAATAATGCCGGTCATTGAGCAGCCAGAAGCGCCGCAACCCGACACTGACAAGTCCTCATCCCATGCCGCAGCTATGGAATTAAGCCACGAACCCAATCCGGACAAGCGTCTGCTGACCGATTTTAAACGCGCACTAAAAAACGGCCACTTCACCGAAGCAAGGCAATTGCTGGAAAAATTACAAAAACAAGGCATTGACAAAAACACCATCGCCAATCTACACAAACAACTTAACGACAATGTTGCCGGGGAAGTCAAAAGCCTGATGGCTGCCGGTGTCAGCGATTACAGCCAGCAGCACTATGAGGCTGCACTTAAAGCTTGGCAACAAGCCCAAGCTTTGGCGCCTGATAACACACAATTGGCGGCACATATCGAACGGGTCGGCAAGATATTGGAAAAACTACAAGGACTACGTAACAAACAGCTGAGAGACACTCGAAAAACGGACAAAATGGCGGAAGAATCCGGCAACTTAGGCAGCCATAAAACACAACCGTGACGGCGGCATACAGAGTCAATTGCTGGCTGCCGGGACTTCTCCGCTGTCCTGATCGAGCAAATGGCTGTCACAACCATGTTGATAGAATATAAAGGATGGCTGGAATGGCACAACATCAAGTTTCAGCCCAGTGTATTTTTTAAAGTCCTGCAATAAATTGGCAATCGTTTGTTGAAAATTTCCTGCCAGTTGCCTAGCCAATTTTTCTTGCGCATCGTCGTTGTCCGCTGCAAATGGATCCTTGTCCAAGTTGGTCTGGTCAACGGCATTTTGTAAGGCATCTGCGGCCATTTTTTGGATTTTAGCCTCAAATTCCTTAAATATTTGCCCGCCTTTTTTCTTTTTGATGCTTTTAATATCTTCCAAATCGGCATAGATCAAAAAGCTGCCTTTTGTGCCTTGCAGCGGGTTTTTACAGATGCCGCCATCCATAACCCTGACCAAGCCCAATTTGCTTTTGCCTTGCTGGATCAGCATGGGGGGATTTTGACCGCGTTGCGCCAAGCCTTGGTTCATTAACACAGGAGGCGGTTTTACTGCAGGAACTTCAGCGTTGCCGACATCAGGCTTGGTTGGCGATGTTTGATTTTGTGCGGTTTGATTTTGTTGAGTGGGTTGTGAGGAGCAAGCAAGCAAATTTACCAGCATTAAAGCAGCTAACAGTTGCATTTTTGTATTCATACGTCACCTGGCAGTATGGGTTTAGACGGCCTATAGCAATACTATAGACATTATGATGTTGTCAGGGTACATCTTGCCGTGATAAATTCAATCTGCAAGCCATTTAGAGTTAAACAAAATATGTATTTGATTTTTTTAAACATTGTTTTTTTATTGCTGCCTGCTTATGTGGCACTAACAAGCCCTGCCTTCGCCAATAACGCAGTTGATTGGGCAAAAGTCGCGCGGCCCGACCAGACCGGCGCGACCAGCCAAAGCATCGGTAACTATAACAGTGGCTGCATCAGTGGCGCAGTGGCACTGGCGCAAGAAGGGCCGGGGTATCAACTGATGCGCCTGTCCAGAAACCGTGCTTATGGCCATCCTGAACTTAAGCAGTTTATTGAAAAACTAGGGCAGATTGTTGCACATCAGCATGAAAGCGTGTTGTTGGTTGGAGACTTAAGCCAGCCCCGAGGCGGCCCCACGTTAAGCGGTCACCGTAGCCACCAAACTGGATTGGATGTGGATATTTGGTTTTTGTTGTCCAAACAAGCGGCAAGCCGCAGCCTAACCCGCGCAGAGCGGGAGAACTGGTCAGCCCCGTCGGTATTGCTTGGCAATTCGGACAACATCAACCCTAAGGAATGGTCTGCCGCCCATGAAAAAATCCTGCAATCGGCGGCACAATTGCCTGAAGTCGATCGTATTTTTGTCAATCCCAGCATTAAGCGGGAATTGTGCAGCAAACGCGACGGTGATTCGGCATGGCTTAGAAAAATTCGTCCTTGGTGGAAACACGACGACCACTTCCACGTCCGCCTAAAATGTCCTGCCAACAATCGGCATTGTCAAAGCCAAGAGCCGCTGCCATTAGGCGAAAGTTGTGATGCCAGCTTGGCTTGGTGGTTTTCAGCCGAAGCAAAATCGCCATTGGGCAAAAAACCGGAAACTTATAAGCCGCCGGTCTTGCCCGATCTGTGTACGACTGTACTAAAAGCCCCCTAGCCCAGGCAAGCATGGGCGGGACGCTAAACGCGGTGACCGAAATAGTTGATATTTGCCAACAACCTGACATCCATTTGCGCCGTACCCAGACCTAACACGCTGAGAGCTTTTTTAACAGGCATGGCTTTTAAGGACTCGACCGTACCATAACGGATAGCGAACAAGCGCTTTTTCATCGCTGATGGATAGGCCAGCATAATGGCATCAATGCGCTCGTCGATAAGCTTTACCGCTTGCTGCAATTGCGCTGCCACATCGGGTTTTAACCCCTTAAACAACATTTTTTCCGTCACGCCTGCTAGCTGATGCCGATTGGCCTGCACAGACCCGCTGACGCTAACCAATGCTTGCAGCTTTTTGCTTGCCAGCAAGGGTACTGACGAACAACTTGGGCTGACCGCTTGTTGCCCGGCGTTTCCGGCAATCGGCATCCCCTTAATGCACCGTATAACGGGTTGGCAAAACGAACCATTTGGCATGGCTAAACTTGAGCTTATCGAGCTTGCTGTTAGCCTGCTCAAATGCCAAAGAGGTCTGGTCGAAGGAATTTTTGACCAGCACAAAAGTATGGGACACTTTGCCAAAACCGAACTTATCCATCGTCAAAAAACCACCCTTTGGGGTAGCTGTGGAAGCCACACCGCCCAAGTCAGCGTCCAAGTCTTCGTCTTCAAGTCCCGCGCCGGCATTAGATTTGCCGTCCGTCGCCAGATTATCGCGCCATTGCAAAAAAGATTCACGGGTGAACACATAAGGGTCCAGCGCCGCCTCATCGATAAAACGCAACGCCCCATCAGCATTAGCCCGCGCATTTAACATGGACAGAGCCTGGAACGGGGTTGCCACATAACTGGTCGGATTGACTGCGGTGTCAAAAGCGACGCCCGGCACCCCACGGACGGTTGACGGCCCTAAAAAAGGCACAACCAGATAAGCACCTTTGGAAAAGCCCCAAACCGCCAAGGTCTGGTCAAAATCTTCCTGGTGTTGTTCAAGGGACAATGATTTGGCAACATCAAACAAACCCGCCACCCCTATCGTAGTATTGATCGCAAAACGTCCCGTGTCTTCCGCGCCTTGGACAAACTTGGCCTGCAAAAAATCATTGAGCACCACATTGATGTTCTTGATGTTGGCAAAAGCATTGGCAACACCCGTTTGCACAAATTTCGGCGTTATGTACCGGTAGGCATTGGAAATAGGCCCAGCAACATAATCATCAACCAAATCATTGAACTTATAAATTTTACGGTTGACATTTTCATAAGGGTCTATTTTGTTGAAAGGATGGGCTTGTCCGGTGGCAGGGCCGGATGCGGCACAACCACTGACCACAAACAAACTCAGTGCCATACAAGGCAACAGACCGCTATTCCATAAACGATGACTGCCACGGGGTTTATGCATTGTTAAAACCTATTCTTGTTTGGAGTAGTTGCTGATCTTGTCGTTAATCTTGGCCATTAAGGCATCAAACCCTTCGTTCTGCAACACAGCAGTGTAGTCGGAACGCTTTAAAGCCAAATCACTGACACCATCGGCAATAATATTGATGATGCGCCAACTATCGCCATTGTCTTTGAGCATATAATCAAATTTGACATCCTTATCGCCCGGGATGGTCAGATGGGCATGGACAATAACGCCACCGCGTGTCGTGTTTTCTTCAGAGTCTATAGTGAACGTCTCACCCGAATAATCCTTGAAATTATGAGCATAGGAAGCAACGCTCAATTTGCTGAACACCTCGGTCAGGTTTTTTTGCTGCGCTTCGGTCAGCTTTTCCCATTCTTTGCCAATGACAATGCGGGCAATTTTAGTCAAATCATGGCTGGTCGCCACTGCATCATACAACTTGTCATAGCGTCCGGCAAAGCCCAGTTGCTTGCCGCTTTTCATGACAGCCAGCAACTGCCCTTGAAATTTGTCGACCACCTCACGCGCTGACAACATTGTTTCTGCATAGGCAACTCCACCCACCATTGACAACACCACCAGCAACAACGCTATTATTGGTTTTAGCTTTTTTATTATCATTATAATTTTCCGCACCTAAAGGATCGCTCAGCAAAATTGTTTCATTCCACCCTAATAGGGATACCCGCCAGCGTGGCAACAGGGCTATCGGCCTTAATAGGCAAGGTAGGCTCGGGCACCATATCACCGTCTGTTTTAGGCCCCCTGACCGAAACCAACAACGCTTTGAGTGGATTTTTTAGCATGTCTTCAACCGCTGTCGCCTCGTAACCACAATGCGCCATACAGCTGGCACATTTTGGATTAGTGCTGTTGCCATATTTTTCCCAAGGTGTGGTGTCCAACAGCTCTTGGAAAGAAGCCGCATTGCCTTCGTCAGCCAACAAATAGCAAGGCTTTTGCCAACCAAACACATTACGTGTGGGATTGCCCCAAGGCGTACACTGGTAATTTTGGTTGCCTGCCAAAAAATCCAAGTATAAGGTCGAATGGTTCAGATTCCATTTACGGGTTTTGCCGATTTTAAAAATACCACGGAACAGCTCTTTCACATCGCGGCCTTTAATGAACACGTCTTGCTGCGGCGCCCGCTCGTAACTGAAACCTGGTGCGATAGTCACGCCTTCCACACCCAGCTCCATGACATAATCCAAAAATTCGGCGACTTCGGCAGCTTTCTCGCCTTGGAACAAGGTGCAATTGATAGTGACCCGAAAACCCTTGTCCAATGCCAATTTGACCGCTTCAACCGCACGTTCAAACACGCCATCTTGGCACACTGAAGCGTCATGCCGCTCTTGCATACCATCTAAGTGGATAGAAAAGGTAAGGAATGGCGAGGGAGTATAATCGTCGATGCGTTTTTTTAGCAACAACGCATTGGTGCATAAATAAACATATTTTTTCCGTGCAATGATGCCCGCGACAATTTGCGGCATTTCTTTGTGGATCAGTGGTTCGCCACCCGGAATGGAAACCATTGGCGCATTGCACTCATCAACGGCCTGCATACACTCTTCGTAGGACAAGCGCTTGTCCAGTATATCTTCAGGATAATCAATTTTTCCACAACCTGCGCAAGCCAAATTGCAACGGAACAACGGCTCAAGCATCAAAACCAAAGGATATTTCTTGACACCTTGCAACTTCTGTTTTAGCAGGTAAGCACCCACAGTGATTTGTTGACGTAACGGTACAGCCACTTTAAACCTCCAAAATATAAAAAATTGCCCTAAGACCCTAAATTAAGGAGACCCCAAGGCCAAAAGCCATGCAAAATGCACGCAATCTGTCGTATCAGACCAACAACTTATGCAGCTGCTGTTTATGTTGCGGATTGCCAATAGCTAGTGAAAACCATAGCCTTTTCAATCCACCCGTTTACAATACAAACATTTACGTCTTAATCTTAGCATACCCTTTTTTACAAGCAGACTCCAGTTTTTGCCGCAAATTTCTTGACAAATTCACAACAAAAGACTGATTTCGAGCATTTGGCCACTTCTTCATAAGAGTATCCAACCACCTGATTTTTAACCCTGATTAAAGGAAAATCTAAATGTGCTTATTGGTCAATTGCCAACAAGCAACAATGTTTTGCAAAATACCAACAAACAGTCTATCATTGCCTAAAATCATACTTATCGCCCGTATTCCCAATGAGCTTATGAGCAAACCACAACAATCTTTGGATGACCCCAAAACACTCAACTGGCTTTCTGACCCGGCATTCCAGTCAGCTCTGCTCGAGGGCGTGTCCAGAACCTTTGCGCTAACCATCCCACAATTGCCCGCCCCCCTTTTTGGGCCGGTCGCCAATGCTTATTTGTTGTGCCGGATTGTAGACACCATAGAAGACGAGGTGTCTTTGTCGGCCCGACAAAAACAGCATTATTGTGCGGAATTTATCGAAGTGGTGCGCACAGGTGAAAATGCCGAACTGTTTGCCTTGGATTTGGCGCCGCTGCTGTCCGAACAAACCATACCTGCCGAACACACCCTTATCCATGTATTGCCAAGGGTTGTGCAAATCACCCATACCTTTGAAGCAGCCCAAATTGACGCGCTGGCCTGCTGCGTTAAAACAATGGCGGAAGGGATGCCAGTGTTTCAGGCACAAAATCTGCGTGCAGGTTTGTCCACCCTGCCTGATATGGACAAATACTGCTATTACGTGGCTGGATGTGTGGGCGAAATGCTGGCGAAACTATTTTGCCACTACTCCCCCGCCATTGCCCTGCACCAAGAGGAGCTACTGAAATTGTCGGTGTCATTTGGACAAGGGCTGCAAATGACCAATATCCTTAAAGACATCTGGGATGATGCCGAGCGTGGCGTATGCTGGTTGCCACAGGACGTGTTTACCGAAACTGGTTATGACCTGAGAATTTTGAGCCCTGAGACCAACGACGGACACTTTCGGGCCGGCTTGGCGCATTTGATCAGCATTGCCCGTGGGCATTTGCATAACGCCTTACGCTACACGCAACTGATTCCGCCACACGAGCAAGGCATCCGTAACTTTTGCCTGTGGGCCTTAGGCATGGCGGTTTTGACTCTGAACAAAATCAAGCGGAACCTGGGCTTCACCCGCTCCGAGCAAGTCAAGATTTCGCGCAATAGCGTCAAGGCCACCATAGCCCTGACCCGTGCCATTGGCGGCAATAACCTGCTGTTGTCCGCCGCTTTTAATTTGGCCAGCAATGGTTTAAAAACACCTGGCTGGCATTATCCGATACTTTCCTCAAAAGCCACTAGCGACCTTTAAGGAGCGTAACATGCTTACCGATTCCAATATAGCCACCACCATACACCATAGCGCCAGCTCGTCCACGGCCATCCACTCACATGTCTATGACCTTGACAAAGCCATTAGCCGCGCCCAAGAAGCACTGCTAAAAATGCAGGATGACAGCGGCTTTTGGGTGTTCGAACTGGAAGCTGATTGCACCATCCCTGCCGAATACATCATGATGCGCCATTATGTTGGCGACATCGACCAAGCCTTGCAGGATAAAATAGCCTGTTACCTAAGATCACGGCAATGTGAGGACGGCGGCTTTCCCCTATTCACTGGCGGGGCAGGTGATCTCAGCTGCAGTGTAAAAGTATATTACGCCTTAAAAATGGTGGGGGACTGCACTGAAGACGGACACATGGTACGCTTACGCAGCTTCATCCTAAGACAAGGCGGCGCCGCCAAAGCCAACGTCTTCACCCGTATCGCATTGGCAATGTTCGGGCAAGTCCCGTGGCGGGCAGTACCGTACATTCCGGTTGAGATTATGCTGCTGCCCAAATGGTTCCCCTTCCATTTGGATAAGGTGTCGTATTGGTCAAGGACGGTGATGGTGCCGCTGTTCATTTTGTGCACACTGAAGGCTTCGGCTAAAAACCCCCTCAATGTCAATATTGCCGAACTGTTCACCACCCCTCCCAAGCAGGAACTGAATTATTTCGCCCAAGACACCGTACTCAAAAAAGTGTTTTTATGGCTGGATAAATTGGGCTTGATGACTGAACCACTGATCCCTAACAAGGTGCGTGACTTGGCGCTTAAAAAAGCCGAGAATTGGATTTTAGAACGCCTGAATGGCGAAGACGGCTTGGGCTGCATATTCCCAGCCATGATCAATGCCTACGAGGCATTGCTGTTGCTGGGTTATCCTGAAACTGACGAGCGCGTGGTGACCGCCCGCAAAGCCATTGACAAGTTATTGGTCATCAGGGAAAACGAAGCCTATTGTCAGCCCTGTTTTTCCCCTGTATGGGACACCGGCCTGTCGTTGTTGGCCTTACAGGAGGCGAACCCATCCGGCAACCCGGACAATTACGCACGCGCCTACGACTGGCTTAAAAGCAAACAGCTTTCTGATGAGCCCGGTGACTGGCGCATCAACAAACCCGGTTTGGCGGGCGGTGGCTGGGCCTTCCAATATGCCAACCCACATTATCCTGATGTGGATGACACGGCAGTGGTCGCTTTTGCCATGGCGTGTGCCGAATCACCTGACCTGGAAGAAGCCACCGAGCGGGCGGCACAATGGATTGTCGGGATGCAATCCGCCAACGGTGGTTATGGTGCCTTTGACATTGACAATAACCATTATTACCTGAACCAAATCCCCTTTGCAGACCACGGGGCATTACTGGATGACCCGACCGCCGATGTGACTGCCCGTTGTATTATGTTGCTGGGCAAGCTAGTGGATAAGCATCCGGCCTACCGTCCGGCACTAAAGCGTGCCATCGATTTTCTGCGTAATGAACAAGAAGCCGATGGTTCGTGGTTTGGTCGCTGGGGGACCAACTATATTTACGGCACTTGGTCGGTATTGCTGGGCTTGGAACAAACCGGCCTGACCAAAACAGACCCGATGTATACCCGTGCCGTGGCTTATCTTAAAAGCAAGCAACGGGCTGACGGTGGTTGGGGCGAGGACAACTTCACTTACCATGATGTGTCAGTAAGCGGCACTTACCGCAACAGCACTTGCTTCCAAACCGCATGGGCCTTGTTGGGGCTAATGGCGGCAGATGAAGCACATAGTCCAGAAGTGAAAGCTGGCATAGACTTTTTATTGCGCCACCAACAAAACGACGGCATCTGGCATGACCCCGGTTTTACCGCCCCCGGCTTCCCTAGGGTGTTTTACCTTAAATATCATGGCTACGACAAATTCTTTCCGTTATGGGCGTTGGCCAGATACCGAAACGAGCTTAACACAAAGTGATCACCGGAATTGTCGTCGCCTTGCCTGATGAATTGGGTACACTCACTGCCAAAAAGGTCAGCAAAGGCCACTCCCTGTTTATAGCGGATGCCATTTTAGTAGTCTGCGCCGGTGTTGGCCCGCAAAATGCCCGCGCTGCGGCGGAGTTATTGGTCAGCAAAGGGGCCACGCAGTTGATCAGCTGGGGTTGTGCCGCCGCGTTAAGCCCACTGCTTAAGCCGGGCGACCTGACCTTAGCTGATAAATTATTGGATGCCGACTACCATGAGCTGCCGATGGACTTGCATTGGCAATCTTCCGCCAAAACCATTTTGGCGGAAACCTTGACGGTAGCCAGCGGTTGCTTGGTGGAAAGCACCAGCATGATTGCAACAGGGCGGCAAAAAAAACAAATTTACAGCGCCACTGACGCGATAGTTTTGGACATGGAAAGTGCCGCCGTTGCCAAAACCGCTAACCAGCATGGCCTGCCTTTTCTAGCCATTCGCGCCATTGTTGACCCCGCCAGTATGGACTTGCCCAAAGCCATTGCCTATGCCGCCAACGGACAAGGGGACATAGTGTTAAGCAAGCTGTTATTGTTCCTGCTGTTACACCCTTTAGAACTGCCGCAATTGATAAGACTGGGCTTAAATTTCAGGGCGGCGACCAAAACCTTGACACAGGTCGCCAGCCACCTGCATAAACTCGCAGCCTTGCCACACGGCTAAACCCAACCGCTGCAGCCATCCCCTGCCATCCAGCCAAATTTATGACCCATCACCACCCCTCCTCTTTACTCGACGCATTTTTCAACCAATGCGAGCGGCAAATTATCCGCCTGCCTTGGCTGCTGCTATTATTGAGCCTGCTGGCTTGCAGTGCCACCGGCTATTATGTGTATGGTCACCTTGGGATTAACTCTAATACTGCGGAAATGCTGTCCCCCGATTTGCCTTTCCAAAAAAACCAAAAACGCATCAATAACGCATTTCCGCAAGACACTGCCACGATCTTACTGATCGTGGACGGGCAAACACCGGAAGAAACCGCACGTGCCACCGAGCAATTACAACAGCTGCTCAGCAGCCAAAACGAGCGTTTTGAATCGGTGCGCAACCCTAGCGACAATGCCTTTTTCCGGCAACAAGCACTACTCTATCTGGAACAACCCGAGCTTGATTCACTGGCGCAAAAACTAACTGACGCACAACCGTTTATTGGTCATTTGGCACAAAATTACAACTTGGATGGCTTGTTTGGCATTATTAGCCAAGGACTAAACCAACGCGATGAAAAAATCCCGCTAGAACTCAATCCATTGTTATTGGCCATTGACGACACCTTGCGCCAAGCCTTGGAGGGTACCAGCAAACCCTTGTCATGGCAAAATTTATTGGCGGATGATAAGTTCAATGCCAGTGCCACCCATGGCTTATTGATTGCCAAGCCAAAACTCAATTACAACGAATTGTTGCCCGCTGACGTGGCTCAAGCAGCCACCCATGAGGCCGTGCGTCAAATCATGGCCAACAACCCCCATGTGAAAATCCGCATCACTGGCGAAACTGCGTTGGAACACGAAGAAATGGAAAGCGTCACCCGTGGTGCAGAATGGGCCGGCATTGCCTCATTTGTATTGGTTTTTGTGGTGCAATGGGTCGGTTTGCGTTCATTAAAATTGCTGATAATCTCTTATATCGTGCTGGTTATGGGCTTGGTTTTCACAGCAGGGTTTGCCGCGATCACCGTGGGACACCTGAACGTGATTTCCATTGCCTTCGCAACCTTGTACATTGGTCTGGGGGTCGATTACGCAGTACACATCTGCCTGTATTACCGCGAACGGCGTGCCCGTGGCTACGACAACCCGCACGCCATCCACCACAGCATGAAAGGTGTGGGTTCTTCTTTGTTTATGTGCGCGGTGACCACAGCACTGGGTTTTTTGGCCTTTATCCCCACCGACTATGCGGGCGTATCCGAATTGGGCATCATTTCCGGCGGCGGCATTTTCATTGGCCTGCTGATTTCGCTGACCGTGTTGCCTGCACTGTTTGCGGTGTGGCCAGTCAACAACCCAAAACCCATGAATTCGGCATTCATACCGCACTTTATGGTGACCTTGCCATTCCGTTACTCGACCACCATACGTGTGCTTGCCATTGTGCTGGGCATAGGTGCTTGTGCGGTGTTGACCCAGTTAAAGTTTGATTCCAACCCTATTAACCTGCGTGACCCTAACAGCGAGTCCGTGCTGGCCTTTAAGGAGCTGGTCAAATCCAAAAACGATTCGCCATTTGCCTTGACCGGCCTTGCCAACAGCTTGGAGGAAGCCAACTCACTGGCTGCAAAAATGCAACATCTGCCCAGCGTACACGATGCCATTACGCTATCCAGTTTTGTCGCCAAAAACCAAGCAGAAAAATTAGCGACATTGGATGACTTAAACTTAGTATTAGGCAACCAACTGGAAAGTTTTGACCATACACTGCCAGAAAACAGCCAAGCCAAGGCCGCCCTGGAAAAGTTTAGCCGCGAGCTGAAAAAAGCACTTGCCGAAAACAGCCCCCATGCCCCTAAAGCCACTTTAATCCAATTACAACAACATGTTGATGCCTTGCTTAGCAAAGCGGACAATGCCCACCAACCGGAAACCGTGTACCAAGGATTGCAGCAAGACTTGCTCGGACTGTTGCCGTTCACCTTGGAACGGCTTAAAACCAGCCTGACCGCCCATGAATTTGGCATTAACGATATTCCTGAGTCCATCCGTACAGAGTGGCTGAGCAAAGAGGGGCTTTATAAAATTCTCATCTCCCCTAAAGCAGACCTGAACGACGACAGCAACCTTAAACAATTTGTCGCCGAGGTACAAAGCATTGATGACAGTGTTTCTGGCCTGCCGGTTTCCGATTTGGCCAGCGGGGCGGCAGTGGTAAAAGCTTTTCTAGAAGCGTTTGGCGGTGCTTTCTTGGCTATCCTGATTGTTCTGCTGGTCATTTACAAGAGTTTCTACCAAACCGCTTTGGTGTTGGGGCCGCTGATCTTGGCAGCACTCTTGACCGGTGCAACCAATGTTTTGTTAAATAACGATTTCAATTTCGCAAATATTATTGCATTGCCCTTGCTATTGGGTTTGGGTATCGACAGCAGTATCCTAATTATGCACCGCTTACATTTTCACTTGAGCGCAGAAGAAAACTTGCTGCAAAGCAGCACCACAAGGGGCATCATTTTTAGTTCACTGACCACCTTATGCAGCTTTTCCAGTCTGTCATTCACCCCACATCAAGGCATGGCCAGCATGGGTTTATTGTTGTCACTCGGCTTGTTATTCACCGTAATATGCTCTTTAGTGGTCTTACCGGCCTTTAGCGGCAAACGGGTATAAGCGTTGTGGGAAAACTTCAGCAGCCCCGCGATGCTCTGAGCAGGCTACAAGCCCCTGCCATAACACCAGCAGCACTACCGAAAGCTATTTTTCAGGATAAGCTGTTATATTGAAATATTGATTTTATCCATTACCAAACCATTGATGGCATCAGCCTAATAAGCAACCCTGCCAACACAACTGAGGTACCGAATGTCTTTTAGCATCGCCGAACTTTTTGCCCAACACAGCACTGACAAATTTGACCTGCATGAACAGTATCTGAACAACCAAATGGTCAGGGTGCTGAAAACCATCGGGTATGACCGCCATTATAAAAGGGCGGTTGGCCAATACTTATACGACCAAGAAGACAACAGATACTTGGATTTGCTCAGTGGTTTTGGTGTGTTTGCCATTGGCCGCAACCATCCCACCGTCATCAACGCCTTGCAGGAAACCCTGACCCTAGAATTGCCTAATTTAGTGCAATTGGATGTGTCGGTGCTGAGCGGCTTGCTGGCGCAAGCACTGTTAAAAACCACGCCAGAAAACACCAATAAAATGTTCTTCTGCAATTCCGGTACGGAAGCAGTGGAAGCCGCCATTAAATTTGCCCGCTACACCACCAAGCGCGAAAAAATTCTGTTTTGTGAACACGGCTATCATGGTTTGACCTTGGGCGCCCTGTCACTGAATGGTGAAAACATTTTCCGTGAAGGTTTCGGCCCCTTGTTGCCAGGCTGTAGCGCCATCCCTTTCAATGACTTGGTGGCCTTGGAAGCGACCCTAAGCAACCATGATGTGGCAGCCTTTATTGTAGAACCTATCCAAGGCAAAGGCGTTAATGTACCCACCGATGACTACTTGCCGGAAGTGCAACGGCTATGCAAACAATACGGTACGTTGTTCGTCGCCGATGAAGTGCAAACCGGCTTGGGCCGCACCGGCAAATTCTGGGCGATTGACCATTGGGGCGTACAACCAGACATGATTTGTATGGCTAAAGCTTTGTCCGGTGGTTTTGTGCCGGTGGGAGGCGTGGCCATCACCGAAAAAATTATGGACACCGTTTATAACCGCATGGACCGCGCGGTAGTCCATGGCTCAACCTTCTCTAAAAACAATATGGCTATGGCGGCAGGTTTGGCTACCCTGCATGTGTTGGAAGAAGAAAAACTGGTTGAAAACAGCCTCAAGGTCGGCACGGACATTATTGACAGCCTCAACGCCATGAGCAGCCAATACGAATTCCTCAAAGAGGCACGCGGCAAAGGCATGATGATTGCCATTGAGTTCCAAACACCCAAAAGCCTAACCCTGAAAGCTGCCTGGATGATGCTTGAAGCTGCCAACAAAGGTTTGTTCTGCCAGATGATCACCATCCCATTGTTTAAGGAGCATCACATCCTTACCCAAGTAGCCGGACACGGCATGAATGTCGTCAAATTGTTGCCACCATTAACCCTAAACCAGCAAGACCGTGACCATATTGTCAACAGCTTTGAGCAAACCATTGCCGACACCCACCAAATACCCGGCTCAATTTGGGATTTGGGCAAAAACCTCGCCGGTCACGCATTAAAAGCCAAAAAAGGAAACTGACATGAAAAAATTGGCCTTATTGTTGTTGTGCTGTGCTTGCCAGCAGCCGCAACTAGCCCATGCCCATGCAGTGGTCACCGACCACTCACTTAAAATCCAACCCATCCATGCTAATACAGCCGAAACGGTAACACTCGACTTCAACTCCAAAATTGAGCTGGGCTTGTCGCAAGTGTTTCTGGTCAGCAAGGGCGACCAACTTTCGCCGCTGTTGCTTAGCAAAGGCAAACTGCCCGGCCAAATGGCGATTACTGTGCCAGCCTTATCGCCCGGGGATTATGCCCTAAAAATGAAAGTGTTTGCCGCCGATGGTCATCTTACTGAAGATGTCATACATTTCACTGTTAGCCCATAGGTCTTTATATGGCTGGTATTGCAGATTTTCTTGACTCGCTAATTGGCGGTTTCGCACTCATTTGTTACTGTTTTGCCGTAGGCAGCCTGTTTTGGGGAGTGTTTGTGCTACGCCCTTGGCATAGGGATGTAGGTTATACGCCTGCGTTATTGGAACGCACCGTCAAGCTCTTATACCTCGGTGGTTTTGCCTTGGCAGGCGCGCAGGCATTTAAAATTGTACTGAAAATTTGGCTGATGACAGCGGTTTTGCAAAAATGGCCGTTCCCTGAGTTTGCTGGCACAACACAATTTATCGGTGGTGTTATCCGGGCTACCCTCACTTTGGTTTTAGCTGGTTATTGTTATTTTGTCCTGAATAAAAACCCTTATTCCAAACAATGTTGGCAAACGGCCTGTTTAGTTGCACTGCCAATGATCATTTCCGGTGCATGGCTCGTCCATGCTGCCGGACGTTTCGACAATCCAGCACAACTGATGGCGTTGACAGTCATCCACCAATTGGCGGCGGCGGCATGGATTGGCGGGGTGTTCCATTTGGTTAATATTTGGCTGATGCGTAGCCAGCAACAAATCCCCGACCATTTATGGCCTGCCCTATTGAAGCGTTTTTCTGTCTTCGGCATGGTATCGGTAGGAGTCATTTTATCGACCGGTTTACCAATGGCTTTCCAGTATATTGACAGTTGGAACGGTTTTATCGGCACCGGTTACGGCAATTTGCTGACGGTCAAGATTATTTTACTGGGTCTGGCATTAGGTCTGGCTTGGTTGAACAAAACATCGGTGCAAACCTATTACCGCACCCACAACAGCCACACACTAACCCGTCGCTTGCCCTACTACATTGAGGCGGAATCCTTGGTGTTGGTCACCTTATTGTTCACCGCCGCCAGTTTGGCCTCACAACCTCCGGCGATAGACATCCCTAACCTGACCGCAACTTGGCAGGAAGTGGTCAATATGTTCGCACCGCAAATTCCTAGGATTGCCTCACCTACCCACCAAGCCCTGATTGCCGGTGAAGCCGGACGGGTGGCCATTATTGGGCAAGTGCCGTCAGAAGCGGCAACCGCTTGGTCTGATTATAACCATAACATCGCCGGTATTTTTTTAACCTCAATGAGCTTTTTTGCGATGTTGTCTTATTTGCGGGTGCCAGCATCCTTGTCATTTTTAGAACGTTATTTGGGCTATTGCACCCGCTATTGGCCAGTTGGTTTTGTCGGTTTAGGGATATTTTTGTTTTTCCGCAGTGATGCCGAAACGTGGCCATTGGGACCGATTGGCTTTTGGGAAAGCACCTTTAATAATGGTGAAGTGTTGCAGCATCGCATAGCGACCTTGTTGGTGTTTGTGCTAGGTGTATTGGAACTGATTGCGCGGATGCCCAACAAACAAAACAGCTACTGGCCTTATTTTTTCCCTATTTTAGCGGCTTTTGGTGGTTTGATGTTACTGACCCATTCACATGTGGGGTTTCAGGCGAAAAGCGCGTTCTTGATTCAGGTCGGACATACCTTGATGGGTATATTCTCGCTAATTTTAGCTTGCGGACGTTGGTTGGAATTGAAACTGGACAGCCCAGGCAAAAATATTGCCGGTTTTGTTTCGGTGACGGCATTGTTCCAGATTGGCATTATCTTGATGTTTTATCGGGAACCGTTGTATTAAGTGACCGCCCAAAATCATTTAAACAAATCTTGATCCTGCAATCCTTGCCAATATTGGCAAGGATTGCAAAGCAGCCTGGGGCTACCTCAACACCGGTAGCCCCGCATCAACGCCAATATTTTGCGCCCGATGGCGCAGCCAATGGTCCATCAACACAATAGCCACCATAGCTTCGGCAATGGGTGTGGCACGGATGCCCACACAAGGGTCATGACGGCCTTCAGTCACCACTTCAATAGCCTCGCCAAAACGGTTGATACTTTTACCGGGCAAGCGCAAGCTGGAAGTGGGCTTTAAGGCAATGCTGGCAGTAATGGCCTGACCGCTGGAAATACCCCCCAAAATACCACCCGCATGGTTGCTTAAAAAACCTTGCGGAGTCATCTCATCGCGGAATTGTGTGCCTTTAGTGTCTATACAGGCAAAACCATCACCAATTTCAACCCCTTTTACGGCATTGATGCCCATCAGCGCGTAGGCCAATTCGGCATCAAGGCGGTCAAATATCGGCTCACCCAAACCGGGCGGAACATTGCTTGCCACCACCTCAATCCTAGCACCAATGGACTCCCCTGCTTTGCGTAAAGCATCCATATAAGCTTCCATTTCCGGCACTTTATCAGCGTCAGGGCAAAAGAAAGGGTTGCTGTCGATAATAGACCAATCCAGCTTGGCTATTTTTATCGGCCCCAACTGCGACAAATAGCCACGAATTTCAATACCCGCGTTTTGTTTCAGGTACTTTTTGGCAATGCCGCCCGCCGCCACACGCATGGCCGTTTCCCGTGCTGAAGAGCGCCCACCGCCCCGATAATCACGCAAGCCATATTTTTGCTGGTAAGTGTAATCGGCATGGCCCGGACGGAAACTGTCAGCGATTTTGGAATAATCTTTAGAGCGCTGGTCAGTGTTGTCAATCAACAAGCCAATAGGCGTGCCAGTGGTTTTGCCCTCGAACACGCCCGATAAAATCCGCACCACATCATCTTCACGGCGCTGGGTGGTGTGCCGCGACGTGCCAGGTTTACGGCGATCCAAATCATGCTGCAAATCCGCTTCGCATAAGTCCATGCCAGGCGGACAGCCATCGACAATGCAACCAATGGCCGGGCCGTGGCTTTCGCCAAATGAAGTGACGGTAAATAATTTTCCGATGGTGTTTCCAGACA
>Ga0007882_10000281_pt1 | contig 30048 bp, 28 predicted proteins | sample CryBogCBH12Aug01_FD_71195 | JGI IMG/M metagenome (GOLD analysis project Ga0007882, IMG submission 71195) | Freshwater microbial communities from Crystal Bog, Wisconsin, USA - CBH12Aug09.1 | ecosystem: Environmental > Aquatic > Freshwater > Lake | place: Crystal Bog, Wisconsin, USA | collected... | reverse complement strand
GGTGAAGCCGTCAATGCCTTGAACTTACCTAGGCTGTCCGCTGAAGAACTGAAAAAATCCCATGAATTTATGGCATTGTCCACCATATTGGGAAAAATAATGGCGGGGTTGGCAACCCAGCCCCTATCCAAAATTGAAGTGGCCACTTTTGGCAAAGCCGCTGAAGTGGCGGTGCGCCCCTTATCGGTGGCAGCCCTCGTTGGCGTGTTATCCGGCAAAGTGTCCACCCCCGTCAACCGTGTCAATGCCGAGAACCTTGCCAAACGCCAAGGCATTGCCTTGGTTGAGTCCATGGCGCAAGAATCGCATGATTATGTCTCGCTAATAAAACTGACGGGCAGTACTGCCGATCAAAAGATAACTTTGTCAGGCGCATTATTGGGTGGCCGCCAACCACGCTTGGTCTGCATCAACCATTTTGATATCGAAGTGGTGCCGGAAGGCACGTTGCTGATCACCCGTCATGATGACAAACCGGGCATGATTTCCGCCATCAGTGCCGTGTTGGGCAACGCCAACATCAACATTTCACGGATGCAGGTCAGCACTGCCGACGAACAGCAGCAAGCTATGGCGGTCATCAGCGTGTCCGAACCGTTGGGCCCTGACTTGTTACAAAAAATTGCCGCCATTCCAGCCGTACATAAAGCCACCCAAATCAGTTTATGAGCTTTGAGGTCGTCTGCTTTGATTGTGACAGCACCTTAAGCAAGATAGAAGGCATTGATGAGCTGGCGAAACAGGTGGGTCTGGGCGAGGCAATGGCCCGGCTCACCAACTTGGCTATGAATGGTGACGTACCGCTAGAAGCCGTTTACGGGCAACGCTTGTCGCTTATCCGGCCCGACCAAGCCAGCATAGCGGCATTAGCGGAGCAGTACATTGCTGCAATGGTCGAGGGTGTTAAAGATGTGTTTGATGCCTTATTGGCACAAGGCAAAACGGTGCATATTGTCAGCGGTGGCCTGCGTCAAGCCATTCTGCCGCTCGCACAAGTGTTAGGCATACCGGCCGGGCAAGTCCATGCGGTTGACATTTTCTTCAACAGCGATGGCAGTTACAGCCATTTTGACAGCGATTCGCCATTGGCGCAAAGCGGTGGCAAAGCGATAGTGGCAAGCCAGTTGGCGGAACAAGGCAAACTGGTCATGGTGGGTGATGGCAAAACCGATATGGAAGCCAAACAAGCCGGAGCTTTCACTATCGGCTTTGGCGGCGTGGTGGAGCGGCCTGTGGTACGTGAATTGGCGGATGTTTATGTGGCTGATGCCAGCTTGCTGGCGGTGCTGCGTTATATTTAAGCGTTGTTGGGTGGGGCTTTGCCCACCCTCCAACCTGCTAGCCATTAATGGATATGCACTTCACGGTTCTTAACTGTATCGCTCCTGCGTAAAATATAGCCATCCGCTTGCTTGCCGCTTATCCTTGTGCCATCCGTGTTAAGCTGTATTAGCGTCCCTTCATTATCAATATGATAATGCCGCACCACCGTGCCGCCCTTACGCGGGTTTAAAGTGACCCGCTTTTGGTCTTCATCCCAAACATATTTGCCTTTTTCATAATATTCTTTGGAAGAGTCCCGAGCTGGCTGGGTGACCAGCAAATAATTATCATTTTGCTTCAAAGAAAGCGTGGTTTTAATCCCGTTACAATCATCGCACGGCAAAAAACCATAAAACACCCCATGAAACACCAAACTTTTGTCAACCGGTGCGGTTGCCCCGATGTGTCCGGCATGTTCCGAGTGATCCCCAGCCTCGCCCTGTTGCTGGCGGGCCAACTGTTCGCGTGCACGCAAAACCCGCTCTTGGATTTGCATATCAGACTCAGCCATAACGGGGCTAAAAGCGGAAACTAAGGCGGCGAGTGCGAGCAAAGCCAGGCATTGGCGTGCTGTCGGGTAAAATAATGGCATATATAATCCTCCTGTGCTAGGCATGTTGAGCTTATTGTTATACCAGAAAAATCGCTTTATCAAAGCATACCAGCAATATTTTTCACGTTGCCAGCGTTCTTCGATTTCACTCAGGGAACGCACGGAACTACAATAAGCCATGTCCAGTTGCTGGCCGCAAGCCAACCATGCCGTTTACGATACGGTATCAAGCATGTGCTTATCAATATCACCAATCGCAATATTTTTATCCACCAACATCCTATCCCTCAGCTTTATGGCATAAATAATCAAAAACGAATCCAACAACATGCCTTTATTGAACGCCTCATTTTTCAGGTTATTCAATTCCGCTTCACTCATTAGCTGCTGAATGTTATCCCTGACCACCGCAAATGCCCCTTCCTGGATATCGTAGGCGGTTTTGGGCAATTTACGTTCCACCAGTGCCTGCAACACCGGATAAAGCCTATCAATAGTGGCATCGGCATCCACTTTAACGGCAATCTCAATGCCTTGGGGAGTAAGGGCAATAGGGCTTTGCGATTGGGCAAACGGATTGGGGCTTAGCTTTTGGAACACCAAATCCAGCTTGGTTTCCATTCGGATGATACGTTCGCCAAATTCCACCGCTTTGCCAATATTGGCTTCCATGGCAATCACTTTGTCATTGGTCTCGCCCGCTTTTTGCAGCTTTTTATCATGCTCGCCATGCTTATACTGCCAAATGGCTATGGCTGCACTCAGTTTCCAGACCAGCCATATCACCACGACCAACAGCACCAATAGCACGGCCACGCTGGCGTTAAGCTCTTTTAGCAGTTCTGAAAAAACGGGTTCATAACCTAGGCTGGATAGCTGTATTGATGGGATGTTCGGACTAAAAGGTACACTACGACAATATAGCTTATACCATAGAACATCCGATATATGCAATCGCTGTCTTTTTTAATCGCTAAATTGTCGTGTGTACCGCTTCGCCCTGCGACTGCGAGAGCTATCCCAGCGCGTAGATACAAGGTTTGGTACACCCAAACCTACGTGCTTTGACTGACTTGTTGGACTTAGTAATAGCACAACTCTATTTAATATGTTTCTGAATTAGCGATATTTCGCCTTGTGATAGGGAAATGAGCAATAACATGGTCTATCAATGCGTCAACGTTATACCCAAATTTAGCACTGTAATACACGGGTTTACTTATGCTTAATCCAGTTGATTCGTTAATGCGGTGTTTTACCGACCACGCCTTTTCCTCTAAAAAATCAACCAAGATAGATTCTGGTTTATTTAGATGGGCATTCCAATTACGCCCTTTCATTGCCATATCTGCTTGATTGATCGCAACAATTACCCGTCTTGGTTCAATTGACTTTAATATTACTGAATCTAATAATTGAAAAGTTGTTCCTAAATCACGCGATCCCCCGTCAAGCAGAACCATCACCAAATCAATAAAATAGTAATCGGTGTTACAAGTTCTCTGTAGTTCCTCTGTAATGTTCTTCGCGTGACAGTAGTCTTTTTCCTTGCTATCACCAAGTCCTGCCGAATCATGAAAGCGTAAAAAATCATGCAAAGAGTGAGCTGAAATGTGTTGTGTTTCTGGATCAACACCGTCCCCAACTTTAGCTGCGGTATAACCGAATAACGCGTTCAGCGTCGAACTTTTACCAGTACCAGTCCCGCCAACAAGTAAAATATCCAGCGGGGTTAACAAATTATTTCGACTTATATGTGATTGAATATCATGGAATCTGTAGTTTTTCATGATAGATGGTTTTAATCAAAAATGCTGAAAATACTTTTAATTCCTCGACCAAATAAGCCTGCTAAACCACCAACAGCACTTCCGACAACATTACCCAATCCCTCTCCAACTCGTTTGCCGGGTTCACCGAAAAGAAATTCGCCGACACCACCAAAAACATCTTTACCAATGTCTGAACCCTTCGAAGCAGTTGATCTAATGGCCTCCCATAATGTTTCTTGGATTTCCTGGCGGTAATTTTCTAATCTATCGTCATCCGCCCACATTGTTTTATCACGATTAATATCTTGGGCAAAAGCAGCTCGTTTTTCTTCTTTTGTATGCCGCAAAATAAAAAGTAGCAATTTAGATAAGTTGTAGGGATTTTGCGCTTGATCACCATCTTTGTAACCGGCGCAGTAATAAATTGGCTCAACATCCACACCAGTAGCTTCTTTGATACGGCTTTGAGTTGATACAACTTTTTCGTCGAGAAATTTTATAAGTTCAGGTTCGGGGCGATTTTCTTTGTGATTCCAATTACGCCCTTTCATTGCCATATCTGCTTGATTGATCGCCACTAACAGCCGGTTTTTATCTTCACCAAGATTAGGAATAATAACTTGATTAATTAACTCAAACGATGTGCCAAGATCACGGCTTCCTCCTTCAAGAATAACAAGAACTAAATCAATTAATAGGCTACCATTAGTATCGGTTTCATGGAGTTTGTCTATAATGTTTTTTGAGTGTTTAATGTCTGCGTCTTTGCCGTCACCGAGACCGGGTGTGTCGTACAGGACTATGTTATTAAACTCAAATTTTTGAACATCCATTGTTTCTGGATTAACGCCTTGACCTACTTTAGCTTTTTCTGAATTGAAAAGCGCGTTAATGGTCGAGGATTTTCCGCAACCAGTAGCTCCTGTAATCAATATGTTGACTTTGGTTTTTTTGAGTTTGTGCAGATTATGTACGACGCAAGCTTTGGCATCATCGCTCAGCGTGTTGTCACGTTCAATTTCGTCAGCCAATTCATCAGCAAAATGTTTTTCGTTCACAAAAGCCTCATTCATTATTTAATAGCCCGCGTTAGTATTTAAGGTGAAGGTCAAATTTAGGCAACTGATGTTACGAGCCTGTAACGGAAATTTTCAGGGTAGTTGTCGCCTCGATGGCTAAATCTCAAGCAGCTTAATTATCAAGCCGCACGGCTTATGCTACAATCAACCAATAGTTACTATTTCCCCCACTGTTGGTTGGTATGCCATGAAAATACAGGAAAAAATACGTCTGATGCGGGAAGCCCACCAATGGTCGCAGGAAGAAATGGCCATGAAGCTGAACATGTCCACCAACGGTTATGCCAAAATTGAACGCGGCGAAACCAAGGCGTATATTCCTAAACTGGAACAAATCGCCGAAACCTTAGGCATGGATTTTATGGAACTGATGTCTTTTGGTGAAAAACAGGTTTTATGTTTGATCGGGGAAAATAACAGCAATAACGGCTGTAATATTATCGGATCATCACAGGAACTGGCGGCGGAAATACAAAACCTGAAAGCAGCCGTTAGCCACAAAGATGAAATTATCGAGCATCAAAAACGCGAAATAGCCTACTTGCAAGAGCTGCTGGCTGTGCTGAAAACGGCGCAACAAGGGTAGCTTGGCGGGGATTCGGGGCAAAATCGTGCCGCTTAATACCGAATGCTGGATAATTTAAATAAACGCAGTCGGGTTTAGCCCCGTGCATCATCAGGCTATCAGAAGCAAATCCCCCTATCATTTTCCCTAGCTTATTAGGCCACCAAAGGACAATAAATGACCGATCCCCTGCTGATAGCCGTAATTTTGGCAAGTGTGTTGCTGCTGGTTATATTGATATTATTGGTTTTGCTGCTAAAACGGGTTAACCTGTTGGCGGGCAACAATCCAGCGGTTATGCATAACGAACTGCTCTATTGGCTAAAACAAAGCGAAGAAAACGTAAAACAGGGTTTTGCCGACTCCCGCAAAGAATGGCGCGATATAGGTGCCGATAACAGACGCGAAAATCTTGATGCGTCCAAATATTTGCAGGACACCTTGCTGAACCGTATTGCCGAAAATAACCAGCTGCATAATCAGCAATTGGACTTATTCAAAACAGCTTTTAGCGAGTTGTCAGAAAAGCTGATTAACAACGCCAATGATTTTAAGCTGTCGGTCAGCCAATCTTTTCAGCTGTCCAGTGATGCCCTAAACAGCAAGCAAGATGAGTTCAGGGACAAAACCCTTGCCCGATTGGATGGTTTTGCCGAAAGCATCCAAAAAGATGCCAAGGACAACCGCAACGAATTGAATGACGCGCTAAAATCGTTTGAAAGCCAGTTTGCCACTAATATTAAAGTGTTTGGTGAACAACTGGGTCAAAAATTTGCCGATTTGCAGAAGCAGCAAACCGATGCCAATGCTCTTGCCAAAGCCAGCATCAGCGAGATTCGTGACACCATCGACAAGCAACTGCACGCCATACGGGAAGACAATACCCAGCAACTCAATGAAATGCGTAAGACAGTTGATGAAAAACTGCAAAGCACTCTGGAAAAACGCTTGGGTGAATCGTTTAAACAAGTCAGCGACCGGTTAGAACAAGTGCATAAAGGCTTAGGTGAAATGCAAACTTTGGCGATTGGTGTCGGTGATTTGAAAAAAGTGCTGTCCAATGTCAAAACGCGCGGCATTTTGGGCGAATACCAATTGGGCAACATCCTCGAGCAAGTGCTTGCGCCGGAACAATACGCCACTAACGTTGCCACCAAGCAGGGTAGCCAGGCTAATGTGGAGTTTGCCGTGAAGCTGCCCGGCAAAGACGATGAAAAAACCGTGTGGCTACCGATGGATTCCAAATTTCCGCTGGAAAGCTACCAACTGCTGTTACAAGCCTACGAAGAAGGCGATTTGCTTAAGATTGACCAGACCCAAAAAGTGTTGTTCAAAGCAGTGGAAAGCTTTGCCAAGGACATCAGCGGCAAATACATAGACCCGCCCCATACCACTGATTTTGCCATTATGTTTTTGCCTATTGAAAGCCTGTTTGCCGAGGTGTTGCGGCATCCGCACATGTTTGAACGGCTACAGCGCCAATACCGCATCACCATCACCGGCCCGACCACGTTGTCGGCACTGTTGAACAGCCTGCACATGGGCTTTAGGACATTGGCGGTACAAAAGCGCAGCAGTGAGGTATGGAAGGTGCTGGCGGAAGTCAAAACCGAATTTGCCACGTATGCTGAGCAATTGGCTTTGGTGCATAAACAGCTCACCACGGCCTCTGGTTCGTTGGAAAAATTAAAAAACACACGCACCACGCAGATGCAGAAAAAACTGGATAAGGTCGGTGTTTTGGAGCTGGACAACGACAAGATTGACTTGCCCTTGTTGGATGAGTAGGTTCTACAGACAATGGACCCATTTTATATGCCAGTTGCCGAGTTATCACTTGACAGGATCAATCACTTTCAACCCTTCCAGCCAGTTGAAATCGTGGGCATTTCGAGTGACTAAGGTTTGGCGATATTTCAGCGCGGCTGCTGCAATGACAGCACCGCCCAACGACATTTTGCGCTGTTGCCGTATGGATGGTAAAGTCGATCATGATCGAAATTACTCGGACTGACGGGAGGCTAGCTGTTATGGTTCCGGGCATTTTTCAATCCGACCAAAGACGAGAAGCGCATGAGGAACTACAAACAGCTAAACCAAGGGTAAAGAGACCAGAGCGGGGTATTGTTGAAAGAGGGTTATGGGCAAAAAAAGATAGCCACAAAGCCCAATGCATCACCAGCCCAATTAAGCTATTCACATTCTTCTTGCAAATAGCCTTTATAGCAAACTTTTTAGCTGATACAGCATATCCAGGGCTTGCTTGGGGCTTAGCTCATCGGCTTTGACTGCTTCCAACAAGCGCACCGCCGGATGGCATTCCTTGCCGACAAACAAATCCAATTGCTGGGCTTCTTTGTCCGCCTGCCTGCCACGGTATGCGGTATCTTCCAATTGCATCAATTTGGCTTTGGCGTGGTCAATCACCGAACGAGGCACGCCCGCTAAGGCCGCCACTTGCAGGCCATAGCTTTGGCTGGCTGGGCCGTCTTTGACGGCATGTAAAAAAATGATTTTGTCGCCATATTCAACCGCATCCAGATGGATGTTATGGATGGTTTTTTGCTCCTCAGCCAGTGCCGTCAACTCAAAATAATGGGTGGCAAATAAGGTGAAGGCCCGTGTTTGCTTGGCCAGAAAATCCGCACAGGCCCATGCCAGCGACAAGCCATCAAAAGTGCTGGTGCCACGGCCCACTTCATCCATCAGTATCAGGCTGTTGGCGGTGGCATTATGCAGGATGTTGGCGGTTTCTGACATTTCCACCATAAAGGTCGAACGTCCGCCCGCCAAATCATCGGACGCGCCAATGCGGGTGAATATCTGGTCAATCGGCCCGCAAGCCATCGCTTGGGCCGGTACATAACAACCGATATGCGCCAGAATCACCAATAACGCCGTTTGGCGCATATAAGTGGATTTGCCGCCCATATTCGGGCCGGTGACGATTAACATGCGCCGTTGATGGGAAAATGATAAGTCATTGGGTACAAACGGGGTGTCGGCGTATTTTTCCACCACCAAATGCCGCCCCGCCTGAATCGACAAACCGGAGGCATCGGTCAGTTCAGGCTGTACCAGATTTAGGCTGTCCGCCCGTCCGGCAAAATTGACCAGCACATCCAATTCCGCCAAACCGGTGGCGCACTGTTGCAATGCCTGCAAAGATTCGGCAAGGGTTGCCAATAATGCTTCGTATAACTGCTTCTCAAATGATAAGGCCTTGTCACGCGCACTGAGCACTTTATCTTCAAAGTTTTTTAGTTCCGGGGTGATAAAGCGTTCCGCGCCTTTCAGCGTTTGCTTGCGGATATAATGGGCAGGCACTTTGTCGGCGTGCAAGTGCGAGATTTCAATATAAAACCCGTGGACACGGTTGTAATGGACTTTAAGCGTGTTGATGCCGGTTGCCGCCCGTTCGCGGCTTTCCATATCTAGCAAATAGTGGTCGGCATGTTGGCTAAGATGCCTGAGTTCATCCAGTTCGGGGTGGTAGCCGCTAGCCAGCACGCCGCCATCACGGATCAACACTGGTGGATTATCAATAATTGCCTGTTGCAGCAAAGCCAGCAACACCGGCTGCACGCCGATTGCCGCCCCCAGTGCCGCCAAGTGCGGATTGTCGCTAACAGCCAAAGCAGCCTGCAAATCAGGCAGCACGGCTAAGGTATTGCGTAACACCAACAAATCACGCGGTCTTGCTGACCGTAAAGCAATACGCGAGCTGACCCTTTCTATATCGCCTACTTGCCGTAACAAGGGCTGTATTTCGCCATATAAGTTATTGGACAATAAGCTGGCGATACCCGCATAACGTTGTTTTAGCAAAACCTGATCGCGTAGCGGCCGGTTAAGCCAGCGGCGTAAGCAACGGCTGCCCATAGCGGTTGCGGTATTATCCAACACGCCAAATAGGGTGTATTGCATTTGTCCGGTGGGGTGGTAATCCAGCTCAAGATTGCGGCGGCTAGCGGCATCCAATGCAATACAATCCGCACTGCTTTCAATATGGATGCCCTGTAGATGGGGCAAAGCACTTTGCTGGGTATCTTTAATATATTGCAATAACGCCCCCGCCGCCGCCAGCGCCATGGGCAAATGCTCACAACCAAAGCCCTGCAAGTCATGGCAGGCAAATTGTTTCAGCAATAATTGCCGCGCACTGGCGGGTTCAAAATGCCACGCTGGTCTCATACCTATACCGCGTCGCTGCTTGAGCAGGGCGGGCAACTGGATATCTTCAGGCCATAACAATTCGGCAGGGTTCAAGCGGCTTATTTCGCTTAATAATGTATCTTCGGCAGCCAGTTGTTGTAAGGCAAAACGACCGCTGCTGACATCCAAACTGGCCAAGCCATAGCTTGCACCATTGACAGATACTGCAACCGACACCAACAAATTGTCTTGCCGTTCATCCAATAACGCCTCATCAGTGACCGTGCCGGGGGTGATGACCCGCACCACTTTACGCTCAACCGGGCCCTTGGTGGTTGCCGGATTGCCAATTTGCTCGCAGATCGCCACCGACTCACCGTGTTTGAGCAATTTGGCCAAATAGCCTTCGGCGGCATGGTAGGGAATCCCCGCCATTGCAATCGGCTTGCCTTGCGATTGCCCACGGCTGGTCAGGGTGATATCCAATAGGGCTGAAGCCTTTTGGGCATCCTCAAAAAACAATTCGTAGAAATCACCCATGCGATAAAACAACAAGGTGTGCGGATACTGTGCCTTAATGGTCAGAAACTGCTTGATCATCGGCGTATGCGGCAAGGCATTGGCCTCAGTCGGCTGCTTGTTGATGGGGGCTTTTTGATTATGCTCTGCTTGGCTCATAGTGTTTTTATAAGCGCCCATGCAATTGGCGCACTAACTTTATGCATCAAACACTACATGCGGCTTGCCTTCGGCAGCAACCACTTGGCCTATCGTGAAAACAGTTTCGCCCAATTGGCTTAGCAAATCCAAGGCGGCTTGTTCATCTGCTTTAGCCACACACACCACCATGCCGATGCCGCAATTGAAGGTGACTAACATATCGGCGAGTGCCACATTACCTTGCTGTTGCAGCCATTGGAACAACGGCGGGAATTGCCAACTGGACAGGCTAATCTGGGCGGCTGTGCCTTCAGGCAATACGCGCGGCAAGTTTTCGGTCAGGCCACCGCCAGTAATGTGCGCCAAGGCATGTACGGGTAATTTTTCCAGCAATGCCAACAGGTTCTTCACATAAATGCGGGTCGGCTCCAGCAAAGCCTCGCCCAGCGTGGTTGTGCCAAACGGATCATTTAAGCTTGCCCCACTATGGCTGATGATTTTACGGATCAGCGAATAGCCGTTGGAATGTGGGCCGGAAGAGGCAATGCCAATCAGGCAATCACCTACTTGCACCTTGCTGCCGTCCAGTACGTTGGCTTTTTCGACAATGCCCACGCAAAAGCCCGCCAAATCATATTCACCTGCCGGATACATGCCCGGCATTTCCGCTGTTTCGCCGCCCACCAAGGCCGCGCCAGACAATTCACAGCCTTGGCCGATACCGGCAATAACCGCCGCTGCGGTATCAACATCCAACTTGCCGGTGGCAAAGTAGTCCAAGAAAAATAACGGCTCTGCGCCTTGCACAATGATGTCGTTGACGCACATGGCAACCAAATCAATGCCCACTGTGTGGTGAATGCCCAAGTCTATCGCCAGTTTAAGCTTGGTGCCGACACCGTCCGTGCCGGACACCAAAACGGGATGTTGGTAACGGTGCAGCGGCAGTTCAAACAACGAACCGAAGCCGCCCAAACCTGCCATGACACCCGCTGTACGGGTACGGGCAGCAATCGGCTTGATGCGTTCCACAAGGGCATTGCCAGCGGCGATATCAACGCCCGCGCTTTTATAATCCAAGCTTTCTTTGTCAGGTAAATTCACTGTGCTGCTCTCCTTGATGGGCTATAACTATGGATATTGTACAAGACCTAGGATTTTTTTTCTGATGGGTCACTGGCTTTGCCGCTTATGCAATCCTCCAAACAATACAGGGCAGTTGTATTTAATGGCAAAAAAAACTAAAGTGGTTTGGGTATAATAAAAAAACAGGTATACCGTTGGATGATAACAATAATACCTAACCAACTAAGAGGAGATAATAAATGAACGTAAAAAAAACCTTACTAAGAAGCTGCCTAATAACTGTCGGTTTGTTGTTAGCCGCCAATGCATTCGCCTACACACCGGAAGAACAAGAAAAAGTCTGTAAAAAACCTAAGTTCACCGATTTTAACTTGACCGAATATACAGCGGAACAAGCGGAAACCGCGCCAGAAGCCGAGCTGATGTTTAAAGTACCCGCATGGACAGATGCCAGCACCATTAAGCTGACCGCCAAAAAACTGCCGCTGGCTTTTTCGGTTGAAAGCAACAGCAGTTTCCATAAGGTCAAGGCGAAATTACCAGTGGAATTTAATGGTCAATTTGTCAGGATTAGTGTCAGTGCCAAGGCCATGCTGGGCTGCCACGGCGAGGCAGGCTGGTTGATTAAGGTCGCCGAGAAAAAATAACCGCTATACTGGGGCTGGGGTATAAAAAGCTGTTTTTATGCCCTACTCCATCCGGCACCGTTTGATGCCGGATAATCTATTAGACGACCATGCAGGCACTCAAAATGCGCCTGTTCGATCCCTTCGGTTGACCGGTTTGACCGCCTTTTTTAGGACTGCTAAAGGCAGGGGTTAATTTTGCGCGGGTTCGCTGGTGGTTTGTTCGGCATTTTCTGTGGGTTCGGTTGGCGTTGCTTCTGTTGCTTCAGGGGCAGTTGGCTCAGGATCAGTTGCTTGCGCTGCTTCAGCCGCTGGTTTTTTTTCCAAACCGGCGACAAAATCGGTGAACCAAGCCTGTTGTTTTACACAATCCAAATCAGCATCTTCTAGAATATCGGCGATATCTGGCAAGCTGCCGCGTTCTTTGGCGTATTGCAAGGCTTGCAAGGCGCTATCATAATCTCCGCGCAAAGCATCAATACAGGCCGCGTTATAGGAAGCGGAACCCTTTTGGATGCGGTTGGCATTTTCAAAGCTGCTTTTAGCAAGGCTATACAGCCCATCACTGGGCGAGGCAGTCTGTAAGCGGGCCAAATCCATATAGGCCACGCCCATATCTATGGCGGCACCTAGATAATTGGGGTTGATCAACAGGCAAAAAGAAAATTTGCTGATGGCTTCCTCTAAGAGCGTAATGGCTTGCTCGGCCGGTTTCACCTTGGCTTGGTGCAATAACGCAAAACCCCAGCTGTAAAGGGCTTCGGCACGGATGGGGTCATCCAACAACACCGCCGCATAACCGGAATAGGCGGCATTATAAAAGCTGTCGGCTTCACCTCCTGTGCTGTTGCGGGCTTGGGCGGTGTGTTGGTGGGCGGCGGTCAATTTGGGTTTTTTGGTGAACGGGGCTAACAATGACATGGGTTCGGCTCCTAGTGATTAAGTCAGGTGGTTGATGGGGCTGGGTTCTCCCTGAAGTGCATAAAAGTGACAATGCTTGCGTCCGGAGGGTACAACCCGACAACAATGGCTATTATAAATCAGTCCGGTAATGCTTCTGGTTCTTTTTGGCTTGTGTGGATAAGTGGGGAAACGATAATGAAATCCAGAAGGCTAGTCTTTGCCATAATAATTCTAATCGCTTGGCCTGCCCGGCAAAGTGCCTTGGCGCACGGTGGTGGACATGGTGGGGGCGGTCATGGAGGAGGCTTTGGCGGTGGGCATGGCGGTGGTTTTGTTGGTCATGGTGGCGGATTTGGCGGTCACCACCATGGCGGCGGTTTTATGGGCGGGATTCACGCGCATAGTTATGGTGGGCTGGGGTTTTATGGCGGCTTGCCTTATTACTGGCCCTATTATGCCAATCCGTATTATGGTGGCCTATATTATGGCAATTCGCTTTACTATCCATCTTCGGGCATCAACATGCCACCAGCCTCGCCGGTGTATATAGAGCAAAGCAGCACACCCGCCATCCAGCCGCGCGAAATCCATAATTGGGATTATTGCCGTAAACCTGAAGGCTATTACCCCCATGTACCAGCCTGCCCGACCGGTTGGCAAAGCATTGACCCGCAACCGCTTGGGCAGGTGCCCGGTTATTGGTATTATTGTGTCAATCCGGCTGGTTATTATCCGTATGTCAGGGCGTGTTTGGCGGCTTGGCAACAAATTGTCCCTTAACGGAGCATCACTATGTCACCGATTTTACGCTATTTATTACCAACCCTCTTGCTGACAGGCTGTTCAACCCTACCCACTGGCCCTGATATTTTGGTGTTGCCCGGCACCGGCAAAAGCAATGGGCAATTTCGTGACGATGATGGCAACTGCCGACAACTGGCCCAACAACAATTGGCAAGCTCTCCTGCCCCCGATTCTATTGAAGAGGGGCAACAAATTTATGACATCAGCTATATGCAATGCATGTACGGCAAAGGCCACCGCGTGCCCATACCTCGTGAATTGACCTACGGCATGAAGCAAGAATGGCATGCCCCGCCACCGCCCAATTTACCCGCACCCAATCTACCTGCATCGGCACCATAAGCACAGCTGTAAGACGGATATGCGTTAAAAAACCTGTCGTTATCGTTAACGGCGGTCACCACTGCCCTCGTGACCGTCACCACCCCCCGCCGCCGAGGGTTCTGAAATTGGAATGATATACAAAGAGCCAAGTGCTATGAAAGTTTCCTAGTAGCCGCAGTACAATCATCGAATTTGATTTCCTGATTGAGCCAATGAACTACCCGAAATGCCATGTCACCGCCACTGTAAAAAACGGACGCCAAGCCGCGAAAAGGCGCAGCATTGACCCTTGAGTGTGACGAACTCTGGTCGTTTGTAGGCAACAAGGCCAACAAGCAATGGGCTGGCTAGCCCTGGACAGGGACACCCGCGCCATTGTCGGCGTACACATCGGAGACCGCCATGTGGTGTCAGGCAAGGACAGTCCAATCCCATCACACCCTGCGCCATAGGGTGTCACGGCTGGTCAGGAAATCACTCGCCTTCGCCAAAAAAATTGGAGAACCCTATCGCGGTCATTTGGCACTTTGTCCACCATTACGACACTACCAAGCTTGCTTTTTAAGAAATCATTCCAATTTCAGGACTACCAATTTTAAATTTTAAGGTTTTGCTTAAATTGGGGTCTTATTCTATAAGCAATAGCGGCATAATCGTCACCTCATAAAAATTGAAGGAATATGGACGTAGGACAAGATAACACGCTTGATGAGGCCTGGATGCGCCATGCTTTTCGACTTGCCCAACATGCCGAAAGTTTGGCGGAGGTGCCGGTGGGCGCAGTGTTGGTGCAAAATGGGCGGTGTATTGCCGAAGCTTGGAATTACCCGATTAGCCTGAATGACCCGACCGCCCATGCCGAAATATTGGCTTTACGTGAGGCTGGCAAGGCCTTAAAAAACTACCGGCTTACTGACACAACCCTTTATGTCACACTGGAACCCTGTGTGATGTGTATGGGGGCTATTAGCCATGCACGGGTCAAACGTTTGGTGTTTGGTGCGTTTGATGCCAAACGCGGTGCGGTTTGCAATGCCCTGAACTTGGCGGATGCCAGTTTTTTAAACCACCGCGTCGATTGGCAGGGTGGTGTGTTGGAGGCTGAATGTGCCGGTTTGTTGCGGGATTTTTTTCGCGCCAGACGCTGAAAAGACAGAGGGCCCTTAATTGCCCAGCTTGTTGGCTGAGCGTAGTCGAAGCTGCATCGGGTGTTTACCGAATCATGTTGCGGGTTGTAGCTCCCTTCGGCTTCGCTCAGGGAGCATACGGCTTCGCAGCGGCTGTGCTATTTGTGTTCGCGCAATTGTTTATAGGCATTGATCAGGCCATTGGTGGAGCAGTCATGGCTACTGATGGCATCATCGTTCTTAAGTTCCGGCAATATTTTGTTGGCCAGTATCTTGCCTAACTCCACACCCATTTGGTCAAATGAATTGAGGTTCCAAATCACCCCTTGGACAAAAATTTTGTGTTCATAGAATGCCAGTAAAGTACCCAGGGTCTTAGGGGTCATTTTTTTGACCAAGAAAGAGTTGGAGGGCTTGTTGCCCGCAAAAACTTTCGATGCTACCAAAACGGCATTGCCGCGCTCTTCCTCGGTCAGCGCTTCGATCACTTCTTCGGTGGTTTTGCCACGCATCAGCGCTTCTGGCTGTGCCAAGAAATTGGACACCAAAATATCGTGGTGTTCCGGCAGGTCATAATGGCTATTGGCCGCCACCAGAAAATCGCACGGTATCAGCTTGGTGCCTTGGTGGATCAGTTGGAAAAAAGCATGTTGGCCGTTAGTGCCGGGTTGCCCCCATATAATAGGGCCGGTGTTGTAATCGACTTTTTCGCCATTTATATCAACGCTTTTGCCGTTGCTTTCCATATCGCCTTGTTGGAAATAATCGGCAAAATAGCGCATGGACTGGTCGTAAGGGAGCAGGGCGTAAGATTCGGCATTAAAAAAATTGTTATACCAAACACCCAGCAACGCCATTAAAACTGGGATGTTTTGGTCAAACGGGGTGTGGCGGAAATGTTCATCCGCTTCAAAAGCACCCTGTAAAAGTTCTTCAAAATTATCCATGCCAATGTACAACGCTATAGACAAGCCTACAGCAGACCATAGCGAATAACGCCCACCGACCCAATCCCAAAACTCAAACATATTTTCTGTGTCGATGCCAAAGGCGGCAACGTTTTCTGCATGGGTGGAAATGGCAACAAAATGTTTGGCTATGGCGGACTGGTCTTGGGCGCTGGCAAGCAACCAGTTTTTAGCCGATTTGGCGTTCATCATGGTTTCTTGGGTGGAAAACACCTTAGATGCGACAATGAACAAGGTGGTTTCCGGATTGAGTGGATTTAGCTTTTCAACCACATCGGTTTGGTCGATGTTGGACACATAATGCACCTTCAGCACTGATCTGTAAGGGGTTAAGGTCATCGACACCATTTTGGGCCCTAGGCCAGAACCGCCAATACCGATATTGACCACATCGGTGATGGCCTTGCCGGTGTAACCTTTCCATTCACCGGAGCGCACGGCGTGGCAAAAACCGCGCATTTTTGCCAGTACCGCATTAATTTGTGGCATGACATCCTGACCGTCAACATAAACTGGCTGGTTGCTGCGGTTGCGTAATGCGGTGTGCAAGACGGCCCGTTGTTCGGTGGTGTTGATGGCTTCGCCAGTGAACATCGCTTCGGTTTTGTCTTTTAAGCCTGCAAAATTAGCCAGATCGATTAATAATGGTATAGTCTGCTCGGTGATGATGTTTTTTGAATAATCAAACAAAATATCATTGAGTGACAGGGAAAACTTCTGGAACCGTCCGGGGTCTTGGGCAAAAGCCTCGCGTAATGAAAGTTTGTGGATGTCCTGATAGTGGGCCTGTAGTGCAGACCAAGCGTTTGAGGTAGTCAGGGATGACATGTTTGGCGGTTCCGTTTAGATGAAGTTGGATTAAGTCTACGAAAAGGATGGCACGATAGCAATAGGCAAGCAAAACAATTGCCTTAATTTTAGTGGCGGCACTGCAAAGCTTGGTTTATTATCAATTCCTTTATTTGGTTAAGGTGATGTGCTAGAGTTTGCAGTTGCTATTAATGAGGCGCCTATTAAGGCGGATGGTAGCGGTTTTTTTCTGGAAAACGCGGTGCATTGTTGCAGTTAAATTTGTATAAAAATAATTATTGAAACGGGAAGGTATTATGAACACAGCAAAATTTTTTAGAACGTCATGCCTAGTGTTGTTGGGCTTAGTTTTTTCCACCTCGCTATGGGCGCATGGTGGCGCGGCCGGTACTGACACCGACCAATGCAAATTTGAATTGGAGCCTAGCCACTGGATACACTATACCGCATATCAGCCAGTTGCTTACTCAGCGGAAGAATTTTGTGGCAAATTGCCCGCATTGGACACCAAAACCCAATTGGTTTTTGATTACCAAGACATGCGCTATAGAAACATGACCATAGAGTTTGAAGTGACCAAAGAACCCGAAGGCACCCGTGTTTTTTTCCTGCCAGCAGCAAAACATAAAGCCGGCACAGTCAACCTTGAGTTGCCAAACGGTCTGCCAGAAGCCGGTAAATACCTGATCCACATCACTTTAGTCCCCGATCAAGGCGAGCGTTTGGATGCCCACATGGGCTTTACTGCAGGCACTGGCCCAGCCACTAGCCGCACTAGCTTGTTGCTTTATGTTTTCTTTGCTTTTGCGGGCTTGTATATCTTGTATTTGTCGCACGGCGGTTTCAAATCCATCGTTGATAGCACTGTTGCTAAAATTAAAAGCTAATAATCAACAAAGTGGGATGGGTGGTGATGGGACAAGGTTTTGAATTGAACAGAGGAGGCAGTGCAATGTTGAAATGTTTGTCGGTTGGGTTATTGGTGGCTGCGTTTTCGGCGACAGTATGGGCGGCGGAAATTGAAGACCATGATGGGATGCTGATGAATCATGGCGACGGTCATTTGATGGACATGGGGGGCGGCATGGTCATGGGCCAAAACGCCGACACCTTGCCCGGTGGCTGTGATGGCATATCCGAAACACGGGAGATCACCGTCCATGCCGGTCATAAGTATGCGGAAAAATTCCCGGGACGGATGTTTGCATTTGACACCCAAGAATTTCAATTTAAGCCTTGTACCAAGCTGAAAGTCCATTTTGTCAATGAAGACCACATCCGCCACCAATGGATGATGCATGGCTTGCCCAAATACCTTTATCCTAAAGGTATGTTCCACTTGGAAGTGAGCGGGCCGGGTAAGATTTCCGGCACACTGATTTTGCCACCAGGGGACAAGACCTATTTGGTGCATTGCGACATTGCCCAGCACATGGAAAAAGGCATGAAAGCCCAGCTTAAGGTAGGCAAAGGCGATGGCGATTTGCCCAGCATTCCTGGTGTGACTGCTATGGCTGTTGCTGATGACTATCATGTTGGCTTGCCCGAACTGCTTGCCGCCGCCGAAGCCGCTGCCCAATTGCCTGAAGCTGTTCCGCCTGTGGTTGCCGCTGTAAAAGCGCAAGCTCCTGTGGAGGATGCTTGGTTTTCTGGGATGACAGTGGTGGGGTTGGCGATTGGTCTGGCCTTGGCGCCTTTTTTGGCCCGCAAATTCGCCGGTATGACATTATCGGAGGCTATCGCCACGGTATTTGAACTGTTGCGTTTTGGCATTGATTGGCTGGTACAGGAGTCGTTGCGCTTGGTTAAACGGGCTACTGGCGGAAAAAATAAAACTTTGCCGGGTGCTTAAGCACCCAAAACAACACAACCCCTGTCAGGTCACAGGGGTTTTTTTTGCCCAAAATAGAGCGTTATAATGAACGGAATGATTGGGCTATTTGTCAGTGCTTTTGTTTCATCAACCATTGCTCCAGGCGGCTCCGAGGCGGTTTTGGCCTATTTGGTGGCCAGCAACCAGTATCCTGCCTTGCAGTTGTTGCTGGTGGCCACGGCCGGTAATACCTTAGGGGCCTTGACCACTTGGGGATTGGGGCATTTGGCGGCGAAAAAATTCCAGGTGGCCAGCATCCTGCCAGAAAAAAAACAACAGGCATTGGCGGTTTTAAGCCAAAAAGGCCAATGGGTGCTGTTGTTCACATGGTTGCCGTTAGTGGGTGATTTGCTGTGTTTTGCGGGTGGCTGGCTCAAGCTCCCGCTATTATCAAGCACAGTATTGATATTGTTGGGCAAGTTGGGGCGCTATGCAGCCATTGTCTGGCTATTTGTTTAACTGCCTTGGCTGCAATGTTCCTAACCCGCCGTCCCGTTTGCCGTTTACATTCAAAGTGCGCTGTTATTGCCATTGTCCGAATTATTTTAAATTTACCCTGTCCACAAAAGAGGTTATCAGCCGTGTTGCGCCATTTTCCAGAAATCGGAATCCATTATCCCCATAAAAAACGCGATTACTTCATTGCGGCTTTTACTTTTTTTTGCGTTGCCGTTTGCCTTATCTCCGATGCGACCGCCGATATGGACAAACAAAATGCCTTAGGGGTGTGTGGCTGGGTCTTTTTAATCGGCCTGTTACTCGGTGAAAGCACCGATGTGCGCGTACAAGTGCTGATTGCCGTGATGTTTGCCACTATAGGTGAGCATTTCGCTTCGCCCTACATGGGCGGGTATACCTACCGGTTTGGCAATGTGCCTGCCTATGTCCCGCCCGGACATGGCATGGTCTATCTGACAGCGGTTGCGTTGGCACGTTCGGGGCTGTTTATGACACATGCCAGGGCGATCACTGCGGGAGTGTTGCTGGTTTGTGGTTTATGGTCTTGGTGGGGCATCAGCGGCATTCCCGCACAAGGTGATTATGTCGGCGCCCTATTGTTTTGCGTGTTTTTGATTTATGTGTTCAAAGGCCGCTCCCCCTTGGTTTACGTGGCGGCATTTTTTATCACCACGTGGTTGGAGCTGATAGGTACCGCAGTGGGCACTTGGAAATGGGCGGCGATTGATCCGGTTTTGCATTTGCCACAAGGCAATCCGCCTAGCGGTGTGGCGGCTTGGTACTGTTTGGTGGATGCCGTTGCAATGGGCGGCGCACCGTTGGTTTTTAAGGGCTGGCGCAGTGTTAGTGAATGGCTGGCGGCGGTCAGGGGACGGCGCACGGCTTATCAGGGTGCGGCAAACGATTAATGATGCATAATGATTGCCCCGGTAACGCATACAGGGGAGTTGCCTATTGACTGCTTGCCTCAACAATGGGTCTCGGCCTCATTTTATGCCCATTGCTTCATGCAGATATCAAACCGCTTTTTTCTTTGCCGGCAAGGGAACTTGTCGGCTACTGCCATTGTCAATAAATGCGGATACAGGATAAAAATCCGTATTTAAGTATGGTTTTTATTGTTTCCTGTGCATTGCCAAAGAAGTTACTAGATAGCTATTGTTTTAATTTTGCGATAAAGGGACAATCAAGACCGTTAGCCGCTTATCCTGCGTCCTGCTTGCCATATAATATGTAAAAACAGAGTTAAATAGTGGGTTGTTTGGCAGTGGCCGAATAGTAATAATATTTTTATGGCAATTCTGTTTTTTCAGGTTTAGAATAAAAAACAGTCCATATCCGTTAGCTATCCAATGAATGCATGACTGCTGCTTATCTGCCAGACTGTGCATAACAAAGCGATTTATAAGTTTTTTTACCAATGAGATTTTCGATCTGATATTTTGACCTAACTTTTATCTACAAAGCATAATTAATGCTAGGGGCAACTATGCGCAAAATAATTTCACTAATCGTCACTGTTCCATGTTTGGCTTTTGCTGTCCAATCAGAAGCGTTTGAAAGCGCCACGACCTCGGCGGGGGGGATGGCAGAAGATTTAAGGGTGCCGGAAAGCAAAATATTAACGGATTATCTGTGGACAAAAGGGGCTTATGGGGCCGCCAAGTCCAGGATGGCGGTTGTCAAAAAATCAACGGTAGCCAGCAATTTTGTCACCGCCCATAGCAGCCCTGTTGTGGTGATGCCAACTATAAACACCACGGCTATTTTTTGGGGTACTTCTTGGGCAGCAACCAACACCACATTTATCAGCGATAAAATTGCTGGGTTGACTTATTTTTACAACAGCTTGGGTGTCTCTACCTATACCAACACAGTATCTGAATATTTTCCGGGTAGTGTTCCATTGGCACACAGTTTTGTCGGGTATAAAACCGATGCTTTAAAAAAATCAAGCAGTAGTCCGGTAGCCGTCCTGACCGAAGTTTGCAATCTCATCGGTGCCAATAATATCGACCCGAATGGTTATTACCCAGTTTATTCCGATCTGCCTAGAGGCTCTGCCAATTACTGCGCTTACCATAGTGCTGGACAATGCTATGCTGGCGGCATCACAGTACAGTTTGGCTTCTTTTTCAACTTGAATAATGATTCTGGTTGTGACCCGAAAAGCCCTTACGCACCGGCATCTGGTTCTACAGGTGCACAAGCGCCCTTGTTTCCGCCAAGCGGCAGCGCCTTAGTGACCCAATCACAAGGTTTGGCTGCTTTGATCAATGTCACCGCACATGAATTGGCTGAAACAGCAACCGACCCTGTTTACTTCCCCCGTACTGGCAGCGCTTACTGGGCTGGCTACTTCGATTTGGCGGGCAACGAGGTTGGCGACAAATGCGCTTGGACATTCGGCCCGTCAAATGTTCCAGGCAGCACAGCAGGCACCGTAATGGTAGGTGCTTATGATTGGAAGCTACAAGGCGAATGGTCTAATAAAGCCTACAGCAGCCAGACCGGTTACGATTCATTAAAAGGTTGTATCACTGGCTCATAAACTGGCTGGCAGTTAACACCCATTTCCTATGCATACATCGGCTGATTGGTGGGCAAGAGCAGCCAAGCACTTGTAAACCTGAAGCTAGCCGGTGTGTCTAGGCCTACCTTAGGCAAATGACATCCTATTATTTGGGACTGCACCAATGACTGTTAAGCAAAAAATAATGCGGCTAGCTTGCTCGGGTGTGCTGTTGGTAATGCCAATGGCAGCTATCTATGGCGGCCCAGTGGTGATGGATCCACTGGACAGGGGACAAGCCACAGTAACACGGGATGTTGCTGAATATACTAACCGTGAACAAGCATTAATGGCCACAGCCTTAGGTGGTGGGGACGGTACGGCTCTTCCATTGGCGGATGATTTTGAAGCATGGTCAACGGCTAACGACTGGCAATCCAAGGCAGAATGGCTAGCCTCCGCACAACAGATTAAATCGTATCTCATTAAAGACGTGTCCGTCCGTGTCTTAGACGGCTTGGTGGTGGTGCAATTCCTTCTCCGGACCCAAAGCCGTAAAGGCAACCTTCCCCAAAATAAAATCGTTGTGGATATTTGGCGGCAAAGCAGCCAGCAGTTGGCGGTCAGATACACCACGGACACCTCCGTTTCCCAGCGTACTGCGGCGCTGAGTCAAAAACGCTAATAACCGACAATAGCCAACACATACCTATACCATTGCAAAGCAGCTCTGGTTTGGAGGGGCACGGCCGGGCTATTTTAATCCGTTGTTTCGTCCATCCTGTAACCGTGGACAGTCTGATAAAAAGGCTTCTGTTCTGGCCTGAATTCGGGTAATCTAAAAAATTCAGACAAAAATGACTGTTATTGATGTGTTACCCAAATGTTGCTAACTTTTTTTGGCTTGTGCTATGGCTTTTTTGGGTGGCAGGTCGCTCATGCCTTGCCCAAAACCTTAGCGATGCCGTCTTGCCACCTTCCCCCTCAGCCATCACCAAGGCCGGTCGACCTGCTGTAAAGCAAGCCATAAAAACGCACAAAGATACTGACAAACCGGTCAGTTCCGAAGCAGCCTCTGATGGGCGGCCCAAGCCTTCTGGCGAAACCCATCGGGGTGATCTGTTTGAATTGCCGGAAGTGTCGGTTATAGGCACCACCCCCTTAGGCACTACGGGGCTTGCCAGCAAGAAGGTTTCGGGCAATGTGCAGTCGGTGGAAGATGAAGATATTAAGCGTCATGAAGCCACTTCTTTAACCGACTTCATGAACCGTCGCCTGCAAAGTGTCAATATTAATGACACCCAAAACAACCCCTATCAACCGGATGTGACTTATCGTGGCTTCACCGCCTCGCCGATTGTCGGCACACCGATTGGCTTATCAGTTTATCAGGATGGTGTGCGCGTCAACGAAGCATTTGGCGATACCGTCAATTGGGATTTGATACCGCAAATCGCTATTGCTAATATGGATGTGATGCCGGGTTCCAATCCGTTATTTGGCTTGAACACCTTGGGCGGTGCTTTATCCATCCGCACCAAAAGCGGTTTTAGCCATCCGGGTTTTCATGCCCAAGCGCTGGGTGGTTCTTTTGGACGACAAAATTATCAGGCGGAAATTGGCGGCTCAAAGGATAAATTTGATTGGTATTTCGCCGGTAACGTTTTTGGCGACGGTGGTTGGCGGCCTTTTTCATCCACCAGTGTCAATCAGGGATTTGGCAAGATCGGCTGGGAAGATGACAAGACCGACTTGGATTTGTCCTTCACTTACGCGGGCAACAATATGGACGGGGTGGGGCCAACCCCCCAAGAGTTATTGCAGCAAAGCTGGTCGGCCATTTATACCGCCCCCGATGTCACCCAAAACACCTTATATTTTGTCAATCTTAAGGGTAACCATAGCTTTACTGACCAATTGCAGTTCAGTGGCAATGTTTATGACCGCAACAACAACAATTACAGTTTGAATAGCAATACCACTGGCTCAGACATCTGCACTAATCCAACGCTGAACAGTTGTAGCCAGAGCGGCATTACCCCGGCATATTTTCAGGCCAGTCGCGCCCAGCAAAATGGCACCGGCATTAACCTGCAATTGACTTCTGATTACCAATTGCTGAGGCGCGAAAACCAATTGATGGTAGGCGGGGGCTTTAATTTCGCCAAAACTAACTTTACCTCCGCCGCGCAAAGTGCAGTTTTGAACACTAGCTATTATGAAATGGCGACAGAGCCGCTTGGCGACAGCACCTATGGCCCCAGTGTCAACATTACCGGCGAGAACCGTTATACCAGTTTGTTTGCCACCGATACCTTCTCGCTGTTTGATTGGCTACATGCCAATGCCTCGGCAAACTGGTTGCAAGCGCAAATAAACACCGCTGATCATCTTAATCCCAGTGGTGACACCAATTATCTGGGCAATAATCTGCACTTCCAACGGCTTAACCCATCTGCCGGTTTGACTTTTGACCCGTTTGGCGCATTTGCGGTCAAGACGCCCATGCAGGAGTTCACCACTTATTTCAATTACAACGAAGGCTTCCGCGCGCCCACCATTATTGAGTTGGCTTGTGCCAATCCCAACGCGCCTTGTAGCCTACCCAACGGCTTTGTATCAGACCCCAACTTGAAACCGGTGGTGTCGCATACCTTAGAAACCGGTATGAGGGGGACATTTAGCGATGCCCTGAAATGGAATTTCGCTGTCTACCAGACCCTCAATAATAATGACATTTTATATTTGAACGCGCCGAACGGTAGTCAAAATGCCGGTTATTTCAGTAATGTCGGCAACACCCGGCGGCAAGGCTTGGAGCTGGGCCTGAACGGCTTGGCGTGGGGTGCTTTGAACTGGTATATCAGCTATGGTTATGTTGATGCCACTTACCAATCAACCGCCACGTTAAATAATGCCTACGGGCAAGAGAATGTCGTGCCGGGCAATAGGATACCTAGCATCCCGCAAAACACAGCCAAGGTGGGCGGTGAGTACCAACTATTCAAAGGTTTCTTTTTAGGCAGTGACATGCAATATTTGTCCAGCCAATATGCCCGTGGTGATGATCAAAATAGCCACCCGCAGATCGCCGGTTATGCCATTGTCAATTTGAACAGCCGCTATGTGTTGACGGAGCATATTGAACTATTTGCCATGGGCAAAAATATTTTTGACGGCCATTACCTATCGTTTGGGCAATTGGGCAACAACACGTTCAGTGGGCAAGCCACGCAATTCCAAGGCCCGGGAATGCCTGCCACGGGTTATGCGGGGGTGCGTGTTCATTGGGATTGATGAAGGGGGGGGGATGCAAGCGGTTTTGGCACATGGCTCTAATGCTAGCGTGCTAACGACTTATATTTTTTTCTGTTTATTTTGCGGACAACTATGGAAGTCAGTTGGGCAATAAATATGGGCAATTTTAAAGTCAAAACAAACGCATCAATACGCAGTTTGCGGGCTTTGCCATTAGGGAAAACAGCCAGATGGGGGTATAAATGGGCTATTTTTTGTTGGTCATCTTTAGGCGATAAGGCATTATTTTTATAAAGCTCACCGCCCATCATCGGACGCGTGTGGGTCATGGGGGTGCAGTCCAAAACAGCAATATTGCCATCCGCCAACAATAACGGCCATAAGTTGTCCAGCCCCCAGCCAGATGGCGATTGGCTAAAAGTATGCTTTAGCGCAGCCAAACTGTCTTTGGAAAAAATGGGTGCCATTATTTCAATAAAATTGACATAGCGGGCCACACAATGCGGTTGGGCAATCAGCCCTGCATACAGCACATGGGAGTCCAGTGTCAGTGCCGGTTGGCCTAGGGCAATGCCCAGCCCCGCAAATAGGTTGAACATTTGGTTTATTGATTCGGTTGACATCAATAGGTCATCGTCGGGAAACCAAACCGCGCAGTACCGTTCAACCAGATCGGGGTTATTGTTGACAATGTTGGCAATAACCGGCCATTTGCCGCCTTTTGCCTGTTCATAAAATTCTGTGCCGCCTTTATATTTTTCGGGCGTGTCACCAAAATAGCTTAGGTAAACATCAAAATTCCGGTAAGGGCCGGCAAGCCATTGCGGATGCAGTGAATGGTCTCCCACACGGGCAATGACCAAAAATTGTCGGTGGCTCATTGCCTGCCATTTAGCAGCAAAAACGATTTTGCCGCGTACAGTGCTTCGGCTATTGAAACATCCATGTCCAAGTAACGGTAAGTGCCTAAACGCCCGATAAAAGAAGTGCCGGATTCTTGCCACGCCAATGCCTGATATTTTTCCAGCAGTGCTGCTTCTTCGCTCAAGCCAATAGGATAAAAAGGGATGTCGCTGGCGGTCGCCTCAGCACTGAATTCCTTAAAGTAGACAGAGTCATGATGCGTCTCCCACGGTGCAAAGTGTTTATGTTCGCTAATGCGGGTGAAAGGAATGTCTTCATCGCAATAATTCATTACCGCGCAGCCTTGGAAATCCCCTTTGAAATGGTGTTTTTCAAAACGCAACGTCCGGTAAGCCAACGCACCAAAACAGCAGTCAAAATATTGGTCAATCGGGCCGGAATAAAATACATGGCCATAATTTTTGTTATCTGCCTTGCGGTAATGGGTGTTCAGGTGGATTTGTATCTTAGGGTGATCAAGCAGCTTCTCGAATATTTCCGTGTAGCCATTTCTGGGGATGCCCTGAAACCGGTGATTGAAGTAATTATCGTTATAATTGAAGCGCAGCGGCAAACGTTTTAGGATGGACGCAGGTAGCTTGGTGGGGTCACGCCCCCATTGTTTTTTGGTATAGCCTTTGAAAAACGCCTCGTAAAGTTCTTTTCCCACCAGATACATGGCCTGTTCTTCAAAGTTTTGCGGTTCAATGCTGTTGTCCCTCAATGATTCAAGAAACAATTCCGCTTCGCTCGGGTTAAGCGTGGCCTTAAAAAATTGGTTAAGCGTGTGCAGGTTGATGGGCAGGGAATAGACATGGTTTTGTGACAGCGCCTTGACTCGGTTGATATAAGGCTCCATGTGGCAATAGCCATTGATATAGTCCCACACCTGTTCGTTATCGGTATGGAAAATATGGGGGCCGTAAGTATGCACCATTATGCGGGTTTCCGGGTCCCTTTGGGTGTGGCAGTTACCGCCAATATGGTCACGGCTATCAAAAATATCGATAAAATACCCAGCATCCGCAAGTTGTTGGGCGATGACCGCGCCGGATAAGCCCGTGCCGATAATGGCAATCCTGTTTTTCATATAAGTGTTGAGTTGATAAATAAGAAATTAAGCTGTGCGTTCAAGTGATGGAATATTTTGTGATTGCTTAATATGCCCCGCACCATTGCCTCAGAAACAATTTTGTCTTCGGGTTCCAGTTTGGTGGATTGGTTACGGGATGCTGTTTTATAGAAACCTGCAATCTGTTCTTGGCTTAATGCCTGGCCCGTGATAAGGCGGAGCAATTTCACCATAGCTGGGCTGCAGCTCACCACATCCTGATAGTTAATAAGAATTGCCCTGTTGCTGTACTGCCAGTAGAGCATATCAAGGAAATAAGGCACCAATATGTCAAAATATTTTATGATGATGTCCGGCAGGTCTTGCTTGTCCAGTGCGGTAAGGTCGATATCTAAAAATATGGCATCCAATAAGCTGGGGTCAAAGCGGGCTATTTTTATTTCCGTATTAATCGCGGAAGCAAGGATGCCCTCAATGTTGCGCACCAAAAAAATATAACGAAAAGCCCGGTCGAGATGAATGGGTATCTGCCTTCTGGTCAAGTGGCTCATGGTCACTTCCCCTTCCCGAATCAGATACAAAAGTAGCTCGGCATCAGTAAATTTACGTCCGGTGTAAAAAGCAAACGGCAGGTTGTCGCCAAAATTAATCCACTTGTCACGATTGCCGGCAAATTCATCGGTGATTAATGAGGCTCTGTATTCCAAGGTGAGGTCGTCATAATGGATAAACATCTGCCGCTCATGCCCTAAGGCGGCATTGAGCACGCTATTGAGAAAATGCGTTCCGGCTTTTGGAAAAGAGACAATAAGATATCGGTCTTTGGGTGTCACGTTGCATCAGCTCCGAAGTGCAATCCTAGCATTCAATTGGTTTTTGACCCTGCATCGGCAAAAGACATGGCTGTTTTCGGTCGAGTGGTGTGCGTCCGATAGCATTTTATTTAATTTGAAGATAGTGGCTATGCATTGAATTAAATGGCTTTTTAATGGGCAAGTTGCGGTGGTTGTGTGTGTTGGGCTTGCCATGGCGGCGCGAAAACAGCAATCACCAAGCGTTATCGTTTGAGGCCGGTAAAATGCTTTACTATAACAGGGCTATTTTGGCTTGCTTGCCATTACTGCTATTATTTAACGGATGTGCTGTTCTTAGGCTATTATAAAATTCAATCGTAGATTTACAAAAAAGTTTGTAATTATACATAAAAATCAGCAAAATGCAAAATACATCCAAATCAGATTTCGAAATTTACAAGCGTTTGTTGGGCTACACGCGGCAGTATACAAAATATTTTGTTATCAGCCTGTTGGGTTTTCTCATTTATTCCAGCACCCAATCGCTGTTCGCCATGCTCATGCAGCAAATCATCGATGCCGTGCAGGCAAAGTCACGGGAGCAATTGCTTTATTTGCCGTTATTTTTTAGTGGCCTGATCTTGATTCGGGGGGCTGGCAGCTACGCGGGCAATTATTTTCTTGCCAAAGTGTCGCTGAGCGTTGTCCACACTTTGCGTTGCGAGTTATTTGACAAATACACCCAATTGCCCACCCAATTTTTTGATGACAACAACAGCGGCTATATGATTGCCAGAATCACCCATAATGTCGATCAAGTTGCGGTGGCAACCTCTGATGCCGCCAGAAAGGTGGTGCAAGAAGGGCTTTCCGCCATCGGCTTGTTGGCTTATTTGTTTTATATGAATTGGATGTTGTCCATGGTGTTCTTGGTGGTGGCGCCCATTATCGTTTTTTTGGTCAGGTACGTGAGCAGGCGGTTACGGATTTTAAGCCAAAACCTTCAAAATTCAATGGGGGAAATGACCCACATCACCTCCGAGCTGGTCAATGGCCACCGCATTGTCCGCAGTTATGGCGGCGAAGCTTATGAGAAAGAACGCTTTGTGCGCGGCAGCTCCTACAGCCGTAGGCAGTCCTTAAAGATGCTGACCACCAATTCTCTGCATAACCAGTTGATGCAATTGGTTATTGCGGCAGCATTGGCGTTTTTAATGTATATGGCGTTATTTATGATGGAGCAATCCAGTGTCGGTTCGTTTGTGGGTTATCTGACTGCAGCATTTATGTTGCCGCGCCCCTTCAAGCAATTGAGCGACTCCCACAATGACATCCAGTTGGGCATTGTGGCCGCCGAATCTTTATTTGCCGTGTTGGATGCCAAGGCTGAGCCAGACACGGGCGTTTACCAAACAGACCATTGCAAGGGGGTGCTGGAATTTAAGCATGTCACTTTCCAATACGAAAAAGCGGGCGAACCGGCATTGGTTGATATTAATTTCAAGGCCGAGCAGGGGCAAACTATCGCATTAGTGGGTGCTTCGGGCGGGGGCAAAAGCACATTGGTCAATTTGGTGTCGCGTTTTTATCCCTATAGCCAAGGGAAAATTTTGTTGGATGGTATTGATATCAATGATTATACATTGGGCAACTTGCGCCAGCATATTGCCTTGGTCAATCAGCAAGTGACATTGTTCAACGATACCATTGCCAACAATATTGCCTATGGTGCATTGGCTGGGTCAAGTCGCCAGGCGGTCGAGCAGGCAGCAACCGATGCTTATGTGATGGAGTTTGTCAGCAATCTGGAGCATGGATTGGATACGGAAATTGGCGAGAATGGCGTAAAATTGTCAGGGGGGCAACGGCAGCGGTTGGCTTTGGCAAGGGCGTTGCTAAAGGATGCGCCGCTGTTGATATTGGATGAGGCCACTTCCGCACTGGATACCGAGTCAGAACGGTACATCCAAGGCGCATTGCAAAAAATTATGGGCAAACGCACGACATTGGTGATTGCCCATCGCTTATCGACCATCGAAAAAGCCGACGTGATATTGGTGATGGAGCGGGGGCGCATTGTCGAACGCGGTTCGCATAGCGAGCTATTGGCCAAAAATGGTTCTTACGCCAGATTACATGCCATGCAATTTAAGGAAAACAAGCCGGATGAGGTGCCGCTGGTAGCCACCGTTGATGTGCCGTTGCCGGAACACAAGAACGAAACGGCATGGGGGTTTCTGGCCAGGGGCGGTGTCGCGTAATAATTAAGGTTTCGCTAGATGCTTTTCAGGGTTGGGTGGTGAATATGGTGGCGAATCTGACACAGACTTGGCTTGGTTAAGCGAAGAAGATTATTTGCAGGCGGAAGCATGCCGTGAAATCCGGCATGAATACGTGGCGGGCGCTATTTATGCCATGTCGG
>Ga0007882_10000276_pt1 | contig 30388 bp, 21 predicted proteins | sample CryBogCBH12Aug01_FD_71195 | JGI IMG/M metagenome (GOLD analysis project Ga0007882, IMG submission 71195) | Freshwater microbial communities from Crystal Bog, Wisconsin, USA - CBH12Aug09.1 | ecosystem: Environmental > Aquatic > Freshwater > Lake | place: Crystal Bog, Wisconsin, USA | collected... | reverse complement strand
TTCGCCAACACGGCGGTCAGGTTGACCACGGTCACGCCGCTGACGCTCAGGTTGTAGGTGCTGGTGATCAAGCCCAATGCGCCGGCATCGCTGGTCAACTGGGCGGCGGTAATGGCCAACGTGGGCGTGCCGCCATCGGTCAGGGTGATGCCACTGATTTTGGCTGCGGCACCTTGCAGGGTGTCGAGCGCGGCGGCAACGTTGCTGACCGTGTCAGAAACTGCCACTGACTGCACGTGGGGGTTGGCCAACTGGGTGGCCAAGTTGGCCACGGTCACGCCGCTGACGCTCAGGCTGTAGGCACTGGTGATCAAGCCCAATGCGCCGGCATCGCTGGTCAACTGGACGGCGGTAATGGCCAACGTGGGCGTGCCGCCATCGGTCAGGGTGATGCCGCTGATTTTGCCAGCATCGGTTTGTAGGGTGTCGAGCGCGGCGGCGACATTGCTGGCGCTGTCAGAAACTGCCACTGACTGCACGTGGGGGTTGGCCAACACAGTGACCAAGTTGGTAACGGTGACGCCACTGACACCTAGGTTGTAGGCACTGGTGATCAAGCCCAATGCGCCGTTGTCGCTGACCAGCTGGACGGCGGTAATGGCCAACGTGGGCGTGCCGCCATCTTTCAGGGTAATGAGTGATATTTTAGCTTTATTGCTCTGCAACGTGTTTAAGGCTACAGCAACATTACTCGCCATATCCAGTATTTGAATCTTAGTGGTATTAGCGGGATTTTTAAAGTAGTTCAATGCGCTAGCAACGGTGTAAGACATAATTGCATCCTTAATAAGCGATTTAGAGTTAGTAAAATTTAGTATCTGAGATAACTTGGTCGTGCCTTGATGAGGTGATTTCACAAATTCCTGGTCAATTCACTATATCTATTCCTGATCCAGCCTGTGTATTTCCGTTGCATTTTTGTTTCATTCCGCCCGAAAAACTTTATTTCCATTAATATTATTTAATGATTTGATAGTGAACCGGTTCAACAACCACCTCTGGCGACAAGCCCGTTACACTACCATCCGCTTGGACATGGGTATCCAAATCATCGGGCAGCGGCTGCTGGCTAAATAGGGCCACAAGCGTATCAGTGCCTGTAGGACCCTGTATTTGTAACATTTTACGATGCTCCTTGGGTGGCACCTGATAGCTTTTTCCGCTCTTGACTTGGCTGTTCTGTTGGTAACCATTCGGAAAAATCTGCAGCTTCTCACCGGTACTGCTTACATAAACAATGCCCAGATAACCGTTATCGGTGGCCTCTACCGTGGTGGCCAAATATTGTCCAATCCGGTATTGGTCTTGGCTGGTTTTAAACTGCAACTTTGGCATGGACGCTGCCACGTCAACTACAATATCATCCGTAGCAGAAAGCTGTCCTTGCGCATCCGTCACGCTCAATCGGGCGCGGTAAATACCGGGCTTGTCCGGCAAGAATTTGGGTGCGGCGCTAGCGCTATTTGAAATTGAACTCAAGCTGCCGGTTGGGATAGCCACCAACTGCCAATTGAAGCCAGTCGGCATACCCCCATCAGCTGTTTTTGAAGCACTTCCGTCCAATGTCACCCACTCACCTACTTTGCCTTGTCGATCCGCCCCCGCATTGGCTAAAGGCAGGGCGGGCATGGGTGTTGGCGAAAGTTGGGGTTCAGCTATGGCTTGCTGCGCTTGCTTGCCGCTTGCCTGCTGACTAACATCCTGCGTAGATGGAATGCTTTTCCATTTATAAAGACCTGCCGCAAACAGCAAAATGCCTAATACTCCGGCAACGGCAATCGGGAAAAATTTTTTTCCACCTTTTACAGTTTTCGTTTCCGGGTCAAAAGCCTTCAGCCAGTCCCCTAAATTATCCGGTCGGTTTTTTTGTTCTATTTCGATGACCTGGCTTAACAATTGCCATTGTTTTTTATTGAGCCCGAGGGGCTGGATGGGCGGTTGGCAAATCCCTTGGTTTTTTTCAAGGTTGACTTGTGTGGCCGGTTTACGTTGGTAAGGATGTTGTCCGGCCAACAACTCGTAAACAACCAGACCAAACGCATAGATATCATCTCGCGGGTCGGCAACGGCAGCACCGCTTAACATTTCAAAACTGGCATAAGTGGTCGTTAAGCCACCCAAGGCACGGGAATCAAACAAGGTCTTTTCCTCATCCCCCGTTTTTTTTAATTCCGAAGCAATGCCAAAATCCAAGATTTTGACTTCTTGGTTTTCTTTTAAAATAAAAACGTTTGCGGGCTTAAAATCACTGTGGACGATATTTTTTTCATGTGCATGGGCCAAGCCTAAACCCATATCACGAATGATGGGCCAGGCCTTGCTTAACGGGATAGCACCATTATCACGAATAATTTGATTGAGCGGATCACCATACAAGTATTCCATGACAATGTAATGACGATCACCATCGCGGTTGGCATCGAACACCTTGATAATGTTCGGATGGGTCAGTTTTTTGGCTTTTTCAGCTTCTCGGTGAAAACCTATGACCAGTGTCGAATCATTGGCCAATGAAGGCAACAGTAATTTAATGGCAACATAAGGGTTTTTGGCATGAACCTCTTGCTGGGTCAAGTCCAGCGCCTTGAACACGCTGCCCATGCCCCCTTGCCCTAACTGCTCTTCCAGTCGATAACGTTGGTTAAGCAAATCGCCTGGCTTGGATGGTGCCATAGCCGATGGCGAAATTTGTGTTTGCCCCGACCACTGGCCGGACGACTCCTGAATGGTTTGCTTATTGCCAGCCGGATTCCCAAAATTGGCACTTGCCGGTTCAATTTGTGTCGCCCCATCAAACGCTTCGTTTGTAAAAGGCAAAACGGCATTATCAACTACCGTCCGATGTCCGCCCTGCCAATCGGAAGTAGCCAGCAACGTGGCATCATCGGTGGCAGTGGAAGTGGGGGGCGCGGTACTTGAAGACAAAATTTGCGTTTGCCCGTCCAATGGAATATCGGTTTCCAAGCGGGCGGCTTGCGCCCCCTCTGCGGCAAAAGCATCTTGATGGGCAGGCTCAATTTTAGTCTGCTCATCATCCCGCCCGGACAAAACCAATAAGCTCGTCTTATCAGCCTCTGTACCATCTTCATTCGCCTCGTCCAAAGAAACCACCCCTGCCGGACCGAAAGCTCCCGAACCATTCCCTTGCAACAATTTTGGTTGATTTTGCTGAGTCATTTAAGCTATATCCGAATTTTTTAAGGCTATGCCCACAACACACACAAAGATGCGGAAAACAGGCACTTAATTGCAAGTCAATTTGACAATCCTGACTCGGCGGTTTTTTTCACTGAAGGGGTCAGCCGGATCGGCCAGCCCATTTTTGCCTTTACCTACCGTCTGCATAGTTTTACCGGTAAACCTAAAGCTTTCTGTCAAATATTTTTTGACCGAATCCGCCCGGCGCAACGACAAGTTTTTGTTATACTCCTCACCGCCTACCGCATCGGTGTGGCCTTCAATACGGTAACTCAACCCTTTTAATTGTTCGGAAGCCAGCGCATCACCAATAGGGCGCAATTGTTCCCTAGCCGCCGGAGTCAACTCAGCTGAGTTATAACTAAAAAACACCTCCATGGAAATGCCGTTTTCACTACAGGCATCAGAATGGGCAGCCGCTTGATAAGCGGGGCGATTAGGGCTAGATGCTTCAGTATTTTTTGTTTCGGTTTTTTCGCAAGTAGCACCTAAACCACGCGTTTTGCACAACATACCCCGAGAATGTTCGCCTTTCTCTATAGTGTCATCTTGATCATCTGCTGGAACGGCAGATACAGCTGGTGCTGCTGGCGCTGATGATGGGCTAAATTCATTGATCACTTGTTTGCTGCTTATCGCACCTTTACCGACATTAATATCAGCTTGTGCCTGTAAAGCGGCCAAAGCAAAAGCTAATGCCAGTGTATTGGAAATAGTTTTCATATTATTACCTAGAGTCACTAAAAATAGAAAAAATCAAACGTTTATTTTACAAAGCAATACATTGTTTTTACAATATTGAGTCTCGAGCCAATAATCAATCTTTTCACAAAAAATAGCCTGTTCCCTTTGGCTTTATCAGATATCAGCATACCATAAAGACATTTTTGCAGACATCCGCCCAAGCCGCTATCCATTAACAGGCCAGCACAAACTGTTGCAGCCAAATTAAAAAGCAGCTTGTACAACAATAACGGAAATATTATCCCGCCCGCCTCTCCTTTCAGCTTCTGTTATCAAGCGTTGCGCGATACCGCTGGGCGAACCCGTTTGACAGAATGCGGCAATCTCATGATGGGCCAACTCCTTATCCAATCCGTCACTGCACAACAAAAACAAATCCCCCACTTCAACTTCACCTTGCCCCGATTCAACCTGTAGGTTTAATTCCGCACCTATAGCACGGGTTATGACATTGCCCCGACCCTGCTCCAAACTGCCGTCCGATGGCGGAAGACCAAGCCGGATTGCTTCGTTATATAAAGAGTGGTCCAGCGTAAGCTGTTCCAGCTTATCATGCCGATAGCGATACAAGCGGCTATCACCCGCCCACAAATAACGGAACTGATTGCCTGCTATCAACAACACCACAATGGTGCTGCCAATGATCTGCCCATGCCCACGCTGTTGCGCCAGCTGCAGCAAATTTATGTTCACCTGATGCAGGCTTGCCTCAACTTGTCGGCTAAAATCCGCCAAATCATCATTGAAGGGCACTTCAGCCAATGCCGCCACCAAGGCCTGACTGGCCACATCGCCTGCACTGTGCCCACCCATGCCATCAGCCACCGCCCATAACCGGGCATCACAACGGTCAAGGATTGCATCTTCGTTTATTTTGCGGCGCAACCCCAACACACTGATAGCGCAACTTTGCCAAACAAGAGAACTTACCGTTGGCAAAGTGCGGGGGCTTGCCATCGTGGCAGCATTGTCATTGGTTTCAGCACCGGTTTGCAAACGCATAAAAGGAATCGTGTCATCAGCAAGATTAGCCGTTTGACTATCCACAGCCACCGGTTTACCAGAAACGGGGATGACCGAAAAATCCCAACCCCGTTGCGGCCAAACCTGATTTAAAAATCCGGCATAAACATTGATGGGAGGTAAGCCTTCACAAGCCAACAAAACGGGCGGGGCATTTTCTGACAAAAACGTCCGCCAAATAGTGGCTTGATTAAGAAATTGTGGGGGCAAGCTTGCAATGGCAGACAGCGTATTGGCTTCCAGGGCCAATTCAAACCGATAAGCTTTGCACCCATTTTGGCTACAAGAGCCTACAACCCCCTGTTGCGTTATTGGCCCACTACAATCATTTATTAAATTCAAGCCGCTTAATTGACCATTAAATTTTTCAAAATCAAAATCACCATCGAGTGCCGACAATGCCAGTGCCGAAATCTCATCAAACCATTGGCAATCAGGCGAAAAAACCTCATGTAAACGGTTGTTTGTGGTTTTTGCCGCCACCGTCAACGGAAAATAGCGCCCCACTTTGTCAACACTGGGCATCAATACCCCTACCCAAGCGTCATTGCCACACACACCGGCCGCCAACGCAAATTGCCAAAGTGGACTGACCAGATAAGCATCTAACCAAGCCTGACCCAATTGCTCCCGACTGGCTAAAATACTGGCTTGTAACCACTGGTCCCAAGGCCCGACAAAGTCCCTTGGCAAAAAACGCGACACAAAATCGCCATGACTCGGGAGCTTGCCATAAAAGCCGGTGTTGGACATTTGCTGGCTCATAACGCTTCCGGACAACGGAAGCTTTGCAGCTGTTTAAGGTTAAAAGGATTATTCACACTAGCTGCGCGTAACTCGTAACGGGCGGACATGCCTTGCAGCCGGAAGGTCAAATTAAACACCTCAGGGGCGCTAGTGGGTTCGATGGCTGCTTCATCCAATAACCGGAACAAAGCCCACGTACCTTCCTTGCTGCTGCTGATTTGTTTGTTGTCCAAAGTCTCGAAGACGATACGCACCCCCTGGCTAGGGTTGGGGCCAGGCCATTTCATGCCCATGACCTGTTCAGGGCCGTGCCGATAAACAATTTCTTGACCCTCAACCTGTAACCGGAAAGTGCCCACCGAAGCATCGAGATTCAGTGGCTTCAGCTCAAATTGTAGCTGTGGCACCGCACCTTGGGAAAAAAACGAGTCGCGTATTTGCGCAGCCAACTGGAATTGATGGATAGCCGATGCTGACAAGCCAAGCGGCTTGTCAGCCGCCAATTCCATCCATTGTGGCTTACTGGTATCAACAAAAGGCTTAAGTTGCGTTTGAAAAAACTGGTCTATCTGACCATTGGGCGAAAATATCTTGGCGAAATCCGCCAGCAAAACATCTTTTGCAGCCCCTTTAAACATGGGATAACGACCATTCAAAGCCATATTACAGGGTGAGGCCACTGCCGTTTTGACCATATCGCTTAGCTTGCCTTTGGCAGCGGAAGATAACTTTTGCCCGCTACTGTTGACAATTATTTGCAACCAGCTTTTTAAAGGTTCAGGCAAACGGGCAAACTCCATATTGGCTTGCTGCAAAACATCCATGCCAGCACCGCTGAATAAACTGGCTTGGTTCTGCAACGCTTGCCCACCGGCATTAGCACCGCCCAATTGCATAAAATAATCACGCAGGTTTTTCAGCTGCAACAACACTGGCTCAATTGCCAGCGGCTTGTCGGAGCCACCGCGCACCAAAGCATTCAAAGGCTCAAACCGATTGTCAACTGCCAAGATTGGGTCTGGCCCCGCTTCAATACCCGCCACTTGGTTAGCTTTGGCCAAAAGCTGCTGGGTTTTATCATCCGCGCTAGCGGGCAAAGCTTTACTGGCTGCTTGGGTCAAACTATCGCCCAGCTGTTTACTGATTTGGCTTAACGAAGTGTTATCACTGACACTGCCTAGCAAAGTCCTTAACGGGCCATCCGGACGCGATAAAATATCCAAGATTTGGGCTGTCTGGGCCGTGGTTATGGCGGTTTGCAATTTGAGCTTGGACAACAATTGCTCCCAAGTTGCCTGGTATTCGCCCAAGTACAATTTTTTTAATTCACTGTGCAATTGCCCGATGTCAGCAACCGGCGTTTTGCTTTCATTACCCAACACCCAATTCAGGTCAACCGCATCCTTGACAAAATCTTTGCCCTTTTTCAAAAAAATCTCGCCATAACCGTATGCAGTGAATAAACCCGGTATGGTATAAGCACCCGCTGGCTGTCCATCTGACAACGCAAAAACCCTTCCGGCATCGACGCCTAGTGCCTTCCCCAATTGCCAATCATGGCTGGTGTCAATAGTAGCCTCCGTTTTGAAGCGGGCATAGATTTGACCAATCAAAGGGACTTGAGATAATTTTGCCCGCACCGCCGCCACAAAAGGTTCATCTATTGGCATTGCATCAAGCTGTAATTTCAGGAGATTGTCCAAGTGCAACAAGAGCTGTGCAACAGTCTCTGGCTCAGCCGCATATTCCCTGTCCCAATCCGCACGCAACCAAGCCACCACCGTGGCTGGCTCCAGCCGGTCTGTTTGATTGAACATCAAGTAAACTTTCAACAGCTGATACAATACGTCAGTCTGGTTACCTTCCGCACCCTGCATCCTCTCCTTTAGGCGCATTTGTATCGCCGGCAAAAAATGCTGGCGCAGCAAGCTTTGGTAACTGTATTGCACACCGGCATCAATCTTGTCGGCTTGGGACAAACCCAAACCCGTCAACCCATTTGTGCCGGGATATACCGCTGCCATCGCCTGCAATTTATCCAATCTGGGCAACAATAACCGGAAATTATCCGATTGGCCGGCAGCATTGCTTGGCATGGCACGGTAATCGGCAACCATCGTCTCCAATTGCGCCAAGCTTGCCTGATTATTGAAATAGCTCACCGCCCACATCGCCAACACTGCGGCAAACAGCATCCCGGCACCGATGTAAGCGACCAATTGTAAAATACGCGTGCGTTTTTCCAATTTGGGGTCTTGCCCCGCCAATTCCGCCTCCGGAAATAGCACATCGTTCAGCAAACGGGTTAAAAAGAAACTTTTGCCTTGCCCGCTGAACATTGCCGCAACCGGCCTGTCCAAACGGAAAGCCTTGGCCAAAATGCCCAAAACCCGATCTATTGGTGTCCCCTCTTGTGTGCCACTGGTAAAATACACGCCACGCAACAGCACTGCCTCTTCATAACGGTTGACCGCAAAAGTGGTTTGTAAAAAATCCATAATGACCGGTTTTAACAAGGCCATTTGCTGAGAAAAATCCAAAATCACCGCCCGACGTTGGACATCGCGCTCATCTTGGATACGTTGGTAAGTGCGGGCTTCAAGACGTTGCAGCAATTCTGCATACCCTGCACTAAACTGCGCGATAACATCATGCCCCTCTTCTGAAGCCAATGGCTGGGCAGAAAAAGTCTCGCCCCAGACTTGCGCCCGGGCCTCGGCACTTAAATCGGCATAAAAATCACTGAATCCGGCCACCAAATCGGTCTTGGTGAACAGCATATAGACCGGCAAATGCACCCCTAAATGCTGATAAAGCTCTTTGATACGCGCTCGTATCGCCTTGGCATGTTGAGTCCGTTCCGCTTCTGATTGCTGTAACAAGTCGGCTATGCTGGTGGCGACAATCACCCCATTGAGCGGCCGGCGCGGACGGTATTTTTTAATAAGCCCCAAAAATCCAGCCCAACCCGCCGCATCAACGGCCTGATGGCTTTCCTGAGTGGTGTAACGGCCCGCCGTATCCAAAAACACCGCATTATCGGCAAACCACCAATCACAATTGCGGGTGCCACCAACACCTTTCACGGTATGTTTGCCTAGTTTTTCCGCCAGCGGGAAATGCAGGCCAGAATTTATTAATGCGGTGGTTTTACCAGAACCGGGCGGGCCGATAATAGCGTACCAAGGCAATTGATAAACAAACTGGCTGTCCGCCTTTGTATTGCCCCGTGCTTGCTTCAAAACCTGCAAGGCCTCAGCAAAACTGCGCTTAAGCAACACCACCTCGTCAGCCGAAGCCACCGCAGTATGATCGGCATCGCCCGCCACCATCTGCTCGACCAGCTGCTTTTCAGTGTTGCCAGCCAATAGTTGCACCACCAAGCTGAAAATGACCCAAGCCACAAACAGCCCGGCAATCAACAGTGCCCGCGCCAACACCGATTCCAAAGGCACACTGCCAGCCACCGCAATCAATGGCCCGGCCAACCAAATCAAGGTGGACAGTGCCAACAAACCAAAAAACTGGATAACTAATCTATTGGTAAAAAATGCTTTGAGCTTATCCATTGTGCCCCCCCCCTCACTGAATCAGCAAATCGACCCGGCGGTTAACCGCCCGATGCTCATTGCTATCGTTAGCCACCAAAGGTTCACCATCGGCCCTACCTTCAATACGTATCCTACCGCTTAGCGGTGCCAAAAAGGCCAGCATATCACCCACTGCTTTGGCGCGGGCCTTGGAAAGATGCCAGTTAGACGGAAACCTTGCTGTTGCAATCGCCTTATCATCAGTATGCCCGGTCACCAACAAAGCCTCTTTACTGGTGGCCAACTCCGCCGCGATTTTTTTTAACATGGGGATATATTCCGGTTTTATTTGATCACTGCCCGAAGGAAAGGCATCGCGGACACGCAGCAACCTATCGTCCACCACCTCAACCATATTTCCGGCGATTTCAGTGGACAATAGCTGTTTGAACCGCTCGCGCCGCTCCGGCATGGGCTGCTTGACAATAGCGGCTGGCAGTGGGCTGGCCATTGCCACGGGTTGTTTGGCAAGTGATGACAAATCCCTAAACACTTGGTCAGAAGCGCCATTGAGCGCGAACATAAAGCCCAAATAAGCCAACAACAACAAAAGCCCAAGACCCGCCCCAACAACCCACAACGGCACATAACGCACCAAGGCATTACGCACATCCCGTAAACCTTGCCAGCGAGGCGACAACTCCCGTTCAAAATCGCCCCTAACCCGCTGGATAAGCTGGAACAATTCGAGGCGGATTTTATCCAAACCGCCAGCACCGTGATCAATAATCCGATATTTACCCTCAAAGCCCAGACTCAAGAACAAATACGCCAGCTCGATCATATCCAAATTTTGTGCCGGTTGCTTGACTTGCCCATCAAGCAGCGCGAAGAACCTTTCCCCTCCCCACGCTTCACGATGAAAACTGATCAGCAAACTTTTTTGACCCCATTCATTTTGCACCCCCCAAGGCGTGTTGTTTATCGTTTCATCCAGAAATGCGCACAACAAATAACTGGCCACACGGACTTGATCAGCACCGACTCCGGCTTGCAACAAACGGTTCTCAAAACCGCTGATCTCGGCGGACAGCCGCTGCCGCAATTCATCAATCGCAGGATAGACCGCCATTTGCCGCAACCTGCCCGCCAGCGACAGCAGCGGCAAGGCCTCAGCCACCAAACGGTTCTTTTGAAAATCAGCTTTCGGCAAAGCAAACCCATCAGGGGCAGCAGCTAGCCCGACCGCCCCAGTCACAGCCGCCGGTGACGGATTTGACCTGATGGGGGAAGCCTCAGCCTGCAACTGACCGCTAAGGCCGCCACCCAGCAAGTTTGCCCGCACCCCTCCGGGTCTGGGTGTACGGATAGAGGTGACCTCATCAGCATTATTGTCACTGTTAAACGGGCCGTTCGGATTATTTGGATTCATTATGTTCAACCTTTTCTAATTGCCCAAAACTCAAGCTCCAGCTCCGGAAAACTACCCCCCACATGGATAGCAAACCCACCCGAAGCGGACAGCCTTGCCCATAGCTCAGTTTGTTTATTTAATTCAAAATAGGTAAACCCAGCATGGAAAGGGATTTGTCTTGGCACAACAGGCAACGCCGTTATCACAATCCCAGGTAAAGCCGATGTCACCAATTGCTGGATCACCTCCACAGGGCCAATTTTTACCTGCGGCGGGAAATGCGAACGGATCAGATCAGAAGACACTTGCGCTTTAGCGGCCAACACAAAAATCGCATCACTCAACAAGGCCGCATCCGGCCGCCTCGCCACATAAATCCCCGTCCTGGGTTGGGTCAACGGCAATTGGATGGCATTTTGCTCCAACACCATGCTTAACAAGCTACGCAACTCCTCAATCAGCGGCACAAAGCTGGCTTTTAAATTATCGTGCTGGTACTCAGGAAAAACCATCGGGCGCTTGCCCAACCTGTAAAAAGTGGACAACTCGCCGGCCAATTGCAGACAAAGCCTAAACAAATCTTCAGGATGCAATCTTGCCGAATGGGCAAGATGCGCCGCCAACGGCTGAAAACGGTTAATCATTTGCAGCAACATAAAATCAGCCACTTCGGCAACACCGCCACCCTGCCCGCTACCCGCCACCCGGGCCGCCAAAGCTTCGCCGCGGGTATGCAACAAACCTTGCAACTCACGGATAAAACTGGCCAGAATAGCGGCACTGGCACACTGTACAGCAGGTGGGATAAAATACTCGTCCAACAGCACCGTTTTATCGGCCCGCACTTCCACCACCCTTGCCACCGCCAAGCACACATAACCGGAACGTTCTTGGCTGCCTAACATCAACTGCGGTTTAAGTGTGCCAATCTCAACATCATAACAACCATCGGCACCACTGTTATTGTCCCGCACCTTACGCTCCCCCAAATGATAACGGGCCATATTATCGGGGTAACAATCACTATCCAGCTCGTTGGCATCGGGGCGGCGCAGCGGCAACGCCAAATAAACAACACCATCGTCCTCTTTTTCCTGCGCCGCAAAAGGGGCGGGCAAATCCAGCGGCAAAGGCAGCGCATCGTCATGCGGCAAATTAAACGGCGTGCCATCAGGAAAAACACCGCAACATTCATTTAAGCCCAGCTTGCCTATAGCCAAGCCACTGGTATCTATCTTAAGACGCGAAAAACCCCAACAATTCGGACTGACCGCAAAAGTCAAACCATAGACGAGGTTCTCCACATAACGGTCATGTTGCTGAAAATGCTGTGGCCTAAGGAACATGCCCTCCGACCAGATTACCCTATTTTTTTCCGACATAAGTGGTTGATCTCAAATTTGGACGGACTATTATGGATTGCGGTTCACCAGCAACTGCATTTGCTTTTCATAGGCATCAGCGAACACCTCACCAAAAAATTGCTCTTGGGCGGAAGCCGTCAATTGTGGATATTTTTCAGTGTAAGATTCCCAACATTTCGATTTTTTCTGCAACAGCGCATCCGCTTGGGCTTTTGCTATTGCATCAGGATCAAACTTTTTCAGGGTGTCCGCCAATGCCGCCTGGATACCCGCCATCATCGCCATTTGATGATTGACCAGATCATTAAAGCCTTCACAAACAGCCGCCTGCGGCCCCAAAAAGCCTGCATGTCCCGATTGCAACAACAAACCTAAGGCTTCATCAACATCGGCGGCAAACTTTAACGGATTATTTTCCTGAGCCTGCATCGTGGTCAAAGAAACGCGGAACTGGCTTTTTAACTCAGCGCGCACCCGCAACACCTGCATTAAGCCCTCCACCAAATGGCGCAGCAACTCCCCCGACGCACGCATCATCGCAAGTGATTGCTGTGGCGAAGCCGCATGTTCCCCCGCCACACCCAGCCCAGACCAAAAAGCCTGAAGCAATCCGTTATCGACCACAAGTGCATCAACAGGGCTGGCAGGGGTGCTGACCTGCAACGGCTGGGCATTATCCGCCCCAACATTAGCACTATCGCATGATGGAATAGCGCCAGCCGACGACGACAACGCCTGTAACTCATACTCACCCATCCACAACCGGATGCCATCGGTTAACGGCAACCGGTCATGCCTTAGCAAAAGCTTTTTTGGACCCAATAGTGTGCCATTGGTGCTGCAATCTTCCAGAATAAATTGCCCTTGCTCAAAACTAATGCGTGCATGACGGCCGGAAACTATTTTCTCGGGGTCAGGCAACACCAAATGATTACCGGCAGCCCGGCCAATTTCGCCGCCTTGCCCATCAAAAGAGACCGGAACGGGCAAATTGTCATAGCCACCTTTATAACTGACAACTTTAATCAACAAAACCGGCGTGTTCAGCCTTACATCCGCTGGTAATAAAGGGCTATCGCCTAAGCCTTCCATGACTGGCAAAGGTGGAAAATCCGACGACGGCGTTATTCCGCCACTATCCAAATCACCGGCTGGAATATCCGGAGCGACGGGCAAAACGGCCGGATCCGGATCACCAAAGGGTAATGGTTCAAGCGGGGATGCACACTCGAACCCCAAATCGTCTGCCTGACCTGCCGGAACATAATCCGGCGGCTCACTGGCAAGGACATCCTGCTCAAAAATCCCTTCCGGCAACCAAGACAAATCATCTGAAGCATTGGCAGCATTGCCTAAGGGTGAAAGTGAAGGCTGATCGTCTTTGAACCAGTTGTCCAAATCCCAGTCGGCTTCATCACTACGGGCTGGAGTACCCACAGGAGCAACCTCCACCTTAGGTGGGATAAAACTACCATGAATAGCCGATGCATCCGGCTGATCAATAAAACTGGCAACCGTACCTATCAACGGTTGCGATGCCGCCATCAACCCATCAAACCTGTTTGCAGAACTATCGACTAAATCAAGCTGGCGCACGGGTTCTGAAAATGGGGCGGAAACCTCAGCTGCGGACAACGTGGCCAGCAACTCATACTCGCCCATTTGCAACAGCTCACCATCCGCTAAAGGCAGGGCATTTTGCTGCAACAATAAATCCTTTGACAGAAAATAAGTGCCATCGGTACTGCAATCTTCCAATACAAATTGCCCGTTCTGGAAAATAATACGTGCATGGTGACGGGACACAAAACTCTCAGGGTCAGGCAAAACCAGCAAATTATCGGAGGCACGCCCGATACTGCCCCCCGACGCATCGAACCGGGCCGTTATCCCCGCAAAATCAGGCACACCTTTGTAGCTGATCGTTTTGATAGTTAAAATCATTTTCTTATAGTTATTGTTTTGCACCGACCAACAAGCCTTACCTTTTACCTAAACTTAAAGGCAAATCAAGCGAACCTAACATTAATCAGCTAATGGCCTTTTTGCTGTTCCACCACACTTAACTGGTTACCCTGAATTTTTAACCACCAAGACTGGTTTTTTTGCGGCACAATCGGCAATAATGCCCGCCACTGCGCGGTATCAAGCTGACGGAATGCGGCCAAAAAACCTAAGACTGTTGTTTGCGCTTGCGGTTGCAACTGCAAGGTTTTAGTTTCACCGGGCTTAAGCAACAGCTCTTGTTTGCGCACCAAGGTATTGGCCAAGGTGACCTGTTCATTATTGAACAGGGCAAAAAAATCGGCGGCGGTAAAATTGCTGGGCTCAACCAGCTCGTATATCTTCAACAAAACCGGCGTGGCTTGGTTGCTGCTGTCCGCGTTAATATCAGCACCAGCCTCCAGTTGCAGACTGACCACTGTCGGTGCTGGGGGTGGCGCAACCGGGGGCGGCGCACTGGCGCACGCCAGCAAAAATAAATTGCCTAACAAGGCAAAAACCACTCGGATACGTATTTTCATAGCCGTTCCAATCCACTTTAATTAATCACTGAGATACGAAAAGAACCATCTGTTTGTAGAAGAGTGCCCAAGATAAAGCCGTCCGTCCCCTGAGCATAGCCAAAGGGGATTGCAACCCCGCACAATGTCCTGGCAAACCATCGGTCTGTAGGCGGCTTCGGCTACGCTTAGCCAACGTACTGCATAACATCAGTTAATCATCACCACACCACCTTTTACAGTCAACATAGCGTCCCCTCCCACCGTGGTCATGGTGCCTTTAATATCTGTTTTAATTTGGCCTTCAATGGAAACCATCATGCCTTTAATAGTCACGCCCATTTGGTCAATCTTAATGCTGCTTTGGCCCACTTTAAGCTCTATGCCTTGCATGGCTTCCTCGGCTATTTTCCCCAGATTGACTTTCACGGTGCGGTTACCCATTGACACTTCCAACTGGTCATTGCCTTGCTTGATGGATGCCGTCCTGTTGCCCATAGCCACCGTCAAAGCCTCATTGCCTTGTTTTATTTCAGTCGTGCGGTTGCCGGTTTTCACCGTCAACGCGTCATTACCTTGATCTATCGTTACAGTACGGTTGTTGTAGATGTCCACAGTTTGGTCGCCCGGTGATTTTTTATCGAAACCAACCTTCTGTTTGTCGTTATTCTCAACCACCCGGGTAAAATCCTTTTCGGCATGAACATACAGCTCTTCCGAACCTTTTTTGTCTTCAAAACGGATTTCATTAAAGTTTTCTGCCGAGCCTTCTTTAGTGCTGCGGGATTTGATGCCACTCTGGGTCTTATTGGCATCTAGTTCGTAAGGGGGCATTTGGTCGGCGTTATAGACCCTGCCGGTAACAATTGGGCAATCAGGATTGCCCTCCAAAAAATCCACAATCACTTCTTGACCCACACGCGGAATATGCATGGCCCCCCAATTTTTACCCGCCTAAATTTGGGCGACGCGTACCCAACAGGAGCTGTTTTCATCTTTTTTGCCTAACCTGTCCCAATGGAACTGCACTTTAATCCGACCATACTTGTCGGTGGTGATTTCATCACCTTGCTTACCAACCACCACCGCAGTTTGCACGCCTTGCACAATAGGCACGGGGGTATGACGGGGGGGCCGGTAGTTAATTTCGGCATTAATGACATGATAAGTGCATTGGAAATGCTCATTGTCACCAACGATACCTTGAGACTCGTAACCGCTGTTTTGTATTTGAAAATGGCTAGAAAGCACCAAATAATCGCGGTTTTGGTCATTGCGGGGATAATCTGTCAGGGTAAATTTTTGGCCCGTTGCCAAATGGCGGGTATTGCCTACAGCGGTGATCTGTTCAGCTTGTACATGCAATTCTTCCATACGCACCTTAGCAAGCTGAGCACCCTCATCCGCCTTGGTATATTCGCCCGGATAATCAAACATTTCCTTATTAGGATCACCCTGTGAACCCATAGCTTTGGATTTGGCCAGCAAATCTGACTTGGGCGCTTCAAAATCATAGTCGGTCAACTGGTACACTTCAGATTGGATTTCTTGGGCTACCAGCCATTCATAGATATTTTCTTCCTTGCGCTGGTTGTTATTGCCCAGCGGGAAATAGGCGATTTTGCCGTTGCCCGACACCTTGTCGTGCGCTGCTATGGCATCACATAAAACTAAAGTGTGGGTGTTTTCAGCATGTTTAAAGTAATAATAAATACCTTCCTCTTCCAGTAAGCGGCTAATAAAATTAAAGTCTGTTTCGCGGTATTGCACACAATATTCGCGTTGCCCATACTGACCAGAAAGCTTTAATGTCACATCACTGTAACCATGCTCAGCCAGTAAAGTTTTCACTATATCCGGCACCGCCTGATGCTGGACAATCCGGCAATTGCTGCGCCGGGTGAGCAACCAAGGTTTTGGCTGTAAAGTTGCCCGATAAGAATAATAATTGCCCCACATGCCATATTGGCCAATACGGGTGACCAAACCATTAAAACAACGGTGACCACCGTCTGCCAATGCCAATTTCACCGTCATGCTTTGACCCAGCAACGCCTTTAAATCAATGGTGTTTTTTTCACTTAACAACTCCAGTTCATAACTGAACAATTGGCTTAAATGCTCGCTGCCGCTCATACGGTACAGCAACAAGACATCTTCACCTAACGACGTAGTAACGGAGGCAATACGGTTAGCTTGCGTGGCGGCCATAATAATTTCCTATCTGTTTCATGAATGGCACATGGCCCATTGCTTGTTTAACCAATTAAAACCAAGGGACAACCCAAAACAATTGCACCGCCATGTGACAAACTGTCACCCATGCGGGCGGCTGGTTTTTTGCCGATCAATACAGTCATTGACCCCATCACAATACTATCGGGTGGCCCGACACAAACTGCCATGTCGCCAACACAAGCCGCCGGCATTTTGCCTATCAGGGTGGTAAACGCCCCCGGCGGCAATATCGGCCCGCCCACATGGGGAACGGGGCCGGTCATCATCGGGCATACATGCATATCGGTTATTCTGGCGGCGGGTTGGCCCATATTATTCCCCTTAAATCAATTGGCAATGCCAGCTTGCCATAAACGCCCGTTACCGCCATTGGCAATATCAATCCCTTGCTGCAAAAAAAACTGATACTTATCTTGAGCCAACTCCGGTTGCTGCAGCACTGCAGCCAACATCACAGCACCGGCCACCGCCTTACCGGTCAGGTTATCAGCTGGCGGCACCACTGGCACATCGGCTGGAGCCATACTGCCCTCGCTCCAAAATGCCGCCATTGCCGCCCATGCCCCAGGATTGTTGTATTCCGCCGCTTGAGCCGCCAGTTCCGCTAAACGCCGGTGCGCCTCCAATGGCTTAAACACCCATTGCTCAGCGGTTTCAATAGCCTTTAATTGCACCGGCGGCGTATCGGGTGACAAAACACTACGAGCCGACAAACAAGCCCACCAAACCGCCTCCCTTTTAGGCAAGGCACGCGCCAAAAAACGCACCGCATCGGGGTAAAATTGCTGGGCCAACAATTCATGCAAATATGCCACAGGGGTCAATTCAGTTTGCAAACTGGCCAACGCCGCATCGTCCAATTGTATATCCCTACAAATGAAAGCCGCCTGGGGCGTTGTCACTTTATTTAAGCTTACCAAATTCACCATTATTCCCCCCGTCATCCCAACAACATAATTAATTGCCACCCATTACAGGCTGCACTTGGGCGGTGACAACCATGCCCAGCACCGGCTCCCGTGATTCTGTTCTCAACACCGCGCTATCCATAGTACAAACCTGAAACCCTGCCGCCACCAGCAGCCCTGTTACATAATCCTCAGTATGGCTATAACGCCCGTGCTGATGCAGATGAAAGTGTTCCTTTTGATCAGTGGCAATCAATTTTTCCAAAGTGAATATAAACCAGCCATTCACTTTTAAAGCTTTTGCCACCGCATAAAATACCGCCGACAAATCGCCAAAATAACACAAGGTGTCCACACAAGTAATGACATCATAACTGCTTTTATGTCTGAGCAAAAATTCGGTCAACTCCGCTTCAAGCAATTCATCGTACACCCCGCGCACCTGTGCCCGCTCCAACATTTTAGGCGACAAATCCACACCCACCAAGTGCTTGACGCTGCCCCGCACCAACGCACCACATAGCCCCGTGCCACAACCAGCATCCAGCAAATGCCACGTTTCGGGGTCAGGCCGTACCTGTTGCAGGGCATTTTGCACCAAAAACGGCGCCTGATAATCCAAACGCTTCAATACCCCGTCAAAAGAAGCGGCAAAGCCATCAAATGTTTGCCGCACATAAGCGTCACTGGCACGGGCGGGAATGCTATCATGGGTATAAGATGACCATAAATGTTGCGCAATTGCGTTTTCCGGCTCATGCTTTAACCAGTCTTTCAACACTTCTAGACATTGCTCTTGCTCGCGCATAGCGTAAAAAGTCATGCACAACTTACGGTAAGCATTGCTATCATGGGGATTCATTGCGATAGTCTTGCGGTACAACTCCACTGCCGACTCGTAATTTTTTAAATGCCGATAAACATTCGCCAAATTTTGATAATGGTGCGACGCATGCGGCTCCAAATCGATAGCCTTCAGCAAAAACGTCACGGCCTCATGAAAACGGGCTTTTTCCTTTAAGGCAATGCCCAGATTACCATAAGCCGACGAGAAATCTGCATTAAGCTCCAATACCCGCCTAAAGCACGGCTCAGCCAAATCCGGCTGCCCGGTCTGCAAATAAATATTGCCCAAGTTGTTATGGGCATCAATATATTCAGGCACAATTGCCAAGGCTTTTTTGATAAACTCGATACCTTCTTCGGCATAACCGCGCTGATGGCGCAAAAAACCAAAAAAATGCAATAAATCGGGATGTTCGGGGGCAACTGCCAACAATTGCCGGTAAATATCTTCCGCATAGTCAAACTGGTTGGACTGATGCAAACGTAACGCCAACTGCAAGGCATCAGCAAAACTCATTTGCTGGGATGATGTTTCGTCATGTTCTTGGATAGTTTCGGATGGACTCATGCTTTACTGTTGACAATCATATAGTTCATGGCAAAAAAATGTAACCTGGTAGTAGGGTGGTTTCACGATAGCAAACCACCTCTAAACAATGTACCTTTTAAAAAAACCGCAATAACCCCAAACCGCCTTGGCTTCGTTGTGGTGGATTGCTTAGCGGCGAATCCACCCTACCCACGTTCAAAATTCAGCAATTCATCCAAAAGCACATTGCATATTTTTACACTTTGCCGGTATCCTTCACAATCAATCAAAAAATTATACCTATATTCTTCCGCGCAGACCGTGATGACTTGCAATGCCATAACATACTGGTTCTTGTCAGTTTTAAATGCCGTGTTGGCAATAACCTCTTCCAATAGTTTTTGTAATTTGTGGGTACGGCTGTATGCACCAAATTCGCTTTTGGTTTCCAGCAAATGCTTAAAAAACAACTCAAGCATTTGTTGATAATGAAAACAATGGATAGCACAGTCCTTTATGGCGGTGTTGGTCAAAACATCTATAGCAACGGCATGTTCCCACGCTTTTCCCGCCAGATTTTGCAAATTTTCAAAAACGTTAAATTTTTCTTGGTACATAACACAGCTCATTTGTTGTTTTTCAATAAATCCGTAAAGCAGACAAATGCAGGGGTCTTTCGCGATAACAAACCACCTTTTGTAGGCTATACCATAACTATGACAAAACCTGTATCACAGTGCCTGCCTTATGGTGGATTGCCTGGCGGCGAATCCACCTTATAGGTTTAGCTGTTATATGATCAATAAGATGATGGATTTTTAGCCATAATGCAGCCATCCAAACCATTTAGTAATTTTTCATTAAACCAAGCAAGAGTATTAGTTTTCCGTTGAGCTTGATCAGGATCATTCAAAAACACCTCACCACCATCAATGCCTGTCAGTACTATCACATGTCCAGGACCATACCAAGTCCCTGCACACCAAAGTGGCCCATCATCCCTTAACATATTGAATATATCTAAATTAGAATAAATATTCCTAGATGGCAGCCGTTTTAACCCTGTTGTTAAGGCTAACGTAATAAAAGATTGGGCTGTAACAGAAAGCCCCGTATCGGCATTATATACAGGCCCCACTGTATTCATTGGCCCTTGCCTTCCTGTTTGTTTTTGCCAGTATAACCAAATCATCATGGCACTCGTATGCCAACAACACATTGATTTTTCCTGTGCCAAAATAGGCACATCCAATTTTATAACGGACATATTATTCTCCATAAAAAATCTATTTGAAAAAAACAACCAAGGCTTAAGGTGGTTTCGCGCCAGCAAACCTCCATCCACTGCACCACATTAAAACCTCAATAACCCAAACTGCATTAGCTTCGTTGTGGTGGATTGCCTAGCTGCGAATCCACCTTACAATTAATCCGGCTTACGGGTTACTCGTTGATCATTCTTACGGGTTAAACCACAATTTATTCAATATGTTGAGATTATTGCATCATCTGCTTTTTTTGCACATACAATAAGGGCTACTGCGTTTAGTACAACTAATGGCAGTGTCCCTCCTTCAGTGCAAACTGCTGTAGCTACAGAAAGCCCCATTGCTATTAACTGACCAATCAACTTCGCATACGCTCCAATTAAGGCAGCTTGTTTATCATCATCGCCGACAAATGAAAAAGCAAGTGCTATTTTTTGAATATAAGTAGCACCAATAGTTGCAATAATTAAATTAGGATGTGATACTTCAGCAAGTTTCAAAAGACTTAAAGTTTGTAAAACCTCGCCTGAAGCAAATCCTACAGTTTTACCTATTTTTGAATCAATTAACTCTGATACTAAATTTTCCGTTGACAGAGCTTTACCAGCAATAATCAAGCTTTTCTCTACTCCTCCAGTACCCTTAACCAATTCAAATACTGAAATGAGTTCTTCATTCATATATGACGAAAAAATTAACAAATTATTTTTTTCAGTCGATTGAGTCTCTGACATATTATTTCCCATATATAAATATATTTTTTGCGTTATTGCTAAAACACTACCACATTGATTTAAAGTGTAATTCTGATTTCTCTATAAAGATACAGATAAACCCGTAAAACTGGAAAACCAATAAAATTGAAGAGCGTAGGGTGATTTCGCGATAGCAAACCACCCTACGCTAGACCACATAAAAACCGCAATAACCCAAACCGCCTTGGCTTAGTTGCGTTGGATAGCCTAGCGGCGAATCCATCCTACTTAACCCTCACTCAAACCCAAAGCCAAACTCCCCCTCCTCGACACTCACATGCACTTTAGCCACCGGTTTGCCTTCCATCATCCTTAGCAAAAACTCCTCACTGATTTTAGGCAGCACGGTATTGGTCAAAATGGCATCTATCATGCGTCCGCCACTTTCCAGTTCGGTGCAGCGGCTGGCTATCAGCCTGACAACTTCATCATCATAAGTGAACGGAACTTTGTGGGAAGATTCGACACGTTTTTTGATACGCCCCAATTGCAGGCGGGCAATAGAGCCGATCATTTCATCGTTCAGCGGATAATAAGGGATGACCACCAAGCGGCCCAGCAAGGCGGGCGGGAACACTTTTAGCAGCGGTTCGCGCAAGGCTTTGGCAATGCCTTCCGGTTCGGGCATTAGCTCGGGGTCGCTGCACAGACCCATAATCAGGTCAGTGCCGGCATTGGTGGTCAGTAAAATCAGGGTGTTTTTAAAGTCGATCACCCGGCCCTCGCCGTCTTCCATCCAGCCTTTATCGAACACTTGGAAAAATATTTCATGCACATCGGGATGGGCTTTTTCCACTTCATCCAGCAGTACCACGCTATACGGCCTGCGGCGCACCGCTTCGGTCAATACGCCGCCTTCGCCATAACCGACATAGCCCGGAGGCGCGCCTTTTAGGGTGGATACGGTATGCGCTTCTTGGTATTCGCTCATGTTGATGGTGATGACATTTTGCTCGCCACCGTATAAGGTTTCCGCCAAGGCCAACGCCGTTTCGGTTTTGCCCACACCGGATGTACCCGCCAGCATAAACACGCCTATCGGTTTGTTGGGGTTGTCCAGTCCGGCGCGGGAGGTTTGGATGCGCTTGGCGATCATCTCCAAGGCATGACGTTGACCAATAATACGTTGCTCCAGCAGATCAGGCAGTTTCAGCACGGTTTCAATTTCGTTTTTGACCATACGACCGACCGGAATGCCGGTCCAGTCTTGCACCACGGAAGCCACGGCTTGGTTATCAACGGTGGGCAAAATCAGCGGTGCCTCGCCTTGTTGCTGATGCAATTGGCTTTGCAAGCTTTGCAATTCGCTTAATAAGGATTCACGACCTGGCTGTTCAGGGCTTGCCTCGGCATCGGCATCAACCGCCAGACCTGCCGACCTAAGTTTGGCGCGTAAGTCCAAAATTTTGCCGACCAATTCTTTTTCGGCTTGCCAACGGGTTTCCAGTTCGGCTAATCGGCTTTGTTCGATTGCCAGTTTTTCATTAGCCTGTTGTTCGCGTGCAGCCACTGCCACACCCACGGCTTTTTCACGCGCAATAATTTGCAGTTCCGTTTCCAGAGCCTGGATGCGTTTGCGGCTGTCATCCACTTCTGCCGGTACGGCATGTTGGCTGATGCCCACGCGGGCACAGGCGGTGTCCAGCAGACTGACGGCTTTATCCGGCAATTGCCGTGCGGGGATGTAGCGGTGCGACAACCTGACGGCCGCTTCCAAGGCTTCGTCTAAGATCAGCACTTGGTGGTGTTTTTCCTGCACCGAGACAATGCCGCGCAACATGCCAATGGCCTTGTCTTCGCTGGGTTCCAGCACTTGCACCACTTGGAAGCGGCGCGTCAAGGCGGGGTCTTTTTCGATATGTTTCTTATATTCGGCCCAAGTGGTGGCAGCCACAGTACGCAAGCTGCCGCGTGCCAAGGCCGGTTTCAGCAAATTGGCGGCATCGCCGGTACCCGCCGCACCACCTGCACCGACCAAGGTATGGGCTTCGTCGATAAATAATATGATGGGTTTTTCTGAGGATTGCACTTCTTCAATCACTTGGCGCAGACGGTTTTCAAATTCGCCTTTCATGCTGGCACCGGCTTGCAGCAAGCCGACATCCAGCGTACGCAAGCTGACATCACGCAGTGAAGGCGGCACATCACCAGCGACAATTTTGAGCGCGAAGCCTTCCACCACTGCGGTTTTGCCCACTCCCGCCTCGCCAGTCAAAATCGGGTTGTTTTGGCGGCGGCGCATCAAAATATCAATAATCTGGCGGATTTCTTCATCGCGCCCGACAATTGGGTCAATTTTGCCTTGCCGTGCCTGTTCGGTCAGGTCAACGGTAAATTGTTTAAGGGCTTCTTGTTTGCCCATAGCGGCGGGGGCAATAGCACCACTGCTTTCGCCGGGGGTGGCCTGAAAACCATCGGTTGCCGCCAAGCTTTCTTCCGGTGAACCGGACACTATACCCGACAATTCATCGGTCAAGGCATCAGGTTTGATTTTTTCAAATTCTTTGGAAATGCCCACCAGTTCATTGCGCAAGGATTTGGTCTTTAACATGCCCACTAGCCAATGTCCGGTACGCACTTGGCTTTCGCCAAACATTAACGTGCCATAAACCCAGCCACGCTCCACCGAATCTTCAATATGTGCTGAAAAATCAGAAATAGAGGTGGAGCCACGCGGCAATTTGTCCAAAGCATCGGTGATATCTTTAGCCAGCCGCGAAACATCCAATTGATAATGCCGTATCAGTCGCTGCAAATCAGAATCGGGCAGTTGCAACAGTTGGTTTAACCAATGCACCAGCTCCACATAAGGGTTGCCGCGCAGTTTACAAAAAACAGTGGCACCCTCAATGGCTTTGTAACAAACGGGGTTAAGCTTGCCAAACAGTTTTACGCGGCTAATTTCGGCCATAATTTTTCCTTGGTTGGTTATCGGAACATCATTAATTGTTTAAGATGTACCCAGTTTTATAAAAGGATTCAGCATCAAGTCATTGGCATCGTGCTGGCTGTGCCGTGGCCCCAGCCAAGTTGTCCAACCCAATTGTGCTGCACCGTTTAGGCTGGTTTTGCCAGGTTGTTTGGGCGTCCCTAAAGCCAATTCAAGCGGCACTTGGTCTTTTTTAAGTATCAGCTTGGCATCCCATATCAGCGCATCACCGGCATAATTGCGCACAATAGCGGTCAATTGCGCCAATGCCACCGCACCGGGCAATAATGATACATATTGGCTTAAAGTTAATGGCCCCAATACCAAACGGAACTTATGCTGGCAACCCCACACCGAACTGCCCAATAAGGCCGATTGCCCCAAAGTGGCCACGCGCGGCGACAGTCCTAACCGGCTATGCTCGCTGGGGTCTATCTGCATCCATTCACCGACAAATTCTTGTATCTTGACCGGAATGCCCAACAAATCGGCCATCATAGCTTGCAGGTTATCGGGACATTTGCTTTGGTTAGCCAACAATCCGGCATAAAACAATTTGCCGTGGTCGTTCAAGGCGTCCCTGTTCTGGAAAGCCTTGCCGCCCATACCCATTAATGAACCGACATAAAAGCCAAAACGGTCAGCATCGGGACGGTCGTAAGATACAGTAGGCCGCACATTGGCCCAGGCCCGATAAAACAGGCTTAACATGCGGTGATGAAAAATATCGGCAAACCGCGCCAAGGTTGCATCATGATGGTAACGTAGCCGTTCGCGGGCATATTCGGTCAAATGCAAAGGCAACGCGCCGTGCGGCCCGAACAGCCCGAAGAAATTAACCGCCAACCGTGGCTTTTTGTTACTGTCTTGTTGCCCATAAGATGACAAGGCCGACCCCATAAATTGCAGCTCCGGGTCTTGCCCCAAACGCAGCGCATCATCACTGGCTTTGATGCTGCTGCCTAGCCTAGGTTTATCGGGGTTACTGGCATCAATCAGGCGCAGTGCGGCAAAAAAATCAAACCGCTCGGCTGCCTGCTCTAGCTTGCTGATTAAAGGATGTGGCGGCTGCCGATTCTCACTGGCCATCGGGCCACCTCCCCACGATCAGTGCTACGCACAACGGTTTCAACAAACGAATTGATAGCCACATAACGGGCAAAAAATTGTTCCAGCACAGTGCCCAGCAGAAAATAGCCGCCGCCCTCAAAAGCCGATTCGTCCAACAATAGCGTTATCTCCAAGCCACGCCCAAACACCATAGGGCCTTTGGCATCAATACGCCTGACGATAGTGTTGGCAGTGACCGAAACCACGCCTTCTATTTGTTTTTTTATCGCCGGTTCACGGTTATCGGCATACAGCCTTAACAATTCGCGTAACGCCGCTGCGCCTTGCTTGGCATCGGTATCAATCAATGACAAATAATTCAAGGACAAATGGCTAACCAAGCGCCATAAATTATCCCCCTCAAAGGCCGCTGCCAGCGGTCTGGTTGGCCCGGCAATACAGCGGATGGCTCTGACCGGGGCATTGATTTGCAGAGTAAAGTCCGTAGCACCCACGCCCACCGGCATCACCAGCGGCATATCGCGGTTGGTGCATAGCACTTCCAGCCCCAACTGGCTGATGTCGGCTGAAAAAGGTGCTTGTGCGGCATCGACCAACGACAAAAAAACTTCGCTGCCGATATAGCTGGAACGCACCCCTTCGCGCCGCTGCTTGGATGACAACACGCGCTTGTGCCGTCTTAGCGTATAAAAAGCTGTTTCCGATTGGTTCTGGTACGCGCTTTTAGAACCGTAAAACGGCTGGAAAACCTGTTCGCTGCGCTGTTGGCTGCTAAACCCCACCACTTGGTTGACGGCATAGAGTTCGTAATCCATTGGTCGGGTGCGGTCAATAACAACGTGGTGTTCCGCTTGGCTGTGGTCAATATTGATGCGGTCGGCACGCTTGGCAAACAGGTTAATGGCCGGCACACAAAACAAGGCCAGATTGCTTTTGTCCAGCGCGTGGTCAAGGTTGCCATCTGTGCGGTTAAGCAACACAAACAGCTCAACGTCTTGGGCATCACACTCACCCAGTAGTCTCGCCAAATTATTCAGCTCAACAAACAAATAGCGTTCAGGAAAAGCGAAATATTCTTGCAAAATCCGGTAGCCATCAAATGAGCGCGGCGTTTGTTGCAACAAAGCCTGGTCTTTCTCAAAACCCATGCCGCGTAGCTGGTTGCCCACCAACACTTGCACCACTTCGGTGTCGCCGCGCTTAAACTTACAGGCGATACCAACACAATTGGCCAACAGTTGTTCATACAAGCGGTAGGGGATACCGCCTGTACCGCGCAAAAAAAACGGCAAGGTTTGCAAAGGCATGTGTGCAAAACTGACATCCACGGTAGTTTTTAAGCCAATGCGGATAGCAGCCTTAACCGGGCCAATGTTTTTTGGCAAGCTGATACTATGGCTGGAGACGGCGGCAAGGCTGGGCAAGTAGTCCATCAGGGCTATTTCTAGCGGCCATAACTGCAGGGGATGGGCAGTTTGGTATTCGCAGGCGGTCTGTTCGCCTTTGGCAATTTGGCTACGCAACAACGTGCCTTTGGGGATAGGGAAACCTTCCGACAAACTGGCTTCGGTCAGGTCAGGTGTCAATTCCACCACGGTCATTGAGGGGGTGGCGGACAAATAATGCGGGTAAATGATTTCTAATAAATGCTGGGTGAACACCGGAAACTCAGCGTCCACTTTAAGCTGTACCCGTGCCGCCATAAAGGCGAAGCCCTCAAACAACCGTTCCACATAGGGGTCTGAACATTCAAAGGCATCCAAGCCTAAGCGACTGGCAATCTTGGGAAATTCGGCGGCAAATTCGGCCCCCAGTTCGCGTACATGCTGAAGTTCGCGGTTATAATAATTGAGCAGACGCGGATCCATCGCCTAACCCCCTAAATCCTTAACCGTCACTTCGCCGGTCTCCAAATCCAATTCACTGCGGATATAAAGCTGGATAGGCAGGGGTTGCGCCCACAAATCACCTGCTATGTTAAAACTCAAAGCCCGATGGTTCATTTGCCCTTCATGGGTGATCAGTTGCAGTTTGATCGAATCGGGCAGAATCCGTGGTTCAAAATCGATAATGGCTTGGCGCATTTTTTTTTCAATGTGCGGCACATCCAAACTGGTCAGATGGGTGCCAGATAAAACCGGTGTGCCGTAATTCAGCACCGAATGGCAAACATTAGGAAAATCAGTCAGATCAACCATTGATTCCATGGATGCAGTATTCAACAGCCAGCTCAAATCACGCAATACGCTTTGTTTTAATTGCCTGAATGATAACACCCGCTGCTCCTTGGACTCGGCACGGTTATCCGGTGCATCGTCAGTCAGCCGGTCAAGCAAAGAGGGCTGGAGACGTTCCGAGTGCAGCAGTTCGGCCATTATTTAGTCCGCCACTGCTTGTAATTTGATGGAACGGATTTCCATCAGCGGATAATCTTCACTATCGGTCGCCAACAAGCGTTGCCCCAAACCGTGGTAATTGTCATTGCCTTTATCTTGCCAAACCGTTTTGCGAGCCAAACACAGCAAACTGTCCACCGAGGCTTCCGAACCGGGATAACGGGTGGGAATCAAGCCGCTGGCTTGTCCGCCATTAGACCAAGTAAAAACAGCAGGCAACCATACGCTATCGCGCAAATCGCTGGGTTTTTCAATTTCAATTGAACGAATTTGTTGGATGGGAACCCAGTAATAATTGCCCTTGACAATGGCTTCAAGCACCGGCCCCAAGCGGCTATCAGCATCGGCCAGCCAAGTAAATGCTGTGCCGTTGACTGTACCCGTACTCGTGGGTGCCAGTTCCAAAGCCTGGCTTCTTAATGCAGCCGCTTCAACAACATGCTGGTCGGCTTCCAACCGCAAGGCTTCTATCAGCAAAGCCAGCCATTGCTGAGGATCGCCAAAAATAAGCGGCGAACGTTTACCGGCAAAAATTTCCGCCCGCAGCACTTCACATTGCAGGGCTGTCCGGTAAGTCTGTACCATCAGCAAGGTGGCGGCATCCAGCTCGCCACAGACATTCAGTTGCGTCAATGCCCGTTGCCATTGCCCGGCAACCGCCAACAATTGGAACATAAATACGCGCAGTTTTGGGTTGGACGGATCTTTGCGGACCTGATCCTGTAAATTTGCTAAGGCTTCTGGCACATTGCCTTGTTGTAAACTGATTTCGGCTGGCGACGGCATTGCAAAACTCCTATTAAATGGCTTGTAACTAGCCATGAGAAATACGCCCGCAAACTACGGGCGTATTTGACAACATCCTACTTAAATGCCTTAGAGTTTTGCGTTGCCCGCAATATCCCAACCTTGGGTTAGAGTTGCATCCGCCGAGCCATCTGCTTTCTGTGGCGTGTATTCAACCTTAACTTTAGCAAAATTTAAACTGACATTTTCAGTCAAACGGTCTAAACCGCCTGAGCCACCAGTGCTTAATGATGTCACCATCACTTCTGTCATAGTGATTTTGATATATTCAACCGGAGTAGTGCCGGCTTTTCTGACCACTAATGTGACAGTAGCGTGGTGCTGGCCATTACAGGTGGACAAAAATAGATCGGTGGATGCTTTGTCAACATATTTGGTGATTGACAAATCTGACACATTCACTTTGCCTGCACCGGCACCAGCGCCCATTTGGGCACTGCCTGAATTGGATAAACCCCAACTCCACGCCAACACATCAATTTCTCCGGTATGCTTACTATCAAGCGATTCACCGGCAATAGGTGGGTTTTCAATTTTTAAAAACATATCTACAGCCATACTCTTCTCCTTAATCAGTTAATTTAAATATCAGGTTGTCCGGTTAAATCAATAGTTAACAAAATTGAACCCGGACTATCCAATTATGTGTCACTTGACGGCTTGCCTTTTAACCACCTTTCGCCGATGGCAATTTAGACACCAAGCGCAACGACACAGTCAAACCTTCCAATTGGTAATGAGGCCGCAAAAAGAATTGCGAACGGTAATAGCCAGGATTACCTTCCACCTCTTCAACCACCACTTCTGCAGCAGCCAACGGCTTCATCGCTTTGGTGGTTTCACTGGACGTAGCGGGATTGCCATCTACATATTGCATAATCCAATTGTTCAGCCAACGCTGCATTTCGTCTTTTTCTTTAAAAGAACCGACCTTATCACGCACCATACATTTTAGGTAATGGGCAAACCGGCAAGTGGCAAACAAATAAGGTAGCCGGGCCGCCAAATTGGCATTGGCAGTGGCATCCGGGTCTTGATATTCGGCCGGTTGTTGCAAGGATTGTGCGCCGATAAACGCGGCAAAATCGGTGTTTTTCTTGTGGATCAACGGCATAAAGCCATTTTTTGCCAACTCCGCTTCACGGCGGTCGGTAATGGCAATTTCGGTGGGGCATTGCATATCAACACCGCCATCATCGGTCGGGAAGCTATGTACCGGCAGGTTTTCCACTGCACCACCCGACTCAATGCCACGGATGCGCGAACACCAGCCGTACAGCTTAAACGAGCGGTTGATATTGACCGCCATGGCATAAGCGGCATTAGACCAGGTGTAATGGCTGCCATTTTCTCCGACCGTGTCTTCTTCAAAATCAAACGCTTCAACTGGATCAGTTTTGGCACCATAGGGCAAACGGCTTAAGAAACGCGGCATAGCCAAGCCGATGTAACGGGCATCATCCGATTCACGCAAAGATTTCCACGCTGCGTATTCGGGCGTTTGGAAAATTTTGGTCAAATCACGCGGGTTGGCCAATTCTGACCAACTATCCATTTGCATGACTGTCGGTGCCACGCCAGAAATGAACGGGGTATGTGAAGCGGCACTGATTTTGGATATTTCACCCAGCAGCTCCACATCAGGCGGGCTATGGTCAAAATGATAGTCGCCCACCAAACAACCAAACGGTTCGCCACCAAAGGTGCCAAATTCTTCTTCGTAGATTTTCTTGAACAATGGGCTTTGGTCCCATGCTGTGCCTTTAAATTTCTTTAAGGTTTTGCCCAATTCATTTTTAGAAATGTTCATCACCCGAATTTTAAGCATTTCATCGGTTTCGGTGTTGTTCACCAAATAATGTAAACCACGCCAAGCCCCTTCCAGTTTTTGGAAGTCGGGGTGATGCAAAGCCAGATTCAATTGCCCGGTAATTTTTTGGTCCAAGTTAGCAATAATGGCCTGGATAGTCTTAATGGCATCGTCAGAGACCAGCGACACATCACGTAAGGCATATTCCGCCAAGGCTGTCACAGCAGTGTTGACCGCACTGGCAGCCTCTTCGCTCCGTGGTTTGAACTCTTTATTGATCAATCCAAAAAAATCATCGGTTTCAAGG
>Ga0007882_10000273_pt1 | contig 30517 bp, 26 predicted proteins | sample CryBogCBH12Aug01_FD_71195 | JGI IMG/M metagenome (GOLD analysis project Ga0007882, IMG submission 71195) | Freshwater microbial communities from Crystal Bog, Wisconsin, USA - CBH12Aug09.1 | ecosystem: Environmental > Aquatic > Freshwater > Lake | place: Crystal Bog, Wisconsin, USA | collected... | reverse complement strand
GCAGCAGGATGGTCACCGGATCTTCGAAGGCGCCGGTGGCCAGCGCCGTCCAGGCCGCCTTGGCGGCCGCCGCGGCACAGGCGCCGGTGGTCCATCCTTTGCGCAGGGTCTTGTCCAAGACATGTCCTTGATGGGGGCGTGGAGAGTGTACCAGCGGGCGCCGAATCGGTATAGTCCCCGGCCATGAACACGCTGCCCCTCACTTTGCCCGACCTGCAGCCCGGCCATGTCTGGCTGGTCGGCGCCGGTCCCGGCGATCCGGGACTGATCTCTCTGCTGGCGCTGCAGGCGCTTCGCCAGGCCGACGCGGTGGTCTATGACGCGCTGGTCGATCCCCGCGTCCTCGACCTCGCCAATCCCCTGGCCAGCCGCCACTTCGCCGGCAAGCGCGGCGGCAAGCCGTCGCCGCGCCAGCCGGATATTTCCGACCAGCTGATCCAGCTGGCCGGCCGGGGCCTGCGGGTGCTGCGCCTGAAAGGCGGCGATCCCTTCGTCTTCGGCCGCGGCGCCGAGGAGGCGATGGCCCTGGTGGCGGCCGGCGTGCCGTTCCGCGTGGTGCCGGGCATCACCTCGGGGGTCGGCGGCCTCGCCTATGCCGGCATCCCCGCCACCTCGCGGGAGACCAATTCGGCCATCGCCTTCGTCACCGGCCACGATTCCTCCGGCGAGGTGCCGGATTCGGTGGACTGGCCGGCGCTGGCCAAGGCGGTGCCGGTGATCGTCTTTTACATGGCGCTCAAGCATCTCGATCGCATCGCCGGCCAGCTGATCGCCGCCGGGCGCTCGCCGGAGGAGTCGGCGGCGGTGATCTCCAAGGCCAGCACCGCCGAACAAAGGGTGGTGACGGCGACGCTGGGGCGCATCGCCGCCGAGGCCGTCGCCGCCGCCATCGAACCGCCGGCCCTGGTGGTGGTAGGACCGGTGGTCGACCTGCGGAAGCATCTCAATTGGCTGACCCTCTGATCCTGGCCCTGGCCCATCGCTGCGGCGCCCTGTTCAACGGCGGTGGCGGGCTGGTACTGAGCCTGTTCCTCGGCGGCCTGGCCGGTGGCGTCAGCCATTGCGCCGGTATGTGCGGCCCCTTCGTGCTGTCCCAGGTGGCGGCGCGGCTGGAAGCGGTCGGCGCCGCCGAGATGCGCGAATGGCACCGGCTGGCCGGGGCGGCGCTGCTGCCCTACCATTTCGGCCGCGCCACCACCTATGCCGGACTCGGCGCCGCCGCCGCCGGCCTGAGTGGTGGCCTGGCCCGCGACGGCGGCCTCGACCGCCTGTCCGCCGCCCTGCTGCTGGCCGCCGCCCTGCTGATGCTGGCCCTGGCGGTGCCGGCGCTGAAACATTGGTGGCCGGGTGGCGACCAGGGGGAAAGCTGGTGGAGCCGCCGCCTCGGCCGCCTGGCCGGCCCGCTGTTCGCCCGCCCGACCGGCTGGCGCGGTTATCTGCTGGGTGTCCTGCTGGGATTCATGCCCTGCGGCCTGCTGTGGGGGGCGCTGGCGGCGGCGGCCGCCGCCGGTGGTGCCGCCGGTGGCGCCCTGGCCATGCTGGCCTTCACCGCCGGCACCGTACCGAGCCTGCTGGCCGTCGGTGTGGCCGGCCATCTCGCCGGCAGCCGCTGGCGTCTTTCGCTGTTGCGCTACGCCCCGTTCCTGCTGATCTTCAATGCCGGCGTGCTGGTCCTGCTCGCCTGGCAGCATATGGCCTGATCCATGAAACGCGCGCTTCTCCTCGCCTCCGTCATCGCCGCCCTGCTGGTCGCCGGCGCCATCGCCATCGTTCCCCGCCTGCTGGTGGACAGCGGCGGCGCTCCGGCCATCGGCGGCCCCTTCACCCTGGTCGACCACACCGGCCGCACCGTCACCGAGGCCGATTATCGCGGCCGGCTGATGCTGATTTTTTTCGGCTATACCTTCTGTCCAGATGTCTGCCCGACCACCCTGGGCACCGTCGCCCAGGCCTGGGAGGCGCTGACCCCGGAGGAACGCCCGCAGCTGGTGCCGATTTTCGTCACCATCGACCCGGCCCGCGACACCCCGCCGCGGATGGCCGAGTATGTGGCCAATTTCTTCCCCGCCCTGGTCGGCCTGACCGGCAGCCCCGAGCAGGTGGCGGCGATCGCCAGGGCCTACCGGGTCTATGTCCGCAAGGGCGAGGGGAGTGCCACCGACTACAGCATGGATCATTCCGCCATCCTCTATCTGATGGACCGCGAGGGGCGCTTCGCCGGGCATTTCGACCCCAACGCCACCGCGCCGCAGATTGTCGCCGCCATCCGCCGCCAACTGGCCGGCAAGCCATGAGCCGGGGGCTGATCATCGCCGCCGCCGCCTCGGGCAGCGGCAAGACGGTGTTCACCCTGGGCCTGCTGGCGGCGCTGAAGGCACGCGGACTGCGCCCGGCCTCGGCCAAGGTCGGTCCCGACTATATCGACGCCGCCTTCCACACCGCCGCCGGCGGGCAACCCTGCCGCAGCCTCGATGTCTGGGCCATGCGGCGAGACACCCTGGCGGCCGAGGTGGCGCGGCTGGCCGCGGCCGGCGATCCGGTAATCGTCGAAGGGGTGATGGGCCTGTTCGACGGCGCCCTGGTGGCCGAAGGCGACTGTCCGGGCTCCACCGCCGACCTGGCGGCGATCACCGGCTGGCCGGTGATCCTGCTGGTCGACCTCAAGGGTCAAAGCGCCTCGGCGGCGGCGCTGGTCGACGGCTTCGCCCGCCACCGTGCCGGTCTGCCGCTGGCCGGGGTGGTCTTCAACCGGGTTGGCGGGCCGGGACACCGGGCGGCGGTGGAGGCCGCGGTCGCCGCCACCTGCCCGCGGCTGCCGCGTCTCGGCTGGCTGCCCCGGCATCCCGCTTTGGCCCTGCCGGAACGCCATCTCGGCCTGGTGCAGGCCGGCGAGACGGCGGAGTTGCCGGCCCGCATCGCGGCCGCGGCCGAGGTGATCGCCGAATATGTCGATATCGACCGCCTGGTCGCCCTGGCCCGCCCGTCACCGCTGGCGGCGCCCGCCGAACCGTCGCCGCCGCTGCCGCCGCTCGGACAGACGATCGCCGTGGCCCGGGACCAGGCCTTCGCCTTCGCCTATCCGTCGATCCTCGCCGGCTGGCGGCAGGCCGGCGCCGAACTGTCGTTTTTCTCGCCGCTGGCCGACGAGGCGCCGGCGCCGGCGGCCGACGCCGTTTTCCTGCCCGGCGGCTATCCCGAACTGCATGCCGGGCGGCTGGGCGCCGCCGGCCGCTTCCTCGGTGGCCTGCGGCGCGCCGCCGCCGCCGGGGCCTGGATCTACGGCGAATGCGGCGGCTACATGACCCTGGGGACCGGGCTGGAGGACGCCGACGGCCATCGCCATGCCATGGCCGGGCTGCTGCCGGTGGAGACCAGCTTCGCCCGGCGCCGGCTGCATCTCGGCTACCGCCGGGCCGAACTGGTCGCGGCGACGCCGCTGGGCGACGCCGGGCGCCGGTTTCGCGGCCATGAATTCCATTACGCGACGGTGACCGCCGAGGGGGAAGGCGAGCCGCTGTTCCTCACCGGCGATGCCGCCGGAGGCGGTCGCGGCAGCGCCGGACGGCGGGTCGGACGCGTCATGGGATCCTTTGTACATCTTTTGGATAATCAAGACTCGTAAGTCCTTCAAAAACAAAACCTGCAAGAGTTTTCCGAAACCTTAAGCAGAATTAATGTATTGCATCCTTTGGCCTGCTTGTTCTTAATCCCTACCACCGCGGTTATACCGCTTAGGTGTAGAGGCCAAAAATGCTTTACGACATGCACGAGATCCACCGCGCGGCGATCAGTCCGGTCCGCCTTGTCGCCGGAGCGATCCAGCATTTTTACAGTAACCCCTGGGTTCCCGCCGCCTATACCCGTTTTGGCCGCACCATGGCGGCCGGCTGCGAATTGCTGGAACGCACCACCCGCAAATACAAGAAGCCGCCGTTCGGGCTGGCCGCCACCGTCATCGACGGGGAAACCGTTACTGTCCGCGAGGAGCGTGTGCTGCGCACGGATTTCTGCACCCTGCTGCGTTTCGCCCGGGCGGCCGACCGCCAGGACCCGCGGATCCTCATCGTGGCGCCGATGTCGGGGCATTACGCGACGCTGCTGCGCGGCACCGTCGAGGCCCTGCTGCCCGACCACGACGTCTATATCACCGACTGGACCGACGCCCGCGAGGTACCGCTGCGCAAGGGCCCCTTCGACCTCGACGACTACATCAACCTGGTCATGCATTTCCTGCGCTTTCTCGGCCCCAACACCCATGTGATGGCGGTCTGCCAGCCCACCATTCCGGTGCTGGCGGCGGTGGCGCTGATGGCCGCCGCCGGAGATCCCTGCCAGCCGTCGTCGATGATCCTGATGGGCGGCCCCATCGACACCCGGGTCAATCCGACGGCGGTCAACAAACTGGCCACGACGCGGCCGCTGGAATGGTTCGCCGACAACGTCGTGCATGCCGTTCCCTTCAATTATCCGGGCCGCAACCGGCAGGTCTATCCCGGCTTCATCCAGCTGACCGGATTCATGAGCATGAACCTCGACCGTCATGTCGATGCCCATGTCAAACTGTTTCAGCATCTGGTACAAGGTGACGGCAATTCGGCCGAGGAACATCGTGAATTTTATGACGAATACTTGTCCGTGATGGATCTGCCCGCCGAGTTTTATTTGCAGACCATCAAGACGGTGTTCCAGGACCACGCCTTGCCGCGCGGCCTGATGACCTCCCGCGGGCGCATCGTCGACCCGTCGCTGATCACCCGCACCGCGTTGATGACGGTGGAAGGCGAAAAAGACGATATTACCGGCCCCGGCCAGTGCCTGGCCGCCCAAACCCTGTGCGCGGGCCTTCCCGAGGCCATGCGGCGTCACCATCTGCAGCCGAAGGTCGGCCATTACGGCCTGTTCAACGGGCGCCGGTGGCGAGAGGAGATCCTGCCGAATGTCAGCGACTTCATCCGCAGCCACGACGCCGTCATTCTGGCGCGCAAAACGGCTGAACGAAATGACCCCTTCGGAATGGGAATCCTTATGCGACGGCTGCGGCAGATGCTGCCTGCATAAGCTGCTGTTCGAGGACACCGGCGAATTACGCTATACCAATGTCGCCTGCCGCCTGCTCGATCCCGTCAGCTGCCGCTGCAGCAAATACGCCGAGCGGCAGCGCCATGTGCCGGATTGCGTGCAACTGACGCCCGAGACCATCACCGGCTTGGACTGGATGCCGTCGACCTGCGCCTATCGCCTGCTGGCCGAGGGCAAGGACCTGCCCCGGTGGCATCCGCTGGTGTCCGGCAATGCGAAGACGGTGGCCGAGGCCGGCATTTCGGTCCGTGGGCGAACCATCGCCGAGGAGGATGCGTGGGCCCTCGAGGACCACATCGTGGACTGGCCGGCGTGACCCACGACATCGCCGGCATCCCCCTGACGGTGCAGAGAAGCCCCAGGGCCCGGCGCATCTCGCTCAGGATCGATGCCGCCGCCGGCGGCGCCGTCCTGATCCTTCCGGCCCATCTGCCGCTGGCCGCCGGGCTGGCCTTCGCGCGGCAGAACAGCGGCTGGCTGAGCGAACGCCATGCCCGCCTGCCGGCAGCGGTGCCGATGACCGACGGCGCGGTGCTGCCGCTGCTGGGGGTCGACCATCCGCTCCGCCACCGCCCCGATGCCCGGCGCGGCGTATGGATCGAAGACGGCGCCATCTGCGTCTCCGGCAAGGCCGAGCATTTCCGCCGCCGCCTCACCGACTGGCTGATGGCGCGGGCCAGGGAGGAAATCCTCGCTTATGCCCGGCCGATGGCCGCCACCCTCGGCGTGCCGCTGCGCCGCATCACCCTGCGCGACACCAAGAGCCGCTGGGGCAGCTGTTCCAGGACCGGCGATCTGTCGTTCTCCTGGCGCCTGGTGCTGGCGCCGCCCGAGGTCCTCGGCTATGTGGTCGCCCACGAGACCAGCCACCGGCTGGAAATGAACCATTCCCCGGCCTTCTGGCGGGTGGTCGAGCGGCTGGCGCCGGGAGCCCGTGCGCAGCGCGACTGGCTCAGGCGTGAAGGCCCCAAGCTGCATCTGTTTGTTTAGAGTCCCTTCAGCCGCTGACGGGCGGAGTCCAACTGCGCATGGAGGGCGAAGCAGCGTTGTGCGACATCGGGAATCCGCTGCCAGTTGACGGGCAGTTCTTCCGACAGGTCGTGCAGGTCAAGCTTGGCCTGGGTCGCCTGGGCATTCAACTTCTTGATCTCTGCCTTGAGATCGTCGGCACCGCTCATGAGGGGTTGGTTCCATGGCCGGACGCAGCCTGGGCGAGGCCGATGACGAAGTCCTTGCCGCCACGCGGCGCGAGGGCGGCGCGGGCCTGGCCCTCCCACTGGTAATCGGCGCCATTCTCGTCATCCCAGACGAAGAACCGGCTGAAGCCGTCGCCCCAGACCCCGTCGCGGCATTGATGCGTCACCCTCAGGCCGATCAACCCGTCCTTGCTGCGATAGACGTAGGCGGCACCGTCCACATCGACCCAACCATACTCATAGGTATAGTAACGAGGCATGGCGACTGTCCCTCGGCGGAGTGTTTCATCACCGAACCAGGGTAGGCCATGTATTGCACTGCAGCAACAGCAAATTGATGCAATTGTAATCAAATTTTTTGTAAGCCTAATTTATAGGCAAATGCCCCTCCGAAATGATTACAACGCGCTCAAACCCGTCACCGCCAACGCCAGAATTCGTGATGATGCCAGCCGTCATGGCCGTAATAGGCCCGCGGCGGCGGTTCATAAATGACGCAGGATGCCAGGATCAGCGAGGCCAGCAGCATCGAGGCGAAGGTTCGGCAGACAGTCATGGCAGGCTCCTCACCCGGTTGTTTCGCATTCCCCGATGTGAACAGCCGGGCGAGGCAATTTGATGGCGGGACGGCGGTATTTTCGCCATCGTCCTCATCATCACCGGCGGGGAGAGCCGCCTCAGCCGACCTCCTGGATGATATTTGGGTCAGTGCTGTCGAATTCGGCGTGGAGAGCGGCAAGCATCGGAAGCAAAATTGCCTCGATCCGCGCGATCAGGGCGCTCCCCGCCTCCCCATCTCCGCCATCGAGCGCCTGTTCAACGGCCAGCGCCGTTTCATGGATTTCTCTCGCTTCGATCATCCCGGCGGCACCCTTCAGCGTATGGGCGATGCGCGCGGCGGTTTTGAGGTCGCCGGCGGCGATCGATTGCCGCAACCGTTCCGTCACGCCATCGGCATCGTCCATGAAATTCCGCAGTTCCTTCACGTAGAGACCTTTCATTCCGGCCACCCGCCGCAGGCCGGCGCGCAGGTCGATGCCGTCGATATGGGTCGGCAGACGCAGATCCGCTCCGGCCAATTTTTCCAGCCTCGGGTCAAGAAGCAGCGCCGCCCCCCCAACGCCGGTGACCCATTTCTGGATCGTCGAATAAAGCCGTTCGGGCGTAAACGGCTTGGCGACAAAGTCATCGACGCCGGCGTCCTGGCAGTCCCGGCGCTCCCGCGCGGTGACGCCGGCGCTCAGAGCGATGATGGGAAGCTCCTGGAGTTTGGGGTTCTCGCGGATATGCCGGGCCGCCGTCATGCCGTCCATGACCGGCATCCGCATATCCATCAGCACAATCTCGAAGTCCTGGCGACCGACCATCTCCACCGCCTCGGCACCGTTCACGGCGATATCCACCTGCATGCCCGCCGCCTCCAGCAGTCCTATGGCGACCATCCGGTTAACCGGGTCGTCTTCCACCAGCAGAACGCTGGTGCCGCGCAGCAGTTGCGGGTCCACCGGAGCCGGGACCGCGGAAACGGTTTTGGCTTTCCCAACCGCTCTCGACGAAACCCCCAGGGGAACCAGGAACCTGAAGGTGCTGCCCGCTCCGAGCCGGCTCTCGACGTCGATGCGACCGCCCATCAGTTCGACCAGCTGCTTGGTGATGGCCAGTCCGAGTCCGGTGCCCCCGTATTTTCGGGTGATGGAATCGTCCGCCTGTTGAAATGACTTGAACAGCCGGGCCTGCTGATCCGCGGTCAGGCCGATACCCGTATCCGTCACTGAAAAGGCCAGAACGACATCGTTGTCGCGGGTTTCCGCGCGGTCGACGGCGACGACAATGGATCCCTGCTCGGTGAATTTCTCGGCGTTGGTGACAAGGTTGAGCAAGGCCTGCCCGATGCGCAGGGGATCGCCGACAAGGGTCTTGGGCACCTCGGGAGCGATCCGCACGGCGAGACCGAGGCCCTTTTGGGTCGCTTTCGGCCGGATCACCGCCAGGGCGTCTTCAACCAGGGATTTCAGCCGGAAGGGAACGCTCTCCATCACCAACTGGCCGGCCTCGATCTTCGAAAAATCCAGAATATCGTTCAGGATGCCAAGCAGACGCTGGGCGGATTGCCCTATGGTTTCAATCCGCTCGCGCGTTATGTCATCCATTCCGCCTTTCAGCGCAAGATGCGCCATGCCGATGATGCCGTTCATCGGGGTGCGGATCTCGTGGCTCATATTGGCCAGAAAGACGGATTTGGCGCGATTGGCGGCTTCCGCCCGCTGCTCGGCCTGTTTGCGTTCCGTGACATCCAGCGCCATGGTGACGACGATGCGCCGTCGGTCGGAAACCCGGCCAAGCCCAACCGAACTGAAGTCCCAGACCCTCTCGGCACCGTCATGGCAGCGGATGGTGTATTCGCCTTCGGAGTGGCGCTGAGGTAAGTCATAGAGGGTATCGATATAGGCGCGAACCGCCTCGTGGCGTTCGCCATAGGCCTTCTCGGTCCAGGCGGCGATGGTCGGAATGTCCCGCAGGCTGTAACCGGTTATTTCGGTCCAGGCTCGGCTTAGGGCCAGAACCTCGCCGCCCTCGGCGTGGATCATGATGGGAATGGGCGCCTCTTCGATCGCCCGGCGAAAGCGCGCTTCGCTGTCCGTCAGGCTCTCGCCCTGCCGCAGGCCGCGCAGTCCGACGACCAGAAATACGCCGAGCCCGGCAACTGTCAGCGACAGGACCAGGACAAAGGTGCTTTCCCAGGGGGCCAGGACCTCCGATATCTGTGAGCCGACGGCGACCACCAGCGGATAGTCTGGAACGGCGGCATAGCCGAACAGCCGCTCCTCCGCCGTCACCACCGATCTGGTGGTAAAGGTACCGGAGGCCTTTCGCTTCACTTCGGAGATTGCCAGGGCATTGGGGAATTTCTGCCCTATGCCGACCGGAGGGTTGCGCGCCAACAGGGTTCCGTCGAGGAGGAACACCCCGGCGACGGCGCCAGGGTCGGAGGAGACGGCATGCAAGGTACCGAGAATGTTTTTTATGGTGATGGAAACAATCCGCACACCATTGAAGGACCCATCCGCCTTGCGGAGTGCGCGGGTGAAGGGAACCTGCAATTCCCCGGACAGGCGCCCGACGACCGGCGGGTTGATCAGCAGTTCGGCGCCGGCCGCATGGCGCGAGAAGTAGTCCCGGTCGGCGTAATTGATTTGCGGAGGCTTTTCCGTCAGCGTGGTGGCAACCAGATTGCCGTTTCTGTCGATGATGGTGACATGGGAGATTTCAGTGCCGAACAGCGGCACAAAATCCCGGGCATCCTTGATCGCCTCCTGGGCGGTGCTGGGATCCATGTCACCGAGCCGGTGGATGGCTTCGGCCATTTGGAAGGTGCTATGCACGCGCTCGGCGAGGATGCGGGCGGCGGCGAGGTCGGCCGAGGCGGCTTTGTCGAGGAGCGTCCTATGGACGAAAAAGGCGGCGCCAAGAATGACGGCGATGCACAGCACCGCCACCGTCAGGAAGCGGGCGAAAAACCGTGCCCGGCGTCGCTTCACGGCGCCATGCTTCGGTGCCTGGAGCGCTGTTGCGCGGGTATTTGAGGCGTCCGGCATTCCGGTTACACCCGGCACCAGGGTTACGGTTTTACTGGACCGCTTCTTCGTAGCGAGCCTCGCGGTGACCAAACATTTGTGGTCTCCGGACCAAAACGGGTCCCGATCGGGTCAAAACCTTCTCCAACGCCGAATGCAACGTCCTCAGCGAAAACGGCTTTTTCATGAAATGGTCGACCCCGGCATCGTAGGCGGCGGATTCGGCCGCTTTGCCGGCAAAACCGGTCAGCAGAATTATGGGAATCGTCGGATCGACGCCGGGGATGCCGGCGCGGATGCGTTGCGTGCATTCCAAGCCGTCCATGACATCCATCCGCCAGTCCATGATGACGATGTCGGCCCCGCTGTCTTCGAGACAGGCGATGGCTTCGGCGCCGTTCCCGGCATTGATGATTTCCTCCGCCCCGAAACAGTCCAGTGCCATATGGATCAGTTCCCGCATCTGCGCGGAATCTTCCACGATCATCGCTCGCTTTATTTTTCTAAGCATCGGCTTGGTCTCCTCTCTCAACATTTGATCGATATCGTTTACCGGCAACGGCTTCGAAAACAGGTATCCCTGGAAGATGTCGCAACCGGCCTCTTCGAGCAGTTGAGCCTGGGATTCGGTTTCAACACCCTCCGCCACCACATCGAGATTGAGGGTTTTGGCGAGCGCCATGATGGTGCGGACAATCTCGACGGCGTCCTCGTCCCTGTCGGCGTCCATGACGAAAGACCGGTCGATCTTCAGGACGTCGATCGGCAGACGGCGCAGATGGGCCAGGCAGGAATAGCCGGTCCCGAAGTCGTCCACCGTCAACCTGATCCCGGAGATTCTTAATTTCTGAAAGATTTCCTTGGCCTGGTGGGGGTCGGACATGACCACGCTTTCAGTCAGCTCCGCCTCCAGGGCCGAAGCCGGAATGCCATGGCGGGAACAGGCCTCGGCGATTTGCTCCGCCAGCCTGCCGCTTTTCAGCTGCAGGGCCGAGACATTGACCGCGACCTCTCTAAATCCGTAGCCCGCCGCATGCCAGGCGGCGATCTGGCGGCACGCCTCGTCAATGACCCAATTGCCGATGTCGACAATGAGCCCGCTGTCCTCGGCAATCGGAATGAATTGAGCCGGCGGCACCATGCCCAGAGTTGGGCTGTTCCACCGCAACAAGGCTTCGTAGCCGATCACCGCCCGGGTCTTTACGCAGACCTTCGGCTGGTAATGGAGAACAAACTGGTTGTTCCTGATCCCCTGAAGCAGGCCTTCCTCCATGTCGACACGCGCCTTCATGGCTTCCTGCGTCTTGGGATCGAAGAACCGCAAAGTGTTACGCCCCGCGGCTTTGGCCTGGTACATGGCGATGTCGGCCTGGGCCATCAATTTATCGTCGCTGACGCGTTGATCGCCAAACAGGGTGATGCCGATACTGGGCGTGCAGTGAATCTTTTCGCCCGAGATCAGGTAAAGTTCACCCAGGGTGGAGAGGATCTTCCGCCCGACGGTCTTGGCCCGCACCGAGGATGCCTCCACATTCCCGCTCAGATCAGTGAGCACCACGGCGAACTCGTCGCCGCCGATCCTGGCGACGGTATCGGCCTCACGCAGGGCGACCGACAGGCGCCGGGCAACCTCCCTTAACAAAAGGTCACCCCGATCATACCCGTGGGAGTCATTCACCGTCCTGAAATTGTCCAGATCGACAAACAGCAAGGCACCGCCGCGCTGATGTCTCGCGGTGGCCGCCAGGGCCTGTTTCAGCCGATCGCGCATGAGGCGGCGGTTGGGCAGACCGGTGAGCGGGTCGTAATAAGCCTGTTCCTCGGTCTGTTGCTGAGGACGTTCCTTCCCCATGGACGTGTCCCGGAAGGTGCAAACGTAATGGGTGACATCGCCGGCGAAACCCTTGGTGGCGGTGATGGTAAAAAGCCCGGGAAAAACCTCGCCGTTCTTGCGGCGGGCCCAGACTTCGCCTTTCCATGTCCCCTGGCGATGGAGGCTTTCCCTCATCGCCGCGTAGAAGTCGGCACCATGACGTCCGGATCTGAGGAGGTCGGTCTTGCGACCGACCGCCTCCTCCGCCGTATAACCGGTGATGGCAAAAAAGATCTGGTTGACCCGAAGGATGACACCCTCGGCGTCGCTGATCATCATGCCGTCCCGGTCCTCCCCGGCGGCAGACACCCCCGGCGGCCAAGGTTTGGCCTTGCCGCCGTCCGATTGATCGAGATCGATATGCAGGGACCCTTCCTCTGCATCCTGCCGATTGTCGTTGCTCTGGCCAACAGAGGCGGAGGACTGCGGATCCTGGTCGAAGTTGTCCATCTGCACAGCCCCTCAATGGACCCCCGTCGAACTCTGACAGGGGCTGTTCAACCCAGGGATAATGATAAAACTGCCCCCCACCTTGTGCAACGCAGCATAGGTATTATGCCTTTCGTTCTATAAATACTGACATATAACAATTTTAACATAATGTATATTTTGCCTATCGATTGTTAATATGCAGAATACAATGCTCCTCTATCTGCGTTATTCGATAGATTGATGTGGTTCCGTATAATATGTAACTTATTTTTTTATTGAAAATAATAAAAGATCTATTGCTATAGAGGCAGTTTATAAAATGCATTTGCTTTTTTATGCTTTATAGGAAGGGGGCCCCCGAACAGCCGGGCGCGGCGATGTGACGCCGCTACGGCGGTATTTTTTGCCATCGTCCTTGCCATCGCCGACGGAAATAGGCCTATTGGCGGCGCCATGACCACCACCCCTGTCGCCGACCGGCCCCCCGTCACTCCGCCGCCGTTGTTTCTGCTGGTGGCGCTGGTGGCTTGCGGGCCGATGTCCACCGACCTCTATCTGCCGTCGCTGCCGTCACTGACCCAGGTCTTCGCCACCGACGTCTCGCGGGTCCAGCTGACGCTGTCGGTCTTCATCGCCGGATTCGCCGTTGCCCAGCTGGTGCTGGGGCCGCTGTCGGATCGTTACGGCCGCCGCCCGGTGCTGCTCGGCGGCTTCGCCGTCTTCCTCGTCGCCAGTGTCGGCTGCCTGCTGGCGCCCAGCATCGAAGCGCTGATCCTCGGCCGCTTTCTGCAGGCCCTGGGCGGCTGCGCCGGCCCGGTGATCGGCCGCGCCATCGTCCGCGACGCCTACCCGCGCGAGGAGGCGGCGCGGGTCCTGTCGACCATGGCCTCGACCATGGCCCTGGCCCCAGCGGTGGCGCCGTTTCTCGGCGGCGCCTTGCAGGCGGCGTTCGGCTGGCGGGCCAATTTCGCCGTCCTGGTGCTCTTCGCCCTGTTGCTGCTGACGCTCGGCTGGCGGTTGCTGAAGGAAACCAACCGCCATCCCGACCGCAACGCCATGTCGCCGTCGGCGATGCTGGAAACCTATGCCGCGCTGCTGACCGACCGGACCTTCCTGGTGTCGACGCTGACCCTGTCCTTCACTTTCGGCGGCATGTTTTCCTTCATTTCCGGCTCGTCCTTCGTGATCATCGATGTCCTCGGTCTGGCGCCGCAGACTTTCGGCTTCTGTTTTGTCGTCGTCGTCGCCGGCTACATGAGCGGCACCTTCGTCGCCGCCCGACTGACCCGGCGCATCGGTCTCGAACGGATGGTCGGCATCGGCACGCTGCTCGGCCTGGCGGCCGGCCTCCTGCTGCTGGGTCTGGCGATCGGGCGGGTGGTGTCGGTGCCGGCGGTGGTCCTGCCGGTGGCCATGGCCTTCGCCGCCGGCGGACTGATCCTGCCCAACGGCACCGCCGCCGCGCTGGCGCCGCATCCGACCATCGCCGGGCGCGCCTCGGCCTTGCTGGGCTGCATTCAGATGGGCTTCGGCGCCAGCGCCGGCTGGCTGGTGGGGCGGCTGCATGACGGCACCACGCTGCCGATGGCGGCGGTGATCGCCGCCATGCTGGCCGGGGCGGCGATCTGCTGGCGGTTTAACCGGTTTAACCGCCCAGCATCTTGACCAGGCCGTTCCAGATGCTGTCCAGGGTCTCGCCGGCGCCGTCGGACGGTGCCGGCTGATGCTCGGCCGCCGACGGCGCGCCCTCCTCGCCGTCGGGCAACGGACGCGCCGGCAGGCCCTTATGGGCGGCCATCATCACATCATGCCATAATTTGGTCGGCAGGCCGCCGCCGGTGACTTTGTGCATGGGGGTGCCGTCGTCGTTGCCGAACCACACGCCGCCGACATAATCGGCGGTATAGCCGATGAACCAGGCGTCACGGTAATCCTGGGTGGTGCCGGTCTTGCCGGCCGCCGGACGGTCGATGGCGGCGGACTTGCCGGTGCCTTCCTCGACCACCGCCGACATCATATCCTTCATCTGGTGCAGCAGATGCGGCGCCACCACCCGGCCGGTGCCGCCGCCCTGGCGCTGCTGCAGGGTCTCGCCCTGGGCATCGCGGATTTCCGTCACCCCATGGGGAAACACGCCGTTGCCGTCATTGGCGAAGGTGGCGTAGGCGGCGGTCATCTCGACCAGCGACGCCTCGCTGGTGCCCAAAGCCAGCGAGGCGTCGGGCCGCAATTCCGAAGTGATGCCAAGGCGATGCGCCACCGCCGCCACCCTCTTCGGCCCGATCTTCTCGATCAGCCGCACGGCGGCGACATTGCTCGACTTGGCAAAGGCATGGCGCAGCGTCACCGCGCCTTCGTATTTTCCGGTATAATTCTCGGGCCGATAGCGGCCGGCGGAAATCGGCGCGTCCTCGATGCTGTCGCCTTCGCTCCAACCGGCCTCCAGCGCCGCCAGATAGAGGAACGCCTTGAATGACGAGCCGGGCTGGCGGGCGCCCTGGACCGCCCGGTTGAACTGGCTGGCGGCATAGTTGCGCCCGCCCGCCATGGCGCGGATGGCGCCGTCGGGAGTCATCACCACCATCGCCGCCTGGCCGGCCCCCGCCTTGGCCCCCGGCCCGGCCAGGGTTGCCTCCAGCTCGGCCTCGACCTTGCGCTGCAGCGCCAGATCCAGCGTCGTGCGGACCACGATGTCGCGCCCCTCGGCGGTATAGCGTTCGACCTGGTCATGGACCCAGTCGGCGAAATAGCGCCCGGTATGGAAGACCTGCCTGACCGTCGCCGGACCTTCGCGCAAGGCGCGGTCGACATCGCCCTGGGTCAGCATTCCGGCCGCCACCATATTGGCCAGCACCTGAGTGGTGCGGCGCTGAGACAGCTCGGGATCGTTCTGCGGGTTGTAGCGCGACGGCGCCTTCAGCAGCCCGGCCAGCAGCGCCGACTGGTAAAGGTTGAGATCTTTCGCCGGGCGATCGAAATAGCGTCGCGCCGCGGCATCGACACCCCAGCTTCCCGACCCCAGATAGACCCGGTTGAGGTAAAGGGTGAGGATCTGCTCTTTGGTGAATTTCCGCTCCAGCCACAGCGCCATCAGCAGTTCCTGGACCTTGCGCCTGAGGTTGCGCTCCGGCGTCAGGAACAGATTCTTGGCCAATTGCTGGGTGATGGTGGAACCGCCCTGCACCACATGCCCGGCGCGCAGATTGACCGCCACCGCCCGCACCAACCCGAGAACGTCGAGGCCGAAGTGATGGTAAAAATGCCGGTCCTCGGTGGCGATCACCGCCTGCGGCAGGCTGGCCGGCACCTCGGCCAGGGTCACCGGCGCGCCGTAGACGTCGCCATAGGCGGCGATGGTTTCGCCGTCCGCCGCCAGCAGGGTGACGCTGGGCTTGCGCAGCGTCGCCGTCAGACTGTCGAGATCGGGCAGGTCATAGCCGTAATAGGCGACCACGGCGCCGCCGGCGATGACCAGCCAGATGGCCGCGGTGATCGACCAGGAAAACAGGGCGCCGAGAAGCCGACGGCGCGGTCCGCCCGCCCCGGCGCCGGCGGTTTTCCGCTGACGCGGCGGTTTTGGCGGCTTGGGCGGCTTGGGAGCCCGCGGCGGCTTGGGCGGCTTGGGAGCCCGCGGCGGTTTGGGCGGCTTGGGGGCTTTGGGCGCCGGCCTGGGCGGCTGGGAACGCGCCAGACGGTCCTCAGGCGACACCTTGAGATCGTTCGGCGGTTGGACAGATGACGGTACGGACATGGGCGGGCTTATATCATGAAGCCAGTTAATTGTGACACATAGCCTTAGACATGATTTGCGGCTAGAATGCGGCGGACGTTTATCGGCTGAAATACTTGTTGAAAGGTAAACCCGCCCCGTGAGCGACCTGGTCCTGACCCTCACTCCGGAAGTCCGGCAACGCCTCGACGCCATGGCCGAAAAGATCGAGCGCAGTGTCGAGGACTGCGCCCAGATTGCCTTGGCGGAATTCCTGGAAAACTGGGAAGGCTATCTGCAGACCATCGAGGCCCTGAAAAACGGCGAGGAAGAACGCCCGGTGCTGCGCGCCGTCAACGATTAGAGCGTTTGCGATAACCTTCATAGGAGTGGGACCGGCGTCCCTGCCGGTCTTTGCCGCAAAGCTTTTCGGCTTCGCCGAAACACCGGCGCGGAGGCCGGTGCCACTTTTTCACTCGATATATTCGCCGGGATTGACGCCCCAGAATTCGTCGCGCTTGAGCCAGCCCTGGATATTCTCCACATCCAGACGGCAGTAGACGCGATTCCTCGGGCAACTCAGCAGACGGCCCACCACATTGGGGTCGAGCAGGGCCAGTGACGGCGCCTTATCGTCCGGTTCGGCGCGCAGCCGCCGCTGCGAACCGGTGACCACCACCATCCGCCGGGCCGACAGCATGCTTTGATGAACCCAACCTTCGGTCCCCTGCCAGTCCCTGATCTTTCGCCAGGTCTCGAATTCGGCGATGACCTCGACCGGAAGATCGCGACGCGTATAAATCCAGTCGACCGGATAGCGCACCCCCGGCCCGGTCCGCAGATTGACCTCGTCCGAACGCAGCGACACGAAACGCGGCAGCGGTAAACCGCTGCTTTCAGCCGAAAACGCTCCGACGGGCAGGCCCGCCCAGAGCGTAAACGGCAGAAAACAAAAAACCACGACGCGCCTTAACCATTGCAAGGGCATAGGTCCCACTCTTGGTTACGGAATTGTTTGCCAGTCCGTAGGCAATCGGTCAAGCAACGCCACTGCATCGACCACTGGACAAGTGCGGTTGGTCTTGCTACAGCCTGAGTTGGTCAACTCGGTTCGAACATGGGGAGAATGCCGCGATGGCACCGAAAAAGCCTCTGGTCATCGTCACCCGAAAGCTGCCCGACGCCATCGAGACCCGGATGATGGAGTTGTTCGACACCAAGCTTAACATCGATGACCACATAATGTCGAAGGCCGAGCTGATAGAAGCGGTGAAAACCGCCGATGTCCTGGTGCCGACGGTCACCGACCGCATCGATGCCGCCGTCCTCTCCCATGCCGGCGAAAAGCTGCGGCTGATCGCCAATTTCGGTGCCGGCGTCGACCATATCGATCTGGCCACCGCCCGCCAGCGGGGCATCACCGTCACCAACACCCCCGACGTGCTGACCGAGGACACCGCCGATATGGCGATGGCCCTGATCCTCGCCGTGCCGCGCCGGCTGGCCGAGGGCGAAAGGCTGGTCCGCTCCGGCAAATGGTCCGGCTGGGGGCCGACGTTCATGATGGGCCGGCGGATCTGGGGCAAACGCCTCGGCATCATCGGCATGGGCCGCATCGGCCAGGCGGTGGCGCGGCGCGCCCGCGGCTTCGGGCTGTCGATCCATTACCACAACCGCCGCCGGGTGCATCCGGAGATCGAGCTGGAACTGGAGGCCACCTATTGGGAAAGCCTCGACCAGATGATGGCCCGCATGGACGTCATCTCGATTCATTGCCCGCATACCCCGGCTACCTATCACCTGCTGTCGGCGCGCCGGCTCAAGCTGCTGCAGCCGCACGCCTATGTGGTGAACACCGCGCGCGGCGAAGTGATCGACGAGAACGCGCTGACCCGCATGCTGCAGAAGAACGAACTGGCCGGCGCCGGCCTCGACGTCTTCGAGCATGAGCCGGCGGTCAATCCCAAGCTCCTCGAGATGGACAATGTGGTCCTGCTGCCCCATCTCGGTTCGGCCACCCTCGAGGGTCGGGTCGACATGGGTGAGAAGGTCCTGATCAATATCAAGACCCATATCGACGGCCACAGCCCGCCCGACCGCGTCCTCGCCAGCATGCTGTAGAAACGCCGGCGGATATCCCCTGGAACAGCCTCCGGTGATGCACCATTTGGTGTCATCAGGCGGATGTGTCCCGGCAAGGCGCCGGGCCGTCCGCCATCTGTGGGCTGCGGGTTTCAGGGAACGACATGAAGGTCTGGCTTGACGGCAAAATTCTCGACGATACGGCGGCGGCGATCGCCCCCACCGACCGCGGCTTCACCCTTGGCGACGGACTGTTCGAAATTCTGAAGGTGGTCGGCGGCAAGCCGTTACGCCTGGCCTCCCATCTGGCTCGCCTGCATGCCGGCGCCGGCGCGTTGGGCATTCCGCTGCCATTGGGCGACAAGGACTTTGGCCTGGCGATGACCGCGCTGCTGGAGGCCAATGGCCTGTCCAACGCCGTATTGCGCCTGACCCTGACCCGTGGTCCGGCGGCGCCGGGCCTGGCGACACCCACCGAACCGCGGCCGACGCTGCTGATCCTTGCGGCGGCGCCGCCTGCCGAACCGCCGCCGGCAAGAGCCATCATCGCCACCACCACCCGGCGCAACGAGCACTCGCCCGCCTCCCGCTTCAAGACACTCAATTATCTCGACAATCTTCTGGCGCGGCGCGAGGCGGAACAGAAAGGCGCCGACGAGGCGCTGCTGCTCAACGGCCAGGGTCGCCTTGCCGGATCCGCCGCCGCCAATCTGTTCGTGGTGATCGACGGCGACGTGCTGACCCCACCGGTGAGCGAAGGCGCGCTTCCCGGGGTGATGCGGGCTGAGGTGATCGACCGCCTGAGCGCCGCCACCAGCCAGTTGCATCCCGCCGATCTGGGCACCGCGTCGGAAGCCTTCCTGACCAATGCCTGCGGTATCCGCGCCCTGGTTTCGGTGGACGGCAGACCGATCGGCAAGGGTCGCGAAGGGCCGCTGACCACCCGCCTCAAGTCGGCGGTAAGCTGACCGGCTTGCCGGGGAAATGTCGAAACAGACAATCGCCTTATTGCAGAGTAAACTCCCGCCGTCTGTCTCGGAGGCAATCGATGGCTGTTCCTTGAGGAATGAGGAGTGGACTGGCGGCGATGAAAATTTCCACTGTGAAGTTAGCGGCGACGGCGGACTCCAGCCAGGCCGTCAAATTGGCCCTGGCCAATCGAAACCTGCTGACCGGCAGAGAACGTAAATTTGATCCCGGCTCGGTCATCGTTTCAAAGACAAATGTCGCTGGTCTTATTGCCTATGCGAATACGGCCTTTCAAGAAATAAGCGGATATAGGGAATATGAGCTATTAGGAGCACCTCACTCAATAGTTAGACACCCGGATATGCCAAGGTGCATTTTTAAACTTCTTTGGGACACCATAAAGTCAGGCGATGAAGTTTTTGCCTATGTGAACAACAGGGCCAAGAACGGCGACCACTACTGGGTATTTGCCCATGTTACGCCGTCGGTCAACCGAGATGGGGAAATTCTTGGCTTTCATTCCAACCGGCGGGTCCCATCGAAAGAGGCAATTGAGAAGATCATCCCGCTTTATCAGTCTTTAGCTGAGATTGAGAAACGGGAAAAAACCGCCGCCGCCGCGGCTGCCACCGGATTAACCGCTCTTGAGCTTCACGTGAAGAAGACAGGAATGACTTATGGTGAATTTATATTTTCGCTATAAATAAAGGTGCGCCATGGCCAGCAGCATAAAACACCACCCTATTCTTACTTCCCCGCTTAATGCTTTGTCCGCGGCCATGTGCCTTTGTGCCGGACTTGGTGGTGGTGCGGCCTTGGCCGCTTTGCTTGGCCTCCCAACCGTCGGATTGATATTTGCCGCGGGCGGAATTGTCGCCTTTTTGTGGGGCCTCTGGACCCTGCTGAAGACCCGCGCCGCCCTCGGGCTCATCGCCAAGGTCCTTGAAGGCGGCGGAATGGGAAACCTGGAGCAGCGTCTCGTCGATATCGGCCATGGCCGGGACCCGCTGAGCCGCCTGGCGCGGGCCGCCAACGCTGTTCTCGACGCCGCCGACTCCTTCGCCCGGGAAAGCAACGCGTCGCTGAAGGAAGTGACGGCGGGGCGGTTCCATCGCCGCATTCTGGTGGTCGGCATGCACCGCGCCTACAAACATTCGGCGACCACCATCAATCAGATGACCAAGAATCTCGGTATCCGCATCCGCGAGAACAATGCGCTGGCGACGACATTCCGCGATACGGTGAATGCCCGGATCACCGAAGGCGCCGACATCACCAGGGCCACCCGCGGTGACGCCGAGGAGATGCAGACGGCGACCAATCGCGCCGTCGCCCAGGCGACCGAGGTGCTGGACGCCACCCATGCGACCCTGGGCGAGGTGCATTCGGTTGCCCGCTCCACCGAAGACCTGACCTTGGCCCTGGACAAGATCCGCGACCGGGTCACCGGAGCGGCGACTTTCGCCGAAGAAGCCGAGCGCGAAGTGGATGCGGCACAGGCTGTCATCACCGCCCTGGTCGAGGCGGCGAAACATATCGAAGACGTCATTGCCATCATCACCAAGATTTCCTCGCAGACCAATATGCTGGCCTTGAACGCCACCATCGAAGCCGCCAGCGCCGGAGAGGCGGGAAAGGGCTTCGCCGTCGTCGCCCATGAGGTAAAAAGCCTTGCCGCGCAGACGGCGAGCGCTACCGAGGAGATCCGCGGTCAGATCCTGTCGATCCAGACCTCGGTGGCCAGCGCGGCCGATGCCATGTCGGCAATCGGCAACACCGTTCGGGAAATCAGCCAGATCAACCACGAGGTCGACTCGACGGTTGCCGAGCAGGGCGGTTCCGTGCGGGCGATTGCCGGATCCAGCGCCCAGGTCCGGCAAAGTGTCGAGCAGGCGGCGGCGGCGATCGAACAGGTGACGCTGTCTTCGAAGCAGTCGGCGGAAGTCGCCGGACGGCTGTTCTCGCGAGCCACGGCAGGGGCTGAGAACGCGGTCAAGCTCACCGAGGAGGTCGGTGAATTCATGGCCCGGGTCAGCCTGGTGACGTAACTCAGGCAAAAGCTGTGGCATCCCTCGCCCTCAACCGCCAGGCGCCACTTGGCGCCGCGGCAGTCCATCCATCTTTCCTCCGGCAGTTGCAGGCGGTTCTGACGATCCGCGCCGGCGCTGGGGCTTTCCTCCATTGGGGAATTCCCAGGCGCGAATTTCACCGTTCGTCCACCGCAGACATCGCCAAATAGGGATGAGGAAATGTCATAAAAAAGCTGCTGCCGTCACCGGGGATAGAGTCGATCCAAATCTTCCCGCCGGAATGTTCGACGATCTTCTTGCATATGGCTAAACCAATACCCGTACCTTCATAGGCGTCTTTTGCGACCAGACGCTGAAATACCATGAACGCTCGTTCGTAATGTACCTCGGCAATTCCCATCCCGTTGTCCTTGACCCACAAAAGGTAATCATTTGGTTGATCCCGCCATCCGATCTCTATCCGAGGCAATCGCTCGGCGGACCGATACTTTATGGCGTTACCGATCAAATTCTGAAATACACGCATCAAATCCGTCTTGTCGCCCTGCACTGTCGGAAGATTCTCAGCTATGGATATCTGCGCCTCTGCTTCTCTTATCGCGACGGCAAGGTTGGCGACGGCGTCGGCCACCGCATCGCCGATCGGCACCGGCACCGACCCGGCGTGCTGACCGGTGCGGGAATAATCGAGAAGGTCGGTAATCAGGCGGTCCATGCGCTTGGCCCCGACAACGGCATAGTCGAAGAATTTCTTCTGTTCGTCGCTGAAACTATCGCCGATTTCTTTCTTAATTAATCCAAGATAACTCGATACCATCCGCAGCGGCTGCCGCAAGTCATGAGAGACAACATAAGCAAATTGCAACAGTTCTGAGTTTGTTTTATGTAACTGATCTTCCAAATCACGGCGCTCTGTGATGTCTTCTTTGACGGAAGCATAATGAGTGATTTGACCGGCCTCGTTCAGGACCGGTGCGATAATGACAGACTCCCAATAGCGTACTTTATTTTTGCGTTGGTTAAGCAACTCGCCTTCCCAGCGCTGTCCCTTTTTTATTTTTTCCCACATATCCTCAAAGACCTCGCGCTTGGTTTCCCCGGAGGAGAAAATGCGCGAATTCTGGCCGATGACTTCTTGCGAACCGTAGCCGCTGACCGTCGTGAAGTGGGCGTTGACATATTCGATCTTGCCGTCGGGATCCGTCACCACCACGGATACCGGAGACTGTTCGACGACGGTGGAAAGAAATCTCAGCCGCATGGCGGCGGACGCTTCCGCCGTAACGTCGGAACCGCTGCCGCGATAGCCTGCGAACTGTCCGTTTTCGTCATATCTCGGGGCTCCGCTGACGCTGATCCATCTGGATTGGCCGCCCTCCGTCTGCACCCAATAGCGGAAGTCGCGGAAATTGCGTAAGGCGGTCAGGGTCTCGATAAAACTGTGCCAGCGGTCGACGTCGATATCCTGGCTTTCCGCAACGAGATCCCAGCGCTGTTTGCCCAAGAGGGCCTCGTTTCGCATGCCGACGACTTTTTCGGCGCTTGGCGAGATCCAGGAAAAACAGTGAGTCCGATCCGTTTCCCAGACCCAGTCGCTGGTGTTTTCCACCAGACTGCGAAACCTCTCCTCGCTTTCATGCAGACTGCGGTTGGCGGTCGCCAGGTTTGCCTCAGCCGCCTGCCGCGCCAGGATAAACTTGTGGGCGGCCCTGGCCATGTCGCCAAGTTCGTCGCGGTCTTCGACATAGGAAACCAAGGGGACGTAATCTCCGGCCGCGGACCGGGTCATGGCCTGAGACATCCCGTCGATCCGTCGGCCGACCTGGCGGTCGAAGATGATGTGAACTCCGGCCATCGTGGAAATGGCGCCGGCAATCGAAACCAAAGCCGCAATCCAAAGGGTAAACCTGAGGCGTGCCATTTCGCCTGAGATATCGACCGCCGCGGAAAGCACGGAAACGACACCACCGTCTTGCTCCCCGATCAACTTGCCGTGACATCCGCGGCAAGCGGCGCGGTCGGTCCCCGTCGCCTTGCCGAAAATAAACGGCGCGCTATAGCGGAAATAACCACCGACCAGCCTGCTCACCGGACGCCCCGTCCTGATGGCTTCTTCGTCGATCTCGTCCCTCGGCGGTTTCTGCAGTCCCAACTTGTCGGACGACGCCATATAGGCGGCCGTCTTCGGCCCCCAGGAAGTCCATAATTTTCCTGGGAAATCAATTTCGCGACTCTTAAACCACTCGTTAAAGACCTCGTAGGCGGTATCCACGCCTATTTTTGCGGAATGATCATCAGCGAATAGTGAAGAGGTGGTCGCTGCACCGGACTTGGCCCGCACCTCCATGACGCCAACGACCAGAGACGTCATTGATTTTATTTCGTTCTCAGAAAATTTTCTAAGACGCTCGTCCATAAGATCGATTTGATACTTGGCGAAGACAGCGAGACAGACCGCCGCCATGATGAACACGCCGGCTCCGGCAAAAACGACAAACCTCGTCTGGAGTTTGCGCCACCACTCCAGCCACTTCACCACAAACACCCCCCAAGGACCGTCGATCGCGCCATATTGCCTGTCTTCACCGGAGTTTTCCTGAAATTTGTTGCCCCTGATTGGGCTGGCGATCCTGCAGGCAGATTGTCCAGCATCTATGCATAGCCTCCCTTGCCGGAAAAGTCCGCTCAGCTCTCGGAACGGGTCAGCCATTTTGACAGGGCCGCCTGCAGCGCCTCGAAACGCAAAGGTTTGCTCAGAAAGTCGTCCATGCCGGACTCTTGGCAAATCTGGCGGTCCGCATCGAAGACATTGGCGGTCAGGGCGATGATCGGCGTCGCCGCATAGCCGGACATGGCCCGGATCATCCTGGTCGCCGCCAACCCGTCCATGACCGGCATCCGCATATCCATCAGGATCAGGTCGTAGGCGGTGGCGGCCGCCATATTCACCGCGACTTTACCGTTTTCGGCCACATCCGCCTCTACCCCTGCTTTGGTGAGCAGCAGTCGCATGACTTCGCGGTTCATCTCGGTATCTTCAGCCAGAAGAACGCGAACGCCGCCAAAGTCCGTCCTCCGTTCCGCCTCCTCAGGGGCGGTGTGATCTTTGACTTCCGCGGTCTCCAGCGCCGGCTGCAGTCGCGCGGTGAACCAGAACCGACTGCCTTTTCCGGGATTGCTGACCGCCCCGATCTCGCCGCCCATCAGCGTGACAAGCTGTTTGGTCAGCGCCAGCCCCAACCCGGTTCCGCCGAACTGCCGGGTGGTGGACATATCGGCCTGCTCGAAAGGGGAGAACAGGCGGGGCAGCGCCTGCGGATCTATTCCTATGCCGCTGTCTTCCACCTCGAAACGCAGAAACTGTTCTGACCCGGTCACGGGCTGCTGAATGGCGCGGATGACCACCACCCCGGTTTGCGTGAACTTTACCGCGTTACTGAGAAAATTGATCAGGCACTGTTTGAGCCGCAAATCATCGCCGGACAACTGGTCCGGAATCCCGGGGTCGATCTCGAGCTGAAGTTCCAGATCCTTGCCTGCCACCAAAGGCAGGAACTGCTCCCTTACCTCGGCAAGCAGGCCTCGAACGGCGAAGTTCCCGGTGTTGAGCGACAGCTTGCCCGCCTCGACTTTCGACATATCGAGCACATCGTTGATGATGCTCAGCAGGTGATGGGCCGCCTGGTCGATTTTCCCCAGGCTCCCCCTTTCCTCATCCGTGTGGGCCTTCTCGTACAGGCTCTCCGTAAAGGCGACGATCACATTCATCGGTGTGCGGATTTCATGGCTCATCGTGGCGAGAAAGGCCGATTTGGCCTGATTGGCCGCGGCGGCCTGCTGTTCCGCCCGCTTTCGTTCGGTTATGTCCTGCAGGGTCTCGATGGCCCCAATGCTGGCGCCGTGGATATCGACGAGCGGGCCGGCGGTGAAAACCAGCCACTTGCCGTCTTCGCCAAGATTCGGAAAGAAGTTCTCAACCTCAATGGCCCCGTTCATCAGCGATGAAGGGCGACATTTTCCGCGATAAAAGCGATCAAATTCCTCTTTTGACGCCCGCTCGAGGACCAGATCGGCCAATACCGGCCTTTCCGCGGCATAATAGGCCCGCCAATGATGGCGCGTGCCGACCATGTCGTCGGCGGCGATGCCGGTGATGATTTCGCAGGCCCTGTTCCAATGGGTTACCCGATGGTCGCGGTCGATGACGAAGGTCGGCGGACTTCCGTCAACGATCTGTCGAAGAAAGCTCTGGCTTTCCTTCACCGCCTCCGCCGAGGCCACCAGCGCCCGGTTGGATTCGGCGAGTTGGGCGGTGCGCTGCCGCACTTCGCTTTCCATGCGCTCGCGGTAATCCCCGAGACGCCCGACGAGAAAATCAAAACCCCGGCGCAGTCCTTCGATTTCATCGCCGTCAACGGCGCCGGCAAAACCTTGCGGATCACCCCGCCTCCCCGGCGCCTGGGGCCCGTTATCATCGACCTCCCCGGTTGTAACCATATCCTGCGTCACACGTCCCATGCGCGCCGCGAGTTCTTCCATCCGCGCGGTTATCAGACGCCTCACCAATATCAGCATAAAAACCGCAACGATGAATGTCTTAACCGTATTCGTTGCAAGTATCATCAGCGCCTGTTGCGCGATATTTCTGTAAATCGTGTCAACACTTGCATATATTTCAAGATCGGCAATCGTAGTATTCACACCGTTATTTTTATGCTGCAGGGTATAGTATCTTCTTATGGTATTTCTTGATTGCCTTGAACCGTAGCTCCACTCCAAACCTGACAGAAAATCCGTGCTGCGGCCTTTCACGGTAACACTTTCGACGGTGGGCAAATGTCCCAGCGCCGATAAGGTGGTTTCGATCAGCGGCACATCCACATTCCAGACGCTGGCCTCCATATTCGGCAAATAGAGGCGCACGGCATCCAGGGAATTCATCACCTCCTCTTTTTGCCGACCGTATTCCACCAGCAATTGCACTGCCGTCGTCAGGGCGGCAATGACGGAACTGAACGCGATCACCAGGGTGATCAGACGTCTGCCGATCTTTTGAGGCCGATTTCGAAGCTGCTTACGCATTTCGGTTTCCATCGACAGGTCCCTGGCCATTGCGCCTTGGATTTTTGCGCCCGACGATACTGCGACCGCTATTTCCCTAAATGATCAACCACGCCCTGTGCATCCCGCAGGGCTGTTTCCGCCGGAACATTGTCGTCAAGGCAGCGGTCTATCGCCGTTTTCAGCGCCTTGCGCATCTGCAGATTGTCGGTCGACATCCCTCTCGGCCCCGTATAGCCCAACTGGCGCCGAACACGAACAAATGGCTCATCAGTCGTATAGCGCTCTTTCAACTGCGGTTCATCAAATGCCGCGGCGACAACGGGAAAGAAGCCGCTCGCCTGACTGATCCGCGCCTGCACCGACGGGGTATACAGAAAGCGCAGAAGCAGCAGTGCCGCCTTGCGCTCCCCCTCATCGAGACGGGCGGTCAGGTAAAGATTGCCGCCACCGGCGGTGGCCCCGTAAGCGCGCCTGCGCGGCAACATGTCCGCCATCCAGGCGAACCGGCTTTGCGCCCGCGCCGACTCGATCCCGCCGGAGGTATAAAATGTGACCGGGTAAAGGCCGGCCAGGAAGCTGTTCAAGGTTGCCTTCCAATTGGTTGCCCGCACAAGCAGCCCCTTGTCCTTGAGGCCTTTCCAGAACCGGAGCGCCTCCACCGCCTGCGGGGTGTCATAGGCAAAGCGGTTGTGCTCCCGGTCGAACAAGCTGCCGCCGGCCTGATGCACCGTCGCCTCAAACAGATAGTCGTACCAGTCGCCGCCAAAAACGAAGGGCGGTTTTCCGCTATGCTCGCGAAGCCTGCTGAGCAGGCTCTCGAGTTCGTCCCAGGTGGTCGGCAGATGGTCCTTGTCTATGCCGACATCTTTCAACTGGTCGAGATTGTAATAGACGACCGGTGTGCTGCGAATGAATGGCGGCGAGCAAAACGTCTTGTCGGCGCAGAGACTGTTGCCGAGAAATTCGGGAATGAATGCTGCGAGAAAATCCTTGAGTCCGCCCGGCTCGGACGTCAACAGATCCTCGACTGGAGTGATCGCCCGGCGCTGTTCCAACTCCAGCGTTTCCGACGCCTCGGCGACGAAGACCCCGGCCTTGGGGCGATCCGGCGCGGAGACCACCCTGACCACCTCATCCCAATCGGTCAGGGGACGAAAGCTGATCTTGATGCCGGGATTGGCGGCTTCGAATTCCTGGACCAACTGGTAATAGAAGCGTGAAACTTCGGTGGTGGCGCCGGACGGAACCGAGAATTCAAGCTCCGCCATCGGCGCCGCCAGCGCCGCGGAAACAGCGAAGCAAAGGGCCACAAGGCCCGGCAGAACCCGCATTTTCCCGATGATGAAGGCCATCCTGAGCAGGCCGCGGCAGCCGGGCCTCCGGTTCATCATGATTTCGCCCCACTGACCCAGCCCGACAGATTCACCATCCCATCACTGTAGTATGGTTATAAAATTATGCGCTATCGCAGTTAGCTGTGGATTTCAAAAATTTTCATTCAAACCCTCTGGGGGTGCGGCGGCGGCCGCCGAACCGGCGCTGACGAATTCGTCCATCGCAAACGGATTGCTGCTGCTGGAAGAGATAGGCGACAAAACCAAAGAGACTCAAAACTCGTTTACATAGTCTCGCTAGAGTTGCCTCCAGACCCAGTCCCTCAGGAACCCGGCATGGCATCAATCCTGGTCGTCGACGACGCCGAATATCTGCGGGCCGCGCTTCGGCGGTGGCTCGAACTTGAAGGTCACACGGTGATCGAAGCCGAGGACGGTGACGGATGCCTTGCCCAACTCAAAACGACCGTGCCGGATCTGGTCATCCTGGATATTTTTATGCCTGGAAAAGACGGAATCGAAACAATCCGCGCCATACGAAAACTGGGAACAGGCATAAAAATCATTGCGATCACCGGACAACCGGCGGGAGGCACAGACTATTTGGAGTTCGCAAAAGCCCTCGGTGCGGATCGCGGGTTGCGCAAGCCTTTCAGCAGCGAACAACTATTTTCCATGATCGAATCGCTGATCGGCACGGCACCCGCGGTGACCTGAGCGGTTTGCGTTATCCCCAGATCCAGCGGCCATCCAGGTCAGCGAAGGACGGGCAGCCGATCTGCACCATGACGCGACGCAGATCCTCGGCCAGCAGCGCCATCGCCCGCTCGCCGCCGGCCCGGCCGCCGGCGGCCATGCCGAAATAGAAGGCGCGGCCGCAAAAGGTGACGTCGGCCCCCAGCAGCCGCGCCTTGACCATGTCCTCGCCGGTCCGCACGCCACTGTCCATCAGCACCGGCACCAGGGGACCGACGGCGGCGCGCACCCCGGCGACGGCATCGATGGCGGCGGGGGCCGATTCCAACTGCCGGCCGCCGTGGTTGGACACCCAGATGCCGTCGGCGCCGGCCTCCACCGCCAACACCGCGTCCTCGGGCGCCAGGATGCCCTTGACCACCAGGGGACCGCTCCACTGATCGCGCAGGCGACGGATATCGTCCCAGACGAGGTCGGTCTTCATGGCGCTGCTGATGAATTCGGCCAGGCTCTGCCCGCTTTCGGCGGTGGCATAGGGCGCCAGGTTAACGAAGGACGGCGGCCCGGCCAGCAGCGTCGCCAGCGACCAGCGATAATGGCGGAGCAGATCGGCGACCAACCCGGGGGTGATGCGGAAGGGAATGACGAAGCGGTTGCGGATGTCTCGCCGGCGGGTATTGGAGGCGGCGATGTCGACGGTCACCACCAGCACCCGTATTCCCGCCCCGGCGGCACGGCGCAGCAGATCGCGGCTGACCGCCTCCTGGCGCTGGACATAGAGCTGGAACCAGCAGGGCGCGGCGGCGGCGGCCTCCTCGATGGCGGTACCGCCGACTGTGCTCAGCACGAAGGGAATGCGGTTGTCGCGGGCGATCCCGGCCAATGTCGCCTCGGCGCCCGGCCAGGCGAGATTGCCGAGGCCGACCGGAGAGATCCCGAAGGGATAGTCATAGGTCTCGCCGAACAGGCTGACCGACAGATCGGGATCGACGCCGACACCATAGCGCGGCTTCAGCAGGACGCCGTCGAAGGCGGCGCGGTTGCGCCGCAGGCCGCCCTCGCCCCCGGCCGCGCCGTCGAGAAAATCGAAGGCGAAGCGCGGCAGGCGCCGTCGCGCCATTTGGGCCAGGTCATCGATGCAGGCGGCGTGCTGAAGGGTCATGTCTGTTCCACCTCGTCGAAGCGGTCGTAATCTATGGCCCGGCGGCCATCCGGCAAGGTCTGCAACACATCCTGGAAGCGGTACCCCCACAGGATATCGCCGAAATCATAGGTATAGCGGGCATGAACAGGCTGTTGAAGGCCGTCGTGATGGCCTGAAAACAAAACCGTGATGGCTGTGCCCGCCCGCTCCTGTTCCCGCGGGTCAAGACCGAACAGTGGGCTGACTTCGTCGATGACATGCATCACCGTCCAGGTCAGCCCGAACACCGGGGTGAAGGAACGCACCGGCGGAACGTCCAACAGTTGGCGGAACGACTGGCCCTCGGTGGTCACCCGGTCGGTGGCCAGCACCAGATGGACGCGCGCCTCGTGGACCGCATCGACACGTTCATTGGCCAGGCGGAACATCAGTGTCGGCAGGCCGTCATGGCGGTTCACCACCATGGCGCGGCTGAAGCGGATGCCGGCATCGACCCGGGTAAAACGGGCGAACATCAGCCCGGCCGCCACCGCCACCCCGAACAGTCCGATCCCCGCTTCGGCGGTGACCAGCAGATTGGCGGCAAGGCTGATCGGCACCATCTTGCCGTAGCCGATGGTGGCCATGGTCTGCACGCTGAAGAAAAAGACATCTGCAAAGGATCCCGGCCGGGCGTTCTCGATGCCGTCGCCGCAGGCCAGATAGGCCAGGGCGAACAAGCCATTGAGCCCCAGATAGGTGCCGATCATGACGGCGGCGAAACCGGCGCGGGATCCGGTCAGCAGACGGTAGTAGAGATCGGCAAGGCGGGCCCGTCCGGCCCCCCGCCTGAGGACACTGTCACCACCGAACGGGGCCATGGAACGCTTTGCGGTCACATTGAATCTCCCCGCTTTCCCAGGCGGAGTAACCCGATTTGATCGCCAATCGCCCTACACAACCGTCACCAGCCCCTGCGCGGTGACCTCGGTGAGAAAGGTCACCAGGCCGCCGGTGGTCAGCGGTACGTCGTCGCGCAAGGCCGCCGCCTCCAGGCCGACCGACCGCAGTCCCATTTCGCAGACCATCACTTCGCCGCCCAGGGCGACGACGGCGGCCAGCAGTTCCTCGAAATCGCCCACCCCCCGACTGCGCCGCAGGGCGTCGGCGGCCAGCGGCGGCTGGCCGTCCTCGCCGGGCGCCAGATGCCGCCAGCCGGGACCGTCGCCGTCGGCCGCCAGCAAGGCGCGGCAGGCCCCCATGGTGAACATCAGGGTCACCTGCCGGTTGGCGGCCAGCGCCGCGGCGGCCATGGCCAGGGCGTAATGCACGCGATCATAGCTGCCGGCCAGCAC